>Ga0207906_1000016_pt1 | contig 303287 bp, 289 predicted proteins | sample LinPmetageLP37_FD_184050 | JGI IMG/M metagenome (GOLD analysis project Ga0207906, IMG submission 184050) | Marine viral communities from the Pacific Ocean - LP-37 (SPAdes) | ecosystem: Environmental > Aquatic > Marine > Oceanic | place: Pacific Ocean | collected 2010-06-16
GCGGATTCCATAAAGGCTCGGGCAGAAAGTGCCCAATCAGAAGCCGGATATACGACCGCAACCGTTCTTCGGGCTGCCAGGACATTAACCGTCGAATCTACGGCTTGCGGGAGGCGTCCATATACGACCTGTTAGGCACTTTCATCGCAGTACTTATCAAAGCTAGGTTTCAAGCTTGGACAGTGGGTCGTGAAGAAATTTTCGATCGCTTTCGACTTGTTTGCAGCGGGCGTCTTTTTTACGCGTTCAAAGTCATCTGTTAGCTGCAAGTGAGAAAGCCAAGCCATAACCTGCTCGGAATTTACAGGTTCCGGAACCCTAGCGTCCATTTCCTTCACGGCGTTAATTGTCATAGCTACTAACGAAGAGACATCTTTAAGAGTCGGCCGCCTCGTTACGAAATGCTCAAGAGTCAAGTCCGGATTAAGATTTTTGTATTTTGTCCGAAACATCTCTGAATTTTCCAAGAACTCTTTCCGTTGGCTTTTATTCAGCGCAGCTTTCGACTGCCGATGAATGATGCGGTTGCGCCAATGGGTTAACAATAACGGCCCAAGCACTAAGTCCGCATCTTCAATTCCGAGTTTCGACCCGAAACTTTCGAACCTTTGCGCGCGGTCCGAAGGCGGTATATAAGTAGCATCGCATACGCTCAATACGCCTCCTGCGCTTTTCACATACGACGAGAGCTCCTCTGCCACGAAAACAATAGCCGACTCCAGTGAAAATCTGCGAGCGCCTCGGCTTGAATTGACTAAATCGACAGGCTCCCAAGTGATATCCATTGAGTCTGGCTTAGTGCATAAGCGCTGCTCGACGCCCGAGAGTCCAACAACGACGGTGTTTAGGTGATGGACGACTCTTCCAACACTTTCAAGAAAAGGCGTAAGTGCTGGCGTCTTCATACGAATGGTGTGTGGCCGGGAATCGAACCCGGACTCCGACTTTGAAGTAACAACTTTAATAGGTCGGCGTTTGCCATTAACTTCCACACATTGCTTCCTCGATGCCTAACACCTGAGTTGAATTGCGCGCCCCGCGAGCGCGACGACGCCAGACAGTTAGCGCGTCAATTCCAACGATTCGTTAGAGGACGAGGACACTATGAATACAGAGATCATGGAGCGCCCGATCTGCAGACACGAAGGGCATGGACATATGGAGCTACGGCCGCAGCATCGGCAAACGCCAGAGCAGAAATTCTGCGGGACCTGGTACGACTGTTTGCGCTGCGGCAGCGGCGAGTTATTTCCGTCGCCCGCGCTTTTGAATCAATGGGACGGCATGTCTTCTAACGCCAATTCGACGACATTTGTAGGTATAGCACTCAAGCGATATACACCTAGCGCGCTATCTGAAAATAATAAAAACAAGGATTTGAAGGAAAGCCGAGTGTTATACCGACACGAACGATTCGGCAAATTGGCGACAGGCGCTAATTACTCACCATTCCATATCTCTCGCCCCTGCAAAACGCCCTGAACACGTAGCCAATGGCATTAGCAACGCCGTCTGCATAAGCGCAGGTTGTCGCGCCGGCAAAGATCGCCAGCCCGAACAGGATTCGGTAGATCAAGATTGCCCCTCGTTTCGCACGTCAATGCGTGCACCCCTCGTTTATCTGGCTGTACTGTGTAGCCAGACCCTTTCCACGAAACATCGCACGAACGGCGCGCATGAAAAAGACCCGCCGAGGCGGGCCTGTGTCAGCTATTGGTCGTAGTTTCGCGGCGATCCCACGCGGGGCAACGGATACGCCGGCTTCTTGATCGATGATTTTCGCCAGTTTTCCGGTGAGCAGCACCGAGCCACGAGCGCGGGAATCGCTTGGTGCGCTGCTGCGGTTCGGCCGTTTGGACTAAGGAATCCGGCCTGCTCTCTGTCCTAACGGCGCGTCTGCCCAGTTAGAGCTCAGGCCTGCGTTTGTGCCAATCCGTAGCGTTCTCATATGCAGCGCCCAGACGCAAAATCGTGGCTTCGTCGAGCGGCCGCCCGATCGCCTGGAAACCGATCGGCAAGCCCTCGGACGAAAAACCGCAGGGCACGCTCAACGCAGGTAGGCCGGTAACGTTGCCCGGCAACGCGCAGCGCGTATAGGCAGAGATCAACGGTTCTTCGGTACCGTCCGGCCAGGTGATCGACTCGGTGCCGGCCTTGACCGCCGTCGCGGCGATGGTGGGTGCGACGATGACGTCCACCTGGTCATAGAGTTTGCGGAACTGCTGCTGCAACAGATTGCGCACGCGCTGGGCACGGATATAGGTGGTCGCCGGCACGAACTCACCGGCTTCGAGCATGACGCGGACGTCGTCGTTATAGAGTTCGGCGCTCTCGCGCAGCATCTGCCGGTGGTATTCGCTGGCTTCGGGAAGCAGGATCGCGAACTCGACGGCGACGATCTGTTCCGGCATCGGCAGTGCGACGTCGACCAGCTCGGCGCCGAGCGATTCCAATTGCTGGTAGGCCTCGCGTACGGCGGCTTCCACTTCGCTATCGAGATGGTCGAAGAAATAATTGGTGGGCACGCCAACGCGCAGACCCTTGATGCCATCGTGCAGGCCGGCCGAATAGTCCGGTACCGGCTCGTCCACCGAGCCGGGGTCGCGCGGGTCGTAGCCGGCAAGCACCTGCAGGCAGGTTGCGGCATCCTCGACCGTTCGCGTGAGCGGGCCGGCATGATCCAGCCCCCAGGACAGCGAGGTGATGCCGGCGCGGCTGACGCGCCCGAAGGTGGGCTTGAGGCCGACCGTGCCGCACAGGCCGGCGGGGATACGGATCGAGCCGCCGGTGTCCGAGCCCATCGCCATGAAGGCGCCGGACGAGGCGACCGTGGCGCCGGAGCCGCCGCTGGAGCCGCCGGGCGTGCGCTGCGTGTCCCAGGGGTTGCGCGTGGTGGGTGTTGTCACGCCGTAGGCGAATTCATGCGTATGGGTCTTGCCCAGCACGATGGCGCCGGCGGCCTTGAGCCGTTCGGCCGCCGCACTATCGGCGTTCGGGGTCCAGTGTTCGCGTACCCGCGACGAGGCGGTGGTGGGAGTTCCGGCCAGGTCGTAGAGATCCTTGAGCGCGACGGGTACGCCGTGCAGCGGCCCTTTCCAGTCACCGGCGGTGATGTCTTTTTCGGCCTGACGCGCTGCAGCGCGTGCCTCGTCACCGAGCACACGCACATAAGCATTGAGCTGGGGTTCCGTGGCCTCGATACGCGCCAGGCAGGCATCGACCGCATCCACAGGCGAAACGTCGCCGGCCTTGATCTTGTGCCCGAGCTCGGTCGCCGACAGGGAGAGAATATCGTTCATCTGTCTGCTCCCCAGCGTGCGTCGAAGGAATGCAGCGGTGCGGTTTCATCGACCTCGATGTCGTAGAGCACGTCGAACTGCTGCAACAGACCGTCGAGCGCGGGCAACAGCACAGCGCGGCGTTCGGGCGAGAGATCGAGCCCGGCGTGCTCGCTGAGCAGGCTCAATCGGGCGTCATCCAGAGGTGGTCGCGACATGTCTTTAACCTCATCCCATCGTTGGTGTTACGACCATCGAACGTACTACACGAGCAGGGATCGGTATACGGGGGCCGTCGTCGCTGGCGGACGACACGCGCCGCCAGCCAATGACTCTAAGGTTAAAGCACGCTCGGGCGCGGGTTGGTGGTCATACATGAGCGCCGCTGCGGCCACCGGGGCCGATTGGCCGCCCTAGCGCCGCCGACCAGCGCCAAACACAGGGGTCGCCTGCACGCGGCCTTCGTTCTTTTGGGCATACATGGCCTGATCGGCCCGTTGCAGCAGTTCTTCGGCGCTCTCCCCGTCCTGCGGATAGACCGCGATGCCAATACTCGTGCCCAGGCTCAGGCATTGGCCGTCCACCTCGAACGGCTGGGCAAGGCCGGCGCGGATAGCTGCCGCCACGCTCGCGGCATGCGCGGGGGAACGCAGTTCCTCGAGCAGGACCACGAACTCGTCGCCGCCGAATCGCGCAACCACACTTGAGGCGCGCACCGAGTGGCGCAGGCGCCGGGCGACGAGCTTGAGCAGAGTGTCGCCAAGGGCGTGCCCGTAGGTGTCATTGACGCTCTTGAAGCCGTTCAGATCCAGATACAGCACCGCCAGCCCACTATCGCCTGCGGCTGCCGAAAGCAGCGCAAGACGCAGCCGCTCATAGAACAGCACACGATTGGCGAGACCGGTGAGCGGATCGTACTGGGCCATGTATTCAAGACGCTGAAACAGGCGCTTGCGTACGATCGCGTGGGCCACCTGGGTGGAGACGAACTGCAGCAGCTCGCGTTCGTTTTCGCCGTAGTGCTGGCTATCGCTGTAGCTTTTCACAACGAGCGCACCGATAGTGCCCTTGCTGCTCTGCAGCGGCACGCCGAGCCAGGAGTGCTTTCCGTCCCAATCCGCGGCGTGGTGCAACAGCGTCGAGGCATCGGCCTGCGGGGGCAGCAGAATCTCGCGGCCGCCGAGTATGGCCTGGCCACAGAACGTATCCGCACTCAGGCGGGCGGACGCGGGAGCCGGGTGGCGCGCGTCGACATGGTAGGCAAAACTCAGTTCGTCGCTGTCCGCGTCGTGCAAGGCCACCACAAAATTCTCGGCCGGCATGAGGGTGCTGATGATGGCGTGGATGCGGGCCGACAGGTCCTGCAGATCACCCGAGGCATGCGCGGCTTCCGAGATCGCGTAGACCGCAGCCTGGCGTTTTTGGGCCTGCTTGAGCGGAGTCACATCACGGGCCACGCCGACGCGTACCTGGTCCGCTTCGGACCAGGTGGCGGTCCACATGATATGTACGATTTGGCCGTCCTTGCGCCGGTAGCGGTTCTCGAAATGGGCCTGGGAGCCACCCTGCATCACCTGCTTTGCGGCGGCGCGGGTACGCTCGCGGTCCTCCTCGAGCACCATATCCAGCATGGGCAGCCCGACCAGTTCTGCTGGCGTGTAGCCGAAAATACGCTCACAGGCTGCACTGGCAGATACGAACCGTCCTTCCGCATCGACGATGCAGATCGCGTCCAGCAGCAGATCCGCATAGTCCATGCTATCCCCTCGCAAGTCCGGCACGTGAACAGCCCGAATCGGCGCCGTGCCGATAACCGACGCCTTACCCGTCGCACCGGAACAATCTGATTTCAACACAGCGGCCCGGGCGAACAGCGAGACGTCCACCCTGCCCTCGTCGGCGGCACTTTGTGATTGTAGAACAGTTACGTGGGCAGCGTCGGTGCCGTCGGTACACGGAGCAAACGCGAACGCTCATGCACGCAAGCCGTGTTTCGTATCGAGAGCGGCCGGGAACCCGCGCTGAATGTAAGGCCACTGTTCCGGCAAGATCTGCCAGAGGTTTAGCGCGTCAATAACTAGTGCCAGAGCTGCTCACGCGAGGCACCGGCTTTTTCCAGCCGGTCGAGGTATTCGGCCCAGTTCTGCTCGTAGTCGTTGCCGAGTTCGCGCATGCCTTCCCAGGAGAAGATGCCGGTATTGTGGCCATCATCGAAATACAGCTGGATCGCGTAATTGCCCACCGGCTCGATGCTGGTCACGCCGACATCCTTCTTGCCGGTCACGAGTTCCATCGGCCCGCCGTGGCCGCGCACCTCGGCCGAGGGTGAATAGACGCGCAGATATTCGAGCGGCAGCTTGAACGTCTTGCCATCGGGGTAGGCAACTTCCAGCACCTTGGACTTCTGGTGCAGCGTGATATCAGTCGGGGCGTCCATGGGTCACCTGGTATGTCGTCGAAAACTGTCAGCGCGTTTTCTCGCTGTGCGCCAATACGTATCTTTTTGCCAGCGGCACAAAAAAGCCGGAACAGGGCGGCCTGCTCCGGCGATTCGGACATGGAGACTGTCCGACGGCCAGCCTGTCAGCTACAGAATATAGCGCGACAGGTCTTCGTCTGCAGCCAGGTCTTTCAGCTTGCCGTCGACATAGGCGGCGTCGATGGTGAGCGTCTCGCCCGATTTGTCGGGGGCCTCGAAGGATATTTCCTCCATCAGCCGCTCCATGACCGTATGCAGGCGCCGAGCACCAATGTTCTCCGTGCCTTCGTTGACCTTGAACGCCATGTCGGCGATGCGCTGCACGCCGTCTTCGGTGAACTCCACGCTCACGCCTTCCACCCGCATCAACTCGCTGTACTGCTCGGTAAGTGAGCAGTGCGGTTCGGTGAGGATACGCACGAAATCACCGGCCTTGAGCGCGTCGAGCTCCACCCGGATCGGCAGGCGACCCTGAAGCTCCGGAATCAGGTCCGACGGCTTGGCTACGTGGAACGCACCCGATGCAATGAACAGGATGTGATCGGTACGCACCATGCCGTACTTGGTGGATATGGTGCTGCCTTCGACCAGCGGCAGCAGATCCCGCTGCACGCCTTCACGCGACACGTCCCCGCCCGAGGCACCGCCCGCATCCGAGCGCTTGCAGACCTTGTCGATCTCGTCGATGAACACGATGCCGCCGTTCTCGACTTCGTGGATCGCCTGGGTCTTGATCTGTTCCTCGTCGACGAGCTTGGCGGCTTCCTCGTCCACGATCAGGCGATAGGCGTCCTTGATCTTGATCTTCTTGCGCTTGGTCTTGTCATTGCTGCCCATGTTCTGGAACATCGACTGGAGCTGATTGGTCATCTCCTCCATGCCGGGCGGCGCCATGATCTCCATGCCCTTCTGGGCCTGGCGCAGATCCAGCTCGATTTCCTTGTCGTCGAGCTTGCCTTCACGCAGGCGCTTGCGAAAGACCTGACGCGTAGCGGTGGATTCGGTCGCCTTCTGGTCGGACTCGGCGGCCTCGTCCCAGTTGCTCGGCCGCGGCAGCAGGGCATCGAGAATACGCTCCTCGGCGGCGTCCTCGGCCTTGAGATGCACGCCGGCCTTGGCCTTTTCACGCGTCATCTTGATGCCAACCTCGACCAGGTCGCGGATGATCGAATCCACTTCCTTGCCGACATAGCCCACTTCCGTGAACTTGGTGGCCTCCACCTTGGTGAACGGCGCATTGGCCAGCTTGGCCAGACGCCGCGCGATCTCGGTCTTACCGACGCCGGTGGGGCCGATCATGAGAATGTTCTTGGGCGTAATCTCGCCGCGGATCGCTTCATCCAGCTGCATGCGACGCCAGCGGTTGCGCAGCGCGATGGCCACGGCCCGCTTGGCATCGGCCTGGCCGATGATATGACGATCGAGCTCGGAGACGATTTCGCGCGGCGTCATCTCGTGGCGCGGCAGCGCGGCGTTGGCCCGCTCGTCGGCGGCCAGTGTTTCAGAGGCTGTATCAGGCATTGTCCAGCACCTCGACGGTGATGTAATGGTTGGTATAGATGCAGGTATCGGCAGCGATATGCATCGCCTTTTCGGCGATTTCGGGCGCGGGCATCTCGGTATGCTCGACCAGCGCACGCCCCGCCGCCTGGGCAAAGGCGCCGCCGGAACCGATGGCCATGCAGGCGAACTCCGGCTCCATGACATCGCCGTTGCCGGAGATCATCAGCGTGGCGTTCTCGTCGGCCACCAGCAGCAGCGCTTCCAGCCGGCGCAGGGCACGGTCGGTGCGCCAGTCCTTGGCCATGTCGACGGCCGCCTTCACCAGCTGGCCGCCGTGCTGCTGCAGCTTGCCTTCGAAACGCTCGAACAGCGTGAAGGCATCGGCGGTGCCGCCCGCGAAGCCGGCCAGCACCTTGTCGTCATAGAGCCGGCGCACCTTGCGCGCATTGCCCTTGAACATGGTGTTGCCCATGGACACCTGGCCGTCGCCTGCAATGGCCACCTGGCCCTTGTGGCGCACGGCCAGAATGGTTGTGCCGTCGAACTGTTTCACCGCGCTTGTCCCGCTTTGAATACGTCAGACGGTAGTGGGGCCGCGCGGCGAACGATTCAAGCAGCGCGGGTCGGCGATCGGCCAGCTGTGGTTCAGATGGGCTCGTTGTCATCCTTGAGCCGGGCCCGCGGATGGGCGGCGTCGTAGACCTTGGCCAGATGGGCAAAATCCAGATGCGTATAGATCTGGGTGGTGGTGATATGCGCATGGCCCAGCAGCTCCTGAACCGCGCGCAGATCGGACGAAGACTCAAGCACGTGCGTGGCAAAGGAGTGGCGCAGCTTGTGCGGATGCAGATGCACCGGCAGCCCGTGACGACGCGCCCAGGCGTCCATTCGCGCGGCCACCGACGAACGCGAGATACGCGTGCCGCGCTGGGATACGAACAACGCCGGCTCGCCGACAGCGGCCCAGCGCGTGCGCACGGCCAGCCAGCGCTGGAGCGCGGTGATCGCCCGTGCGCCTACCGGTACGCTGCGCTGGCGCGCGCCCTTGCCCAGCACGCGCGCCTCGCGGGCGGCCAGATCCAGATCGCCAACGTCCAGCCCGATCGCCTCGGCCAGGCGCAGGCCGCTCGAGTAGAACAGCTCCAGCAGCGCATGATCGCGGATATCGATCGGCGTTTCGGGCGTGATATCCAGCAGAGTCGCCAGATCGTCGACATCGATGGTTTCCGGCAGTTTCGCGGCCCGTTTGGGCGCCCGCACATCCACCGCCGGATTGGTTCGCGCGCGGCCTTCGCGCATCTGCCAGACATAGAAGCTGCGCAGGCTGGATACGAGACGGGCAAGGCTGGCCGGCTCCAGGCCTTCGCGGTGGCGCGCAGCCAGCAGATCACGCACATCGGCCGAGCTCGCATGCGTCCAGTCGGACACGCCGCGATGGGCAAGCCAGCCGGCAGCCCCCCGCAGATCGCGTCGATAGGCGCTGCAGGTGTGCGGCGAGGCACGCCGCACATGCGTCAGATGATCAATAAAGGCCTCCGCGACCGCGGCCAGCGCGCTCACGGCGGGTTCCGGCCGGCCCTCAGGACAGCGCGTCGTCACCGAGCAGTCGTCGCAGCGCGGCGGTGACCAGTTCGCCCATGAGCTCGAGAAACAGCGTGCCCGCATCCGGCACGAATCGCGTCGGCTTGCGGCTGGCCAGCACCAGCGCGCCGTGCACGCCGTGCAGCCCCAGCGGAATCATTGCGGCACTGGCCAGGGCCGGAACATCGTTGCTGCGCGTGGCAAACAACGCCTCCGACTGATCGTCGGACAAGGGGCCACAGATCGGCTTGCCACGGCGGAACACGTTGGTCAACGCGCGTCCGGCGGCGCTTTCGTGCTCGATCCGATGGATCTCGCCCTCGGCCTGGTCCACCGGCTTCTCCAGCCCGAAGTAGGCGTGATCCACATCCAGATGCTGCTGCAGACAATAGGTGAGCTCGCGTACGAGATCCGCCGCGGATTCGGCGGCCACCAGCACCTTGGCCAGTCGATTGAGCTGGACCACGCGCTGTTCGTTGTCGCGCGCAGTCTCGTGCAGCTCGTCGAAACGTGACTTGAGCTGGCGATTGTTATCGCGCAGCGCCGTGACCTGGCGCTCGATGAGCGACACCGCAGTGCCGCTGTCGTGACGGGTGTCCAGCGCTTCGAGCACCGCCGGGTGGCGGCGCAGAAAATCCGGATGCGCCTCGAGATACGCCGCAATATCGGCTTCATCGAGTTCCGGCGCAGGCGTGTGTTGTTCGGCTTCGTTCATGGCAGCGACCATCGATAGCATTATTAATCCGCACCAAGACAACTGACCGTGTCAGCCGTTTTCAACGCCTTGTCGAATCAAGGCCCGGCCCATGGCCGCCCCGATTCGGCAAGGCTTCGCGGCCGGTGGCCGCGGCAAACGCGCACCGTGCACGTTTGCGCCATCAATCCGATTGCTCATCCAGTTCTGTATCGGATTGATGCTAATCAACGCTGGCGGCTGGAGCCCTCGGCGCGATACGACCAGTCATCCAGCGGCACCATACCTATAACCCAGACGATAACAGCTTGCCTGAAAATACGCGCTCTGCGGGCCCGGAAAGATAAACCGGCTCGCCGCGGCCGGCCCATTCGACCTCGGCACGCCCGCCGGCCAGATCAACGGCGACATGGCGATCCAGACGCCCCGACTCGATACCGGCCATCACCGCGGCCGCCGCCCCGCTGCCACAGGCCAGCGTCTCGCCACTGCCGCGTTCATACACCCGCAGGCGCACGTGGTCACGGGCCAGGATCTGCATGAAGCCGACGTTTACCCGATCGGCAAATGCCGTATGCGATTCCAGCGCCGGACCGATCGTTTCCACGGCCGCGGTCTGCACGTCGTCCACGCAGATCACGGCATGCGGATTGCCGATGGCCAGCGCCGCAAACACCACCGTATGCCCGGCGACATCATCCAGTCGATACTCGGGCGCCTCGTCGAAACCGGCCAGCGGAATACGCCGCGGCTCGAATACAGGCACGCCGAGCGCGACCCGATAACGGTGCACGCCGTCCTCGATCTGTTCCAGCACCATCTGACCGTCGCGCACGTCGACCACGATACGGCGCTTGTCGGTCAGCCCCGTCTCACGCACATAACGGGCAAAACAGCGCGCGCCGTTGCCACACTGGCCGGACTCGCTGCCATCGGCATTGAGAATGCGATAACCGAAATCGGCGTTGTCCGAACGCGGCGGATCGACAATGAGGATCTGATCACAGCCAATACCGAAATGCCGATTGGCGATCGCGCGTGCAGCCGCGGCGTCGAGCGTGATCGGCTCGCGCGTGCCGTCGAGCACGACAAAGTCGTTTCCCAGCCCGTGCATCTTGGTGAAGTCGAGTTCCATCGAAGGTTGGCCCTGCTGCAACACGATTCAGGGATCGGCCGTGGCCGCGTCCTCGGACGCGCCGGCGCCGGGATCCTCGTCTGCGGCATGGGTATCGTCGCCGGCAGCGCCGGTCGGCTGGGCTTCATGCCTGTCGTGGTCCATGTCCTGGCCCGACTCGCGGGCCATCTCGCCCTGATTGGCCGCACCCGGCTGCTCGGCGCGCACCGTAGCGGCGACCGGCAGCTCGGCGTTCTGAGTGCCGCAGGCCAGGATCAGCTCCACCTGATCGCCGGCGGCATAAGGCTGGGTCGGGCCGAACAGCATCAAGTGGCGACCGCCGGGCTTGAAGTCCACCGTCTCGCCCGCCGGCACCACGATCTGCTCCAGCGGCTGCATGCTCGCCTGGCCGTCGTCGTTGACCACGGTCTCGTGCATTTCAGCGCGGTCGAACTGGCTGCTGCTCACTTGGCTGACCACAACCTTGGTAGCGCCCTCGTTGGCCAGCGAAAAGTACGCGCCCATGACATCGGCACCGGCAGGCGCGACCCGCACCCAGGCATCGTTGACCTTGAGCCCGCCGCAGTCCGGGGCCTCTGATTCGCTACAGGCCGCGATGCCGAACGTGGCCGCCAGAAGCGCTGCCAGCAACGCCCCGCGTGGCGCAATCCTGTGCTGCATGTCGCCCACTCCTTTACAAATGTTATATATTAACGCTTCGACCCCAAGCCTCGCCCAGGAAGCTGTTCTCGTGCGCTCCAACTCATTGAACAATCTTACCGGCAAACTGGATAAAACCGCAGTCGCGCTGTCGGGCCTGTGTCTTATCCATTGTCTGCTGTTGCCGCTCGCCATCGCGGTGTTTCCGGTACTGGGGCTGTCTTTTGTCAGCCACGAGACGTTTCATCAGCTGATTCTCATCGTGGTCCTCCCCACCACCGTCATTGCGCTGGGCGTCGGCGTGGCGCGTCATCGCAGCCGCAGCGTGGCCGTGCTGGGGCTGGCCGGCATCGCTGCGTTGATCGCTGCCGCATTTCTCGTACATGAGATAGGCAGTGAATCGATGGAGCGCTGGGTAACAGTCGGCGGCGGTCTGGTGCTGGCCGGTGCACACATCCGCAATTTCCAGCTCAGCCGGGCGCTGCACATGGAAACGCATCACTCGCGACCTGCCGCCGGTATCTGAAGCCGGGCGCCTGGTCTAAACTCAGCCCATGAAAGAGCCGACTTCGAACCCGATATTCGATGCCCACGGGCACAACCACGACGCGTGCATCGCCGATGCGCTGGCCCACGCTGATCGCATCTGTGCCGAGCGTGGGCTGCGCCTGACCACGATCCGCCGGCGCGTGCTCGAACTGATCTGGGACAACCATCGGCCAACCAAGGCCTACGACCTGCTCGATACGATCAGCGTCGAACGGGGCAACGCCGCACCGCCGACGGTCTACAGAGCGCTGGATTTCCTGCTGGATGCCGGGCTGATCCACAAGATCGAATCGCTCAACGCGTTTATCGGCTGCGATGCGCCGCACGACACGAGTCATCCGAAGTTCCTGATCTGTCGCGACTGCGAGCGCGTCGCAGAGATCGCCAGCCACGAGATCGATGCCGCCATCGCCCGCGAGGCCGATCAGGCCGGCTTTGCTATCGATCGCGAAACCATTGAGGTCGGCGGCATCTGTCAGGCCTGTACCGAGCGGCGCGCGTCGAGCAGCTAGCAGGATAACCGACGGCCCGCGACGATCTCCGCCTTGCTTGGCCGTTAGGCGCTCTGGCTCGTGCTGGCCGTCGCAGAGCGCCCAGCCGTTAAGGCAACGAACCCCGCGCCCTACCCGACTAAGGTGGGATAACCTGCAGCGCGCCAGCGGTCTAGACTCAAGGCAATGACGGCCGACACGGCCGGCCCTGAAAAATACAAAAGAAAACAACACCATGGTGCGATACATGCGGAGCATCGCGCCGTCCGGCTGCTTACGCTGGGCGTGCGCATGAGCGAGGACCACATTCTGACAACCCGCGGCCTGCGCCGGACCTTCGCGGGCTTCACGGCCGTCGACGGTATAGATCTGAATATCGCGCGCCACAGCGTGCATGCGCTGATCGGGCCCAACGGCGCCGGCAAAACCACGGTCTTCAATCTGCTGACCCGCTTCATCGCGCCGACGGCAGGCACGATCCACTACGACGGCATCGATATCACCCGCCGGCAGCCGGCTGCCATTGCGCAACTCGGCATGGTCCGCTCGTTCCAGATCTCGGCGGTATTCGGGCATCTCACCGCACTCGAGAACGTACGCCTCGGCCTCCAGCGCCGGCTGGGCGTGTCGTATCACTTCTGGCGCTCGGCGCGCGTGCTTGACCAGCTCAACGACGAAGCCGTCGAGCTGCTGGACTCGGTAGGGCTCGCCGACTTTGCCGACACGCCGGCCGTGGAACTGGCGTACGGGCGCAAACGCGCGCTGGAGATCGCCACTACGCTCGCTCTCGACCCGAAGCTGATGCTTCTGGACGAACCCACACAGGGCATGGGCGCCGAGGACGTGGGCCGCGTGGGCGATCTGATCAAGCGCATTGCCGCAGGCCGCACGGTGCTGATGGTCGAACACAACCTGAGCGTGGTCGCCAAGCTGGCGGATCGCATCACCGTGCTCAACCGCGGCGCGGTGCTGGCCGAGGGCGATTACGCCGAGGTGTCGAACAACCGTGACGTTCGCCAGGCCTATATGGGCACCGAAAATGCCTGAAATAGCCCATCAACCGCGGCTCGCCATCGAGAACCTGCAGGCCTGGTACGGCGAATCCCATGTGCTGCACGGCATCGACCTGGAAGTCCACGACGGCGAAGTGGTGACCCTGCTCGGGCGCAACGGCGCCGGGCGCACCACCACGCTCAAATCCATTCTCGGACTGGTCGGCAAACGCAGCGGCTCGATCCGGCTCGACGGCCAGGAAGTGATCGCAGAGCCCACCCACCGTATCGCCCATATCGGCGCGCTGGGCTATTGCCCGGAAGAGCGCGGCATCTACGCCCGTCTCAGCGTGGACGAGAATCTTCGCCTGCCGCCACAGCTCACCGCGCAGGGTATGTCGGCCGACGAGATCTACACGATGTTTCCCAACCTCGCCGAACGTCGGCGCAGCCTCGGCGGCCAGCTGTCGGGCGGCGAGCAGCAGATGCTGGCGATCGGTCGCATCCTGCGCACCGGCGCACGCCTGCTGCTGCTCGATGAGATCACCGAGGGCCTGGCGCCGGTCATCGTGCAGGCGCTGGGCAAGACCATCCGCGATCTCAAGGCACGCGGGCTGACGATTGTGCTGGTCGAGCAGAACTTTCATTTTGCCGAAGGCCTGGCCGATCGGCACTACGTGATCGAACACGGACGCGTAGCCGAAGTGTTCCAGGCCGAAGATATCGCCACCGGCGGCGACCGGCTCAACGCTTATCTGAGCGTATGAGCCGCGTCGCTGATCTACAGGGGAGTCCGTCATGCCGTCACTGAACATGGTGCTGGCCCAGGCCATGCTGGGCCTGAACGTCGGCATCTTCTACGCCATGCTCAGCCTCGGGCTGGCGGTGATCTTCGGCCTGCTCGGCGTGATCAACTTCGCCCACGGCGCGTTCTACATGCTGGGCGCATTTCTGGCGCTGATCGGCTATTCGTATCTATCCGTGTGGTTGGGTATCGACGGCTTCGGATTCGGCTTCTGGGCCGCGCTGATCATCGTGCCGATTGTCGTGGCCATCATCGGCATGATCATCGAACGGCTGCTGCTGCGTCGCCTGTACGGTCAGGACCCGATCTACGGCCTGCTGCTGACGTTTGGCGTCGCACTCATCATGCAGGGCCTGTTCACCAACTATTTCAGCGTGGCCGGCACGCCCTATCCCGGCAAGCCGGAAAGCCTGGGCGGGGCGATCAATCTCGGCTTCATGTACTTCCCCACCTACCGACTGTTCTCGATCGTGCTCTCCATCGTCGTGTGTCTGGCCACGTGGTTCGTGATCGAGCGCACGCGACTGGGCTCGACCCTGCGCGCCGGCGTGGAGAATCCGCAGCTGACCCAGGCGTTTGGCATCAACGTGCCACGCATGATCACGCTGACCTTCGGTTTTGGCGTGGGCCTGGCCGGGCTGGCCGGCGTGCTGGCCGCACCGATCTACTCGGTGAGCCCGCTGATGGGCGCCGACCTGATCGTGGTGGTATTCGCTGTGGTCGTGATCGGCGGCATGGGCTCGATCATGGGCGCGATCGTCACCGGCCTCGCGCTCGGCCTGATTCAGGGGCTGACAAAAGTCGTCTATCCGCCCGCTGCCAATACCGTGATCTTCTTCATCATGGTGGCCGTGCTGCTGATACGGCCCGCCGGCCTGTTCGGCAAACACGAGAAAGGCTGAACGATGATGAACCGTCTACTGTGGATTGCGCTCATCGTCATCGGAATTGCCGCACCGTGGCTGGTCTACCCGGTTCTGGCGATGAAGCTGGCCTGCTTCGCGCTGTTTGCCTGTGCGTTCAATCTGCTGCTCGGCTATACCGGGCTGCTGTCGTTCGGCCACGCCGCGTTCTTTGGCGGGGCGGCGTATATCACCGCCTACGTGATCAAGGTCTGGGAGCTGTCCCCCATCGCCGGGATTGTGCTGGGGACACTGTTTGCTGGCGTGCTAGGCGCCGCATTCGGCGCGCTGGCGATTCGCCGTCACGGCATCTATTTCGCCATGGTCACCCTCGCACTGGCCCAGATCATCTATTTCCTGGCCTTGCAGTTGCCCTTCACCGGCGGCGAGAACGGACTGCAGGGTGTACCGCGCGGCACGGCGCTGGGGGTGATCAACCTCGACGATCCGATCCAGATGTATTTCTTCGTGTTCGCCATCTTCCTGCTCGGTTTCGCCGCGATATGGCGGGTGGTCAATTCACCGTTCGGCAAAGTGCTCACCGCCATCCGCGAAAACGAGGATCGCGCCCGGTCGCTCGGTTATGCAGTCGAACGCTACAAGCTGATTGCCTTCACCCTGTCGGCCGCACTGGCCGGCACCGCCGGCGCCACCAAGACGCTGGTCTTCCAGTTCGCCTCGCTCACCGACGTGCACTGGCAGATGTCGGGTGCGGTGATCCTCATGACGCTTCTGGGCGGCATGGGCACCCTGTTCGGCCCGGTCATCGGCGCGATTATCGTGGTTGCACTGCAGACCCAGCTCTCCGGCATGGGCTCCTGGGTGGAAGTCTGTATCGGCGCGATCTTCGTCGTCTGCGTGCTGGTGTTTCGTCAGGGCGTTATTGGCGAACTGGGGCGCTGGTTCGGGCAGAGTCGGTCCAGGAAGCGCAAACAGGCTGCGGGTGAATAAGGACGGTTCGCGCACGCACTAAAAAGTAAAGAACCGACACGTCCGCGAATGAACGCGACCGGCGCCAAAAGACCGTCCGAAAGCATGTCAGCGTATCGTCCCCTGGCGTCGGCGGATGACTGAACCGAATCACTTACATGAACACAGATTACATCTGTCAGAAGCGTTGCGTTTCAGCGCGATGGCCCAGCCTGCCGTAATCATTGTTTCTCGTTGCACGGCAGATTGATAGGTGCCGGGGAGCGTCGGCTCTCGACCCAAAGCGGACATTCGCCAGCGTAGTCGCACTCTTTAGCATTATTCATTTTACGTTGTGCGCGTCGGCCACAGCCGAATTCATCCAGTTCTCATGACCCCGCACGGCTAAGAACAAGATCCATCAACGCTATCAAGTTGGGCAGACCCAATGCCGTTCATTGCTTGAACGCCCGTACGAATTCGCGTAGTGAAGACAAAAAGAAGTCCGACAAGAGAATATTTCATGTCACTGCCAGCCAACGTCATAGAAACTGGGCGGACAGTAATGCGTAGCCGACCAGGGCGGTGGATATGGAAACGCTGTACAGCCAAGCTTTGCAAGAACGATAGTTCGAGCGAGCTTGCCAGCGAAGACCGGTGGGACCTAGTCCCGCTTACACCTACTTATAAAGAGTTAGAGCACGGCAAATACGTTAAGGCGATCGCAGCCGCGCTCCGTGATAAAAAAATATGGAACATCGCCCTGTCTGGTAGTTACGGCGTTGGCAAAAGCAGCATCCTGCGAGAGGTGATCCGCTGCCATGAAGATCGTGTCGTCGAGCTCTCGCTATCGACGCTTGCCCCAATTGACACATCAGACGTCGACGAGTCGGTCCCAAAACAGGCGATGACGCCGACGAACCGTATCCAACAAGAAATAGTCAAGCAGCTACTCTACCGCGAGGAACCGCATAAAACGTCAGGCTCCCGTTTCCGCCGCCTTGGTCGCTTTAAGTGGCGGCGCGAGCTTGCGATAGCGCTTCTGCTTGGACTGCCCATTGCAATTTTCTTCTTGTTGACGGGTTGGTCCAAACAAATTGCCTCAGCTTTCTCACCTCTTATCGACTTCGGCCTCTTGATTCATCCGCTGGTCTGGACGCTGGCAGCAGTGCTCTGTTTGGGGGCTCGATACTTTTTCCGCGGCCAACTAAGCATCACGCAGTTCTCCGCAGGCTCTACCACAGTTACGTTAGACAACAAGTCCGTGTCGTATTTCGATCAGTATCTCGATGAGATCGTCTACTTCTTCGATGTGTCGGAACGTGACATCGTTATCTTCGAGGACATCGACCGCTTCAACGATTCGCACATCTTCGAGACGCTCCGCTCGCTCAACACTCTGCTCAATACCTCACCGCAGATTGACCGACCGATCCACTTCATCTACGCCATTAAGGACAGCATATTCGACCGAATCGGCCTGCAAATAGGCGACCGTAGGCCCGACCAGGACCTAGACGCAAGCGAGGACCCCGCCCAATCCGAGACCGTACGTGCGAACCGGACGAAATTCTTTGATCTCGTCATTCCCGTGGTTCCATTCATCACTCATCGAAGTGCTCGTAACCTCGCCACGCAGCTTCTCGACCGGTTCGAGAATCATGTCGACAAGAAACTGCTTGATCTCGCTGCAGGGTATGTGCCGGAAATGCGGCTGCTCAAAAACGTCTGCAATGAGTTCATTGTATTCCGTGATCGCGTCATTTTGAGTGGTGGCAACCCGCTTAAGCTAAACGAAACGGATCTGTTCGCGATGATGCTCTACAAGAGCACGCATCTCACAGACTTCGAGGCGATTCGTTTGCGCAAAAGTAATCTGGATACACTTTACGAAGTCAGCCGTAAGTTGGTCATTTGGAATACGAAACGGTTGCAGCACGAGAGACTTAGGACGCTGAGTCGTCTGTCACGCATTGATGGCATTACGATACGTAGCAAGGGACTCGGCGAGCGCCTTCATGATCATGTGCAGCGAACAGTAGAGGCCGCGACTAATACCAATAAGAATGGGCGGTATGTGTTCTCGGGCCAACAATTGGCGCCGGAGGAGCTTCAAGCTGCAGATTTTTGGGAAAAGTTCACCTCGGTTGGTGGCAACCCGACATTGGATTGGATGATAGGCGGACGTGTAGACCTCCGATTCGCCAAAGCGCACCTTGCTGCTGAGCTTTCTGATCCGTTGGACGCCGAGAGTTGGGATGACGAGGCTCGCCGATCGAAAAATGAGCAGCTTGAGCGTATAAGCGCGGACCTCAAGTTCTTGCGTGGCGCCGATCTGAAGGATCTAATCGAGCAATCTGACTTTCTTATTGAGCACGGCGATATTGAGCAGTCATTCGCCGCGATTGCCAGTAAGCTTCTTGGACGCGGACTGGCGTACGAGCTGGTGCGTGCAGGGTATATCAACAGTAACTTCACGCTCTATACATCCACCTTTCACGGGGACCGCGTAAGCTCGGCTGCGACCAACTTCATCATCCATCACGTCGAGCGCGATCTGATGGACGCACAGTTCGAACTGGACCCGGGTGATGTCGATGATGTTGTTCGAGAATGCGGCGAGAATGCCCTGAAAGAGCCGCCGCTCTACAACATCGACATTCTGGACCGTCTGCTGTCGACCAATGCCGCCGCGGCGGAGATCATGATTCGTTCCTTCGTCGGATTTGGCGACCGCCAGACGAGCTTCATGCAGGCTTATCTTAATGGCGGTAATGAGCAAGCAAGGCTGATCGCACGGCTGACGCCGTTTTACTCGGGAGTGCTGGTCTATCTCGTAAGCCGGGCGGAGGTGGATGCCGCTCTGCAGCTCGAACTCGTCGACGCTGCTCTCCAACACTTGGGTCACGACAAGTATCAAACGTCTGCCGCTGTCTCATCGTATTTGGCTGACCGATACGCCGGACTCGCGACGCTGACGTCCGATACTGTCCCACTCGCTCAGGCGGAACGCATTGGCGATCTCTTCGCTCAAGCCAGCATTAAGCTACCGCTTCTGGCGCCGTTGACCGACAACATGCGCCGCGCGTTCGTCGATCGCAGTCTTTACGAAATCAGGCGCGAGAATCTCAAGGTGGCCATTGGCACCAGGACGAGCTTGGCGCTGGACATCGTTCAGGCCGCTGATCAGGCCGTCTATAAGTACGCGCTCGATAATCTGAGTGCATATATATCAGCGGTGGAGGGCGTGTCGCCGACCGTCGAGGGCGCCGAGGGCTTTATTACCGTGATCGAAGATGTGTTCGAGCATGATTCGGACCGCCTCGGGGACGTCATTGCGCGCGCATCGCCGGGTTGCGTCGTTACTGACCTCGCGGAGGTCTCGTCGCAGGCTTGGCCTCGATTGGCTGAGAGCGAACGCTTCCCTGCGACTTTTGAGAATGTGGAGCGCTACGTCAGTACTTTGGAAGCGATTGACGCGAACGTAGCCAGAGTTTTGGCCTCCGCAGGCGCCATCACAGCAGCCGACAAAGCCGAAGACGAAGCGAAGGCGGCACTCGCGCGGGCGATTCTGGCGGCGGATGAGGGTCTTCTCTCAGCAAAGCTCCGCGCAAGTCTGGTTTCAGGCCTGAACTTGGCCCATTCCTTCGAGTCGGGTGAGATCGCGGCTGAAAGGGGCGACCTTTTTGCGCTGCTACTGAAGTACAAGCTGATTAATGATGAGGCTGCAACCTATGCCCACCTCGGCGATATGGACTGGCCGACCCGCGAGGCATACATTCGCGAGTCTCGCGAATTCAAAGAATATATGGCCCCGGATCTCATAAAAACTGATCTCGCGAAGCTGCTGCAGAGCGACAAAATTGAGCCGGCAATCAAGATGGAGATCGCAAGACAAGCTCGCGACTACGTCCCGGGGGCTGACCGCGCCGGCATGAGTCAAATCGCGCGATTCGCGGCGCAACAAAGCCTCTCGCTGGAACGGGAGGTCGTAAAGCAATTGGCACTCGGCGGTGCCGGAGCTCCGCATGTGATGGCATTGCTTGAGCCACACTTTCCATCGCTTGAGCGCGAGGACTTGTTCACTATTCTCGACTCAATGGGCGGCGACTATCCCAAGCTAACGTCAGTTGGCCGGCTTAAGGTCGAGATTCCCAATACTGCTGCCGATCGATCGCTGCTCGATATCCTCAAAACGCACGGCATCGTTAAGAGCTACGTCCCCAAGGGAGCAAAAATAAAAGTGAATAGGAGGCGCAAGTAACTACTCTGGATAGATTGTTGGTGTAGCTCTATTTTAAGTTTGAGGGTGCCCACGCAGCGGAAAACGCTACTGGCTGCCGTTAATGCCAGGCGTTTAATTACCGCTTCTGGCCGAAAGCGGAAATACCGACTAACACCAGAGAACACGGCACTGTTTGGCTCGGCTGGACTCAACTCCTCAATCGGCGCCGCGACAGCGTCACCGTCGCGGCAGCCCTCTGGCATTCATATTATTCCGCGTCCAGTCGCGCACGCGTGTCCCGACGATAAACCGCTACACCTTCAACTCCGGAAAATCGGTCTCGGCGTAGGCATGCTCACCCGGCTCGTTGCCGGCGGCGTGCGCCCGAAGCTCGACGCGTCGGATCTTGCCGGAGATGGTCTTGGGCAGTTCGGCGAATTCCAGCTCGCGGATACGGGCGTACGGTGCGAGGCGCTCGCGCGAGAAGGCAAACAGCGCCTTGGCCGTTTCGCGGGACGGCTCGAAGCCGCGCCGTAGCACCACATAGGCCTTGGGCACGGTGAGCTTCAGATCGTCCGGGGCCGGAACCACGGCTGCCTCGGCCACCGATTCATGTTCGATCAGGATCGACTCCAGTTCGAACGGGCTGATGCGATAGTCCGAGGACTTGAACACGTCGTCGGCGCGGCCGACGTACCAGAAGTAGCCTTCCGAATCGCGGCTGGCGACATCGCCGGTGCGGTAGTAGCCGTCACGCATGGCGGCTTTCATGCGCTCCGGGTCGTCGCGGTACTCGGCCATCAGGCCCAGCGGTCGCATGCCGCGGATATCGATCGCGATCTCGCCTTCGTCGTGTTCCTGATCGAACGGGTCGAGCAGGGCAATACGATAACCGGGCAGCGGCCGGCCCATGGAGCCGGATTTCATCGCCTGGCCCGGCGGATTGCCAATCTGGGCAGTGGTTTCGGTCTGGCCGTAGCCGTCGCGAATCTTGAGCCCCCACAGACGTTCGACGCGGGCGATCACCTCCGGGTTGAGCGGCTCGCCGGCGCCTACAAGACTGGTCAACGACATGTCGTACGCCTCCAGATCCTCCTGGATGAGCAGCCGCCAGACGGTCGGCGGCGCACACAGGCTGGTGATGCCCTTATCGGCTATCACCTGCAGCACGTCGGTGGCCACGAAACGCTCGGCGCGATAGACGAAGACCGTGCAGCCCGCATCCCAGGGCGCAAAGAAATTCGACCAGGCGTGCTTGGCCCAGCCGGGCGAGCTGATATTGAAATGCACGTCGTCCGGCTGCAGACCGAGCCAGTACATGGTCGACAACGAGCCCGCCGGATAGCTCTGATGCGTATGCGAAACAAGCTTGGGCTTGGATGTGGTGCCCGAGGTGAAATACAGCAGCATCGGGTCGTTGGCATGGGTCACGCCGTCCGGCGTGAACTCGGTGTCGGCGCTGTAGGCCTCGTCGTATTGCGCCCAGTCGCCGGCTGCCTCGCCCACCACGATACGGGTCAGCCCACCGGCCACGCCCTCGAACTTGGCCACGTGCGCCGCGGCGGCCATGATATGGCTCACCCCACCGCGCGCGAGCCGGTCGCCCAGGTCGTTCTGGGACAGCAGCGTCGTCGCCGGAATGATCACCGCGCCCAGCTTGATCGCCGCCAGCATGGTTTCCCAGAGGGGGGCGACGTTGTCGAGCATGACCAGCAGGGTGTCGCCCCGCCCCAGCCCCTGCGCCCGCAGGAAATTGGCGACCTGGTTGGAGCGCTGGCGCATCTGCTCGAAGCTGCACTTGTCCTCGCTGCCGTCGGCATCGACCAGCCACAGGGCGGTCTTGTCGTTGCCCTTGGCGTAATCGTCGAACCAGTCCAGCGCCCAGTTGAACTCGTCGAGCTCCGGCCAGCGGAATTTCTCGTAGGCGTGGGTATAGTCCTCGCGATTGTCGAGCAGCATCTGGCGTGCTGTCTTGAAGGCGTCGATCGATTGCATGCCCTGCTCCCGCTATGGCCGATGTCGTCGTTCACCGGGCGGTGCCCGGCGTGTGTTGATTGTGGTTGCAGCGGGCACCGCCCGCGGCGTCTGCGCCTGTCTGTCGCTCAGCCTGCCGGCTTGCCGTGCAGCAGCTCCAGAATGCTGGAGAAATCACGCGCACCCGAACCCGAGCGGCTATGCACGGAATACAGGCTGCGCGCCATCGAGCCCAGCGGCGTGGCTACGCCGTTCTTGAGGCTGGAATCCATGGCCAGCCCCAGATCCTTGAGCATGAGATCCACACCAAAACCCGGTTTGTAGTCGTTGGAAGCCGGTGCGGTATCCATCACGCCCGGATAGGGGTTGTAGACATTGAGCGCCCAGTTGCCGCCGGAGGCGTTCTTCATGATCTCGGAGATCACTGCCGGGTCCAGGCCGTTGGCAACCGCCAGATTGATCGCCTCGGACGTGCCCGTCATGAGAATGCCCAGCAGCATGTTGTTGCACATCTTGCCGACCTGGCCGGCACCGGCCTCGCCCGCGTGGAACACGGCCTTGCCCATGACATCCAGCAGCGGCCGAGCGCGCTCCAGGCCGGCAGCATCACCGCCGACCATGAAGGTCAGGCCGCCGGCCCGGGCGCCGTTGACGCCGCCGGAGACCGGCGCATCCAGCATGGTCAGGCCGCGCTCAGCGGCGCGGCCGGCCACCAGGCGTGCCGTCTCCGCGTCGATGGTGCTGCAGTCGATGATCAACGTATCGTCGCCAATGCAGGCCAGAATGCCGTCGCCGTTGTCGTCGGCGCCCAGATACAGTTCGCGCACGTGCTGACCGGCCGGCAGCATGGAAAACACGATATCGGCGCGCTCCACGGCGGCGGTGGCGCTGTCTGCGGCGCTCGCACCCTGCTCGACGACATCAGCCATGACGGACTCGACGCGGTCGTACACGGTGAGTTTGTAACCGGCCTTGATCAGGTTGGCTGCCATGGGCGCGCCCATGTTGCCCAGGCCGATGAAGGCGACGGTCGCAGTCTGCTCGGAGCTCATACGGGCTCTCCTGGTTCGCTTGTCAGATCAGCCAGCGGATGCCGGCCCTGGTAGTCGTCGGGCAGCTTGAAATGGGCGGCTACAGCGTCCGGCTCAACGTCGGCCAGCGTGGCCGGTGTCCAGGCCGGGCTCTTGTCCTTATCGACGAGCAGCGCGCGTATGCCCTCAGCCAGATCCGGGCGCCGCGTGCAGGCCACGGCCATGGCGTAATCGGTGCGCAGAACCTGCTCGATCGACGCCTTCGGGTCGCGGGTCAGCTGTTGATGCACAACCGCCAGCGACAGCGGCGAGGCGCCGGCAACGGCCCTGGCGCCGTGCGCGAAGAAATCGTCCGCGTCGGCGGCGGTGACCAGCCGCTCGATGAATGTCTGGATATCCGCAGCCGCTGCTATACGTGCAACAGCCGACCGGCGTGCGAAGAGCGCCGACTCGCTGACCGCCGCATGGGCCGCGGCCGGGTTTTCGAATGCGTGCAGACGCTCGGCCAGGCGCGCGTCGTCGAGGCTGCGCTGCCCGGCCCAGTCGATATCGAGCAGCGCATCGAACACGGCCTCGCGATCGCCCGCCTCGAGCAGATAGTCGCCCATGTTCAGCCACAGGGCATCGGCCGCTCGCAGTGGCGTCGTGGTCAGGCCGATGAATCGACCGATGCCGGCCGGCATACGCCCCAGAAACCAGCTGGCGCCGACATCCGGAAACAGGCCGATAGTGACTTCCGGCATGGCAATACGACTGGTCGGAGTGACCACACGATGCGAGGCACCCGCCATCAGACCCAGCCCGCCGCCCATGACGATACCGTGGCCCCAGCACAACACCGGCTTGGGGAACCGATGGATCGTATGGTCAAGCCGGTACTCGGCTGCGAAAAAGCCCTCGGCGGTCGTGCTCGGTGCGCCGTCCGCTGCCTTCATGGCCTGATACAGGCCGATGACATCGCCGCCCGCACAGAAGGCCTTGTCGCCGGCGCCGTGCAGCACCACACAGGCGATATCGTCGCGGTGCACCCATTCATCGAGCTTGGGCTGCAGCGCGTCGATCATCGCCTTGGACAGCGAATTCAGCGTCTTTTCGGCGTTCAGACACACAAACGCCACGTATCTGCCGCCGCCCGCTGCACGCTCGTCGAAGATGATCGGGGATTGGTCGGTCGCCATCGGTCAGGTCCAGACGGGATCGCGTTTTTCCAGGAACGCGTTGACGCCTTCCTTCGGATCGTCGCACTCGAAGAGCAGTGAGAACGCTTCCAGTTCGCGCGCATGGCCGGTTTCCAGCGCGCCCAGACGGGTACCGTCGATCAGGCGCTTGCTGGCTGCCACTGCACGCGGGCTCTGACGCGCTGCTTTTTCGGCAAGCGCAAACGCCGCGTCATAGGCGCCGCCCGAAGCCACGACTTCTTCAACCAGCCGGATCCGCAGCGCCGTATCGGCATCGATCTGCTCACCGCATAGAATCATGCGCTTGGCCCAGCCTTCACCCACCAGCCACGGCAGCCGCTGGGTGCCACCACCACAGGGCAGCAGGCCAACCCGGGCTTCCGGCAGACCGAGCAGCGCGTGCTGCTCGCAGATACGGATATCACAGGCCAGCGCGAATTCGAGCCCCGCGCCCAGGCAATAGCCGTTGATCGCGGCAATGGTCAGGCCGCGAAAGCGCGCAAGGCGCGTGGCCGCGGCGGCCAGCAGGCGACCGAGCTCGCGCGCGCCGGGCCGGTCGGCGTCCTTGAACATGTTCAGATCGTCGCCGGCCGAGAAGAACGTATCGCCGGCGCCGGTCAGGATGATCGCGTCGATGCCTCGATCCTGTTCGAGACGCGCCAGCTGGCTGTCCAGTTGGGCCAGTGCGGCGACAGAAAAGGTGTTGGCAGGCGGACAGTCCAGGGTCAGGACAGCAACGCGGCCGACGGTTTCTATTCTGGGCGTATCGTCGCTCATCGCAGTTGATCTCCGTTGTCGTCTGCCAGCACCCGACGGGCGATGATCAGACGCATGATTTCGTTGGTGCCTTCCAGAATCTGGTGGACCCGCACGTCGCGCACATGACGCTCGAGCGGATATTCACGGATATAGCCGTAGCCGCCGTGGATCTGAAGGGCCTGGTTGCAGATATCGAAACACAGGTCGGTGGCCAGACGTTTGGCCATCGCACAGAAGGCGGTGGCTTCCGCGTGGGCATTGTCGAGACGGCTGGCTGCCAGCCAGACCATCTGGCGAGACGCGATCAGTTCGGTGGCCATATCGGCCAGCTTGAACTGCAGGGCCTGGAACTCGCCGAGCTTGCGGCCGAACTGCTCGCGCTCGCTCAGATAGCGTCGGGACGCATCGAGTGCGGCCTGGGCGGTGCCCAGCGAACAGGCAGCAATATTGATCCGGCCGCCGTCCAGGCCTTTCATGGCGATAGAAAAGCCCTGGCCTTCCTCGCCCAGACGATGGCTCACCGGCACTCGCACGCCATCGAACGTGATGGTGCGCGTGGCCTGACTGTTCCAGCCCATCTTGGGCTCCTTGCGCCCATAGCTGATGCCGTCTGTGTCGGCCGGCACCGCAAAGGTGCTGATTCCACGCGCCCCCGGCTCGCCGGTTCTTGCCATCACCACCAGCACATCGGTATCGCCCGCGCCGGAGATGAAACACTTGCTGCCGGTCAGCAGATAATCGTCGCCGTCACGCTCGGCCTTGGTCTTGAGCGAGGCCGCATCCGAGCCGGCGCCGGGCTCGGTCAGGCAATAGGAGGCCAGCTTGTCGCCCGCGGCAAGTGCCGGACACCAGGCATCGCGCACCGCGTCGCTGCCGAAGGTGGCGATCATCCAGGTCGCCATGTTGTGGATGCTGATATATGCCGCAGTCGACGTGCAGCCCCCCGCCAGCGCTTCGAAGATCATCGCGCTGTCCAGGCGGGCCAGGCCCAGTCCGCCCTGATCTTCCGGGGTATACAGCCCGCAGAAGCCCAGCTCGCCGGCCTGGCCGATCACATCCCGTGGGAAGATCGATTGCGCGTCCCACTCGGCCGCCTTGGGCGCCAGCGCAGTCCACGCAAAATCCTGCGCGGCCTCGCGCATCGCGATCTGGGTTTCGTCGAGTTCGAAGTTCATGGACTATCTGCCAGGCCGGCCAAAACAGGCCGCCTATTTCATCTCGATGGTCATGTTCGGTCCATCCGGCACGTCGTCTTCTGGCCAGCGCGAGATCACGGTCTTGGTCTCGGTATAGAAGCGCACCGCCTGCTTGCCGTAGGCGTGCAGGTCACCGAAGAACGACCGCTTGGAGCCGGTAAAGGAGAAATACGGGGCAGGCACGGGAATCGGCAGGTTGATGCCGACCTGGCCGACCTCGGTTTCGTGCTGGTACTTGCGTGCGGCCGCGCCGGACTTGGTGAAGATCGACGTGCCGTTGCCGTATTCGCTGGCATTGACGAGCGCGATGGCCTGCTCGAGCGTATCGACATGCATCACGCACAGCGCAGGGCCGAAGATCTCTTCGGAATAGACCGCCATATCAACGGTGACATTGTCGAACAGCGTCGGCCCGATCCAGTTGCCGTCGGGATAGCCCTCTACCGTGCAGTCCGAGCCGTCCAGCAGCACATCGGCGCCTTCTGCGGCCGCACCCTTGATGATATCGCGCACGCGGTCACGCGATTTGCGATTGATCAACGGGCCATAGGCGGCGCCGTCGTCGCCCGGCGCACCGGGGCGGATATCGGCCAACGCGGTCTTGATATCGTTGACCCAGTCGCGGGTGGCCTCGCCGACCAGCACAACGACCGATATCGCCATACAGCGCTGGCCCGCCGCGCCACAGGACGAGCCGACCAGCGCTGACACCACCTGTTCGCGGTTGGCATCCGGCATGACGACCATATGATTCTTGGCACCGGCCATGGCCTGTACCCGCTTGAGATTCTGCGTACCGCGTCGATACACATGTTCGGCAACGGGCACCGAACCCACGAACGACACGGCCTTGATATCCGGGTGGTCGAGAAGAAAGTCCACCTGGCGCTTGTCGCCGTGGATGACCTGCAGCAGGCCCTTGGGGAATCCGGCAGCCACAAACAGCTCGGTGAGCAGGGTCGGGGTGAGCGGATCCTGTTCGGAGGGCTTGAGGATGAAGGCGTTGCCACAGGCAATGGCCAGCGGATACATCCACAGCGGAATCATCGCCGGAAAATTGAACGGCGTGATGCCTGCACAGACGCCGATCGGGTGGACGTAGCTGTGAGTGTCGATACCGCGCGCCACGTTTTCTGTGGTTTCGCCCATCATGTGGGTGGTGGTGCCGCAGGCGTGCTCGACCACTTCGATACCGCGCCACACATCGCCCATGGCATCGGCGAAGGTCTTGCCGGTTTCCTCGGCCAGCACCTTGGCCACGGCTTCCTGATTGTCCTTGAGCAGGGTCTGATATTTGAGCATGTAGCGAACACGCTCGACCGCCGGCACCTCACGCCACTCGACAAACGCAGCCTTGGCCGACTCGACCGCCCGCCGCATTTCGTCGTCGGTGGCCACCGGCACCTGGGCAATGACTTCCTGCGTGGCCGGATTGTTCAGCTCGATCCAGTCGCCGGTGGAACTGTCGACAAATTCACCGTCGATGAACAGCGGCACCTTGCCGTTGCTGCGAATACGCTCGATCTGCTTGTCGCTCATGAAAACCTACTCTCGAAGAAAGGCGGCGCCACTGTGGCGCCGTCTGTAGTCAATAAAAAAAGCGCCGGCACGCGCCGCATGCGCGCACCGGCGCCCGCACAACACCTATTGCACTGCGGCGCAGCCGGAATCCGCCAGCGACGGGTACGCCTGATCACCCGCGACCGTGCGCTCAACGGTCGCCAGATCCCAGCGGCTGCTGGATTCGCTCGCCTGCTTGGCCTTGAGCAGGTACATATCGTGTACCAGCAGGCCGTCGTCACGGATCTCGCCGCCCTTGGCGAAGAAATCGTCGATCGGCTTGTTGCCCATGGCCTTGCGCACCGCATCGCTTTCATCGGTCCCGGCGGCCTTGACGGCTTTCAGATACGCCATCGTCGATGAATAGAGTGCGGCGTGCGGGAACGTCGGCGTAGTGCCGCCGTTGGCCAGATATTTCTTGGTCCATTCGCGCGAGGCGTCGTCGCCGTCCCAGTACCAGCCGGAGGTGAACTGCAGCCCAGCGGCCGTATCCAGCCCGAGGCTCTCGATATCCGAGAGCAACACCAGCATGCCGGCCAGCTGCTGGCCGCCGGAGACGATGCCGAACTCGTTGGCCTGCTTGACCGCGTTGATGGTGTCGGTGCCCGCATTAGCCAGGCCGATGACCTCGGCGCCCGAGCCCTGGGCCTGGAGCAGATAGGCCGAGAAGTCATTGGTATTCAGCGGCGCTCGCACCGAGCCCACCACCGAGCCGCCCAGTTCCTCGACCACATCGCTGGTGTTGGCCTGCAGCGCATGGCCAAAGGCGTAGTCGGCGGTGATGAAGAACCACTTCTTGCCGCCGTTCTTGACGATGGCCGTTGCGGTACCTGCCGGCAATGCATGGGTGTCGTAGCCGTAATGGATGCCGTAAGGCGTACAGGCTTCGCCGGTGAGCTGCGAGGTGGCCGAGCCGGTATTGATGGTGATCACGCCCTTGTCGGAGGCCAGCTGCTGTACCGCCAGCCCGACCGCGCTGTTGGTCAGATCCATGATCACATCGACCTTTTCGCGGTCGATCCACTCGCGCGATTTGGCCGATGCAATATCGGCCTTGTTCTGGTGATCCGCCGATATCACGTCGATCGGTTTTCCGAGCACTTCCCCGCCGAAATCATCGACGGCCATCTGTACCGCGGCCACTGCACCCCGGCCGGAAAAACCGGTCGAGTAGACACCCGCCATGTCGGCCATTACACCAATCTTGACCGAGCCGTCGTCGTTGCCGGCAGCACTGGCAGCCGTGGTCAGGCTCATCAGCACGGCCGCGCCTACAGCCGCGGCGCATCGCAACCCTGCCCTGGTTGAAGCCGACATGTCCTCTCCTTTTCGTGGTTTCACAGCACCATGCAGCAGTCGATGGAGACCAGCCCATTGGACATTGGTATCAAAGGCTGCGGGAGTGCCGCGAACAATGGATGCCAAGTACAGCCAATTGACGACAGGCCATGGTATTGACGACGGGTTCATGCGTATCGCGGCAGTGCCGACGCCATTGGAGCGTCGCGCAGCGGCGTGGTTTGCACAGGCGTCACAGACGCATGCCGCGGGCATCTCGACGCCGTGCGCGGCACGGCTGAAGACTCAGGGCAGGTGTTGTGTGGCCAGCCGCCCCCTGGTCAACGAGTTATCGCGGGTGGGCGCGCTTATAAACGGGCCGTAAATACACCGAGCAATGAACGATCCAGAGGTGTCGCTGCCGGGCCAGCCATCTCGCGCGAGGCCTAACGCTGCGCGAGCGCGCTTGGGTCAGCGCAGACAACGACGCCGTCGGTTGCCATGCGCCCGCCAATGGGCACCCGCTGCCCGGATTTCGGGCCGAACGGCCTGCCGGCGGCCGATAACGTACTCGACCGACGACCGCACAGCTGATGTCGCGTGTGCGGCCGTCTGTAGGATCAGCCTGCCAATCAGATGGGCTCGCCCGGGCCGGTACGCTCTGCTCGCGGGTACGCCCACGTATCGGAAACATCCGTGGCGCCTGCCTGTTCAGGCTTGTGATCGGCGCTATCGTCAGACCCCGACCAGCCCTGGGCACGGGCCTCGTCGCGGGCGGCCTCCTGGGCCGCGCCGGCTGCAGAGCCTGCTACCGACTGGGCTTTGTCCAGCCCCTGTTCGCCGGCGCTGCGCGCGCTATCGAACAGATCATCGCGGGCATCGCCCATCAACTCGTCCTCACGCACGTTGCGTGGAATCGCAGCCGCCACGGCGGCGCCCAGCAGCAGCCCGATGGCCGCGGTCATGATCGGCTGTTCGCGCCACATATAGGTGATGCCGTCGGCGCCTGCACGGGCACTGCGTCGACTGGCTGCGCCCACACGGGCGCTGCGGTCGCGCACGCCATCGGAAAAATCGCGCATGCCGTCGCGGCCGCTATGGGCCGCTTCGCCAACGCGATCTGCGGCCGAACGAGTGCGCTCGCTGGCAGACGACCACGCCTGGCCCAAGCGCTCGGTATTCACGCTGGGCGTGCGCTCGGACACGGCACGGCTGGCACGATCGGAACCGGCAACCGCCAGCCAGGCCAGGCCGATACCTACTGTCGCCAGCGGCACAGGATTGCGGCGGATGCTCTGGCTCAGGTTATGCGTGAACTCGCCGGCCCCGCTGGTATCCAGATAGCCGAACACGCGCTCGAACAGGTCGTCCGTGGACAGGCGTTTTTGCAGCGCGTCCAGCGTGCCGCCCATCCGCTGTCGGTTCTGGTCGAGCTCGGCTTCAAGTTCATTCAAACGGCGATTATGACTGCTCATCCTGCGCTCTCCGGAATAGTCGGGTAATACGTCTTGACGCACCGCCCTGCTGAAGACTTGATCATGTTCACCATTTGGGCTTGGTCGCCGGCGATGGCGGCGGCGGGGTGCTACGCGCCGACGGTGCCGGTGGCGGCGTGCCCGCTGTCGGCGTGGCGGCCGGCGTCGGATGCGACGTAGCCGTTGCGCTTGGCGCGGTGCTGACCGAGGTAGAAGAGCGATCGGCACGCTCGGCAAGCGGCTTGTCACTGGCCGGCTTGCGCGGTTCACGCGCCACCGACCCTTCGCTGCCGCTCAGGGCCATCCAGGCCAGGCCAAGGCCGATGAGCGTTACCGGTAGCGGATTGTTGACCACCGCGTCCTGTAGCCGCGACGTGGTGCCATCGGCCCGCTTCTTGCTGGCATAGCGCCAGGCCTGATCGAACAGCTCACCCGGCGACAGCCGTGACTCGAGCCGATCGATACGATCGCCGATCCGGTCGCGGTTGCGTTCGAGATCGGCTTCGATCTCGCGCGGTGAGCGGTTGTCGCCTGCTGACGCGCTCATCGGACCTGATCCCGGGCAAACGATGCTTCCTTGCGCAACTCGCCGGTGGTGCGATCGAGCGACAGCTGGCGAGCCTTGAGCTTGCTGCGACCGACCGCCAGCGCGATGAGACCGACAACCAGAATTGCGCCGCCCACGGCGAGTGCGGCCAGCCACGCCGGCCAGATCAGCGCCAGCCCGTTGATACCGGCCATCATCAGCCCGATCAGGCCGACCAGCACGAGCACCACCGACGCCACGATGGAGACGATGCCGGTCTCGATCTGGGAGACTTTTTCCGAGACTTCGGCCTTGGCGAGTGCGGCCTCGTTGCGCAGCAGCGAAGTCAATTCGAGCATCAGCTCGCGCAGCAGGCCACCGACGGAGCGATCGTCGTGCGTTTGTGTTTTATCCGATGACATGGCGATTTCCTATGTATTGAAGCGGTCGTGATCGACGGCCGGGGTGCGGCTGGACGAGGCGGTGCCGGAGCTCTTGAGAAAGCGTGTAGCCGCAAAGCCAATGACCAGTGCGCCGGCTATCACCAGCCCCGGTCGCTCGTGGGCAAGCTGGCGCATATCTCTGGCCAAGGTCTCGATATGACGCTGGGCCAGACTGTCTGACCAGTAGGCAATACGCCCGGCGACGTGCTCGACATAGGCGGCAACCGTGTTCTGATCGCGCGCTCGCAGATCTTCTGCGGTGCTGCGCAGCGCACCGGCGATCGCATGAACACGGTCGGCCGCTGCATTCTTCTGGCCTTCGAGCAGGCCTTGTAGTTCGTCGCGTGCCGCGCCAATCGCATCACGGGCGTCACGCTCGGCCTGAGCGCGGTCGAAACCGGCCTGTCGGCTGCCCGACCTGTCGCCGGACTCGGTGTAGCCATGATCGCCGGTCGCGGCGTCTGGATTATCGTGTTCGGTCATGGGTAATTGAGCCCTCATCGCGGCGCGCCAACGGCTGCACGCTTGTTGACAGTAGGAAACAGGCCGAATGGGCTATCCAACCCGACCGTAGTAATTGCAGATACAACAATGGCAGCAAGGTGCCGGGCGGTCGGTGTGCTACCACACGGATCGGCCTGCGTAGCTTTGCGGATACCGCAGCGACAGCACTCGGGTGCCCACTGGTGTGGTAAACATCGGCTAGCAGGGGTATTGATGGCCGAAAATACGTTTTTTGACGTGGGCAACACACTGCTGGGCGGTTTGCCGTTGGCGCTGCGCAGCCGTCTGTCGAGCCGACTCGAGGCAGTGACGCTAAATGCCGGTGAGACGCTGCACGCGCCGTATAGCACCCAGCGCTTTGGATACTTCCCCGAAAGCGCCACCGTGTCGCTCATGCATCACATGCAAAACGGGGCGAGCACCGAGGTCGCGGTCACCGGGCGCGAAGGCATGGTCGGCGTCGCCCTGGTGCTGGGTCAGGCAAGCCTGCAGTGCAGCACTGTGGTTCAGACCAGCGGCCTGGCCTGGCGTATGCGCATCTCGGATCTGCGCAGTGTATTCCTGCAGGACGCGCTGTTTCGCGACGCGCTGATGGTGTATGCGCTGACGCTCATGCAGCAGATCTCGCAGACGGCGGCCTGCAACCGTCTGCACAATGTGGATCAACGCTTGAGCCGCTGGCTGCTGATTTGCCAGGATCGCGCCGGCTCGAATATCGTTGAAACCACGCATGCGCTGGCCTCTGCGCTACTCGGCGTCCGCCGCGAGGCCATCTCGATCTCCGCCGGGCGGCTGCAGCGTCACGGCCTGATCCGCTGCACGCGGGGCCGTCTCGTAATCGTTGATCGCAACGGGCTGATCGACCACGCCTGCGAGTGCTATACACAGCAGCTGGCCCCGGCGCCCCAGCGCCAGGCAGCCTACGCCTGAGCCCTGAGCAACCCATAGGGCCGATCACAGCGACGATTCGATCAGGGTTCGCTGATCGGCAGGTTACACGCCCTCTCGTGCCGCGGCGCCTGCAGTGAGCGCCGACATCAACCCGGGCACGCCTTGTCGTATAGTGCGTTGTGCGTAGGCGCCTCGCTCGGGCCTGGCGCGCATCCAACCGCCAAGCGACGACTGCCGATCATGTCCGACTCGATTCCCGACTTCCCGCACGCCCGTATCAGCTGCGATGCCCGTGGTGTCTACACCCTCTGTATTGCCGACGCCGGCTCACTCAACATTCTCGGCACGCCCACAATTGGCGGCGTGACCGCCGCACTCGAGTGGCTCACCGATCAGGAAGACGCGCGGGTTGTCGTCCTGCGTGGCAGTGGCGAAAAAGCGTTTGTGGCGGGCGCCGATATCTACGAGATGGCCGCACTCGATCCCGACAGCGCACGCCGGTTCATCACCGGTGTCCGCACGCTATGCAGCGCGGTCCAACGCCTGCCGATCCCGACGATCGCGCGTATTCCGGGCTACTGTCTGGGTGCTGGCCTGGAGCTGGCCGCCGCCTGTGATATCCGACTGACAACCGACAACGGCGTATTCGGCATGCCGGAGGTTCGCGTCGGGCTGCCCTCGGTGGTGCAGGCTGCACTCTTGCCTGCCCTTATCGGCCAGGGCGCGACGAACTGGCTGTTGCTGACCGGCGAGACCATCGATGCGGCCCAGGCGCTGCGATGGGGCCTGGTCGAATTCGTCTGCGCGCCGGACGGGCTCGACGACCTGATCGAGGCCAGTGTCGCGCCTATCGTCGCCAGTGGGCCACGGGCCGTGCGCTCGCAAAAGGCACTGCTGACCTACTGGCAGTCCGCCGATCTGCAATCCGCGATGGATCGCAGCGTCGATCATTTCGGTGAGGCCTTCACTCAGGACGAGCCGGCGCGCTATATGGCGCCGTTCACTCATCGCCGCGGCTGAGGCCGGCGTCGTTAGACGCAGCGTTTCGGCCGGGGCGCTGGGGCTGCTCGCCATCGGGCTGCTCTACGGCCTGTTCGTCATGCCCGCGTCGCCCACGGCCTTTGCAACGCTCTGGCCGCTACCGCTGGAACTGGCGGCTATCCTGCTGATCACACTGGCGCTGCCCGCTGCGCTGTTCGCAGTGTGGCGCGTGCTGGTGCTTGGGGCCGCACTGCTGCTGGTGCTTCTCAAGCTGGCCGATCTGGGCACCTATTCGGCGTTCAACCGGCCATTCAATCCGCTGCTGGACACGCACCTGCCGCGCGACGGCTGGAACATCCTGTCGCAGTCGCTGGGCACAGGGCTCGCAGCACTGGCGGTGGCAGCCGCACTGCTGGCTGTCCTGGTGCTGCTGATCGTCACCGGCTACGGCATGGCACAGCTGCGGCGCTGGCCCGCACGCGCACGCTGGACGCTCGCGGCGGCGTGTGTGGTGCTGGTGGCGGCCACCGGCGTACGGGCCCTGCCGGGCACGGGCCCGTTACCCGCCGTCGCCGACGCGCGCACGTCCAGCGCGATCGTCGATCGGGCCGAACGCATCATTGCATCGGCTGCGGATCTGGCGGCTTTCCGGCGGCAGCTGGGCGAATCAGACGATACCCACAGCAGCGGCGGCGGCGAATCGCGGCTCAAGCGCCTCGCCGGCAAGAATGTGCTGCTGGTGTTCGTCGAGTCCTATGGGCGAACCGTATTCGAGCGGCCGCTTTATGCGGATGTGATCGGGCCGCGGCTTGCGGCGTTCGAGCGCGATATCCGTAGCGCGGGATTCAGCGCGCGTAGTGGGTGGCTGACATCCCCCACTTTCGGCGGCCAGAGCTGGCTGGCGCACGGCACGCTGCTGTCGGGCCTGTGGGTGGATAGCCAGCCGCGCTACGACGCGCTGGTAAAAAGCCGGCGCGTCTCGCTCAACCGTCGCTTCGCCCAGGCCGGCTGGCGCGCATCAGCCGTCATGCCCGCCATTACCCGCGACTGGCCCGAGGCCGACTGGTTCGGCTACGACCGGATCTTCGCCTCGGGCGATCTCGGCTACGCCGGCCAGCCGTTCAACTGGGTCACCATGCCCGATCAGTACACGCTGGCCGCGATTGAGCGGCTGATCCTGGACCAGCCCGCCGAGCGCCCCGCCATGATCGAGACCGCGCTCATCTCCAGCCATGCGCCGTGGACGCCGATTCCGCCGCTGCTGGACTGGGCCGACGTCGGCGATGGCCAGGTGTTCGATGACTACGCCAGCGCCGGCGATCCGCCGGAAGTGGTCTGGCAGGATTACGACCGGGTACGCGCGCAATACCGCAAGGCGATCGACTATTCGCTGGAAACCCTCGCGTCCTTCATCACGACCCAGGCCGACGACGACCTGGTGTTGATCATCCTCGGCGATCACCAGCCCGCGCCGCTGGTCACCGGCGACAACGCCACCCGCGGCGTGCCGATCCATATCATCGCCCACGACCCGGCCGTGCTCGAGGCCATCGAGGCCTGGCAGTGGACGCGGGGCATGACGCCCGACGACAACACGCCGGTATGGCCGATGGATGCGTTCTACGAACGCTTCATCGAGGCGTTCAGCGCGCCACCCGGCTAATCGCCTTCCATCGTGATCAGCAGATCACCGGCGGCCACGGTCGTACCGCTGGAGACGTTCACCGTCGCGATCTTGCCGTCGCGCGGCGCGGAGATGGTGGTTTCCATCTTCATCGCCTCCAGGCCCAGCAGCGCATCGCCCGAGGCGACCTCCTGGCCGGCCTGGACCGCGACGTGCACCACCATGCCGGGCATGGGCGCACCGACATGATCCGGGTTGGACTTGTCGGCCTTGGGATGGGCTTCCATGGCATCGCTGTCGGCGAGCGCGATACGAATCGGACGCTGCTGACCGTTGAGTTCGAAGAACAGCTTGACGATGCCTTCCTCGTCGGCATCGGCCTGGCCCTGCAGACTGATGACCAGCCGCTTGCCCGCCTCGATATCGACATGGCTTTCTTCTTCGCCGCGCAGGCCGTAGAAGAACACCTGTGTGGACAGCCCGCTGACCTCGCCGTAGCGCGAGCGATGTTCGATGAAATCGCCAAACACCTTCGGATACATCAGGTGTGAGGCGAGATCGGTGTCAGTCAACTCGTAGCCGAGCGCTTCGCCGGCGGTCTTGCGCTCGGCCTCCAGATCGACGTCCTCGAGCATCGCCCCCGGACGGTCGGTGAGCGGTTTCTCGCCGCGCAGCACTTTCTTCTGTAGTGCTTCAGGAAAACCGTCGGCCGGAAAGCCAAGCTCGCCCTTGAACAGCGCGACGACCGAATCCGGGAAATCGATATCCACGTCCGGGTCGGCGATCTCTGCGGCGGTGCGGTCGTTGGAAACCATATGCAGGGCCAGGTCGCCCACCACCTTGGAGGTTGGCGTGACCTTGACGATATCGCCGAACAGCTGGTTGACCTCGGCATAGGTCTTGGAGATCTGCGGCCAGCGGTCGGCCAGACCCAGCGCACGGGCCTGCTCGCGAAGATTGGTGTACTGCCCGCCCGGCATTTCGTGGCGATACACATCCGAGGTGCCGGCCTTGATATTGGCCTCGAACGGCGCATAGAAGCTGCGCACGCCCTCCCAGTAGTTGGACAGCTCCTGCATGGCATCGCGATCCAGGCCCGGATCGCGCTCGCCGTGCTCCAGCGCGGCGGCAATCGAGCCCAGATTGGGCTGCGAGGTGAGCCCGCTCATCGCATCCAGCGCGCCGTCGACTGCATCCACGCCGGCATCGATCGCGGCCAGCAAGGTCGACGCCGCAATACCGGAGGTGTCGTGGGTATGGAAATGGATGGGCAGGCTGGTTTCGGCCTTGAGCACGCGCACCAGTTCGGCCGCCGCCCGCGGACGACAGATCCCGGCCATGTCCTTGATGCCCAGCACATGCGCGCCGGCTTTTTCGAGCGCCACCGCCTTGTCGACGTAGTACTTGAGGTTGTACTTGGGCCGGCCTTTATCGAACAGATCGCCGGTGTAGCAGATCGTGCCCTCGCAGACCGCGCCGGACTCGATCACCGCGTCCATCGCCACACGCATGTTCTCCACCCAGTTGAGCGAATCGAACACGCGGAAGATATCGATACCGTTGCTTGCAGCCTGATGCACGAAATAGCGCACGACGTTATCGGGATAATTGGTATAGCCGACCGCGTTGGAGGCACGCAGCAGCATCTGCAGCGGGATATTGGGGGCAGCTTCGCGAATCAGGTGCAGACGCTCCCAGGGGTCTTCCTTGAGAAAACGCATGGCCACGTCGAAGGTCGCCCCACCCCAGCATTCCAGCGACAGCAGCCCGGGGAGCATGCGCGCATAGTGCGGGGCGATCGCTGCGATATCGCGGGTGCGCACACGGGTCGCCAGCAGCGACTGGTGCGCATCGCGCATGGTCGTGTCGGTGAGCAGCACGCGTTCTTGGTCTCGCATCCACTGGCCAAAGGCGGCCGGTCCACGCGATTTCAGCTCGTCGCGCAGGCCCTTCGGCGGCGCGCTGTTGAGATCGATCGCGGGCAAGGGTGCGGCCGGAAAAACCGTGTCCGGCATGGTCCGGCCGGCCATTTCCGGGTGGCCATTCACGGTGACATCGCCGATATAGCGCAACAGGCGCGTGGCCCGGTCGCGCCGCGCCTTGAACTCGAACAGCTCCGGCGTGGTGTCGATGAAACGCGTGGTGTAGTCGCCGGCCAGAAACTGCTTGTGGCCGATCACGTTTTCCAGAAACTGCAGGTTGGTCGACAGTCCGCGAATCCGGAATTCACGCAGGGCCCGATCCATGCGCGCGATGGTGGCGTGCCCCGTGCGTGCCCAGCAGGTGACCTTCACCAGCAGCGAGTCGTAATACGGGGTGATCACCGCACCCGTATAGGCCGTGCCGCCGTCCAGACGCACGCCAAAACCGGCACAGCTGCGATAGGCGGTCAGCCGGCCATGATCCGGCGCAAAGCCGTTGTCCGGGTCCTCCGTGGTGACGCGACACTGGAGCGCATGCCCGTCGATATGAATATCGTCCTGGGCGGGCAGCGCATCGTCCGTGCCGATGGCCGCACCTTCAGCGATCCGGATCTGGGCGCGCACGATATCCACGCCGGTGATCTCTTCGGTCACCGTATGCTCGACCTGGATCCGCGGGTTCACTTCAATGAAGTAGTAGTGGCCGGAATCCACGTCGAGCAGAAACTCCACCGTGCCGGCGCCGACATAATCGACATCGCGACACAGGCGCAGTGCGGCCTCGCACAGGCCCTGGCGTGTCTGCTCATCCAGATACGGCGCCGGCGCACGTTCGACCACTTTCTGGTTGCGTCGCTGCACGGAGCAGTCGCGCTCGAACAGGTGCACGACGTTGCCGTGGGTGTCACCGAGTATCTGGACTTCCACATGGCGCGCCCGCTCGATGAGCTTTTCCAGATAGACCGCGTCGTTGCCAAACGCCGAGCCGGCCTCGTTGCGGGCCGTCTCGACCTCGCCCAGCAGCCTGGCCGGATCTTCCACACGCCGCATGCCACGCCCGCCGCCGCCCCAGCTGGCCTTGATCATGATCGGATAGCCCAGTTCGTCGGCGATCCTGACGATCTCGTCGTCGTCTCGCGGAAGTTCCTCCGAGGCCGGAATTACCGGAACCTCGGTGCGTTCGGCGGCATGACGTGCTGACACCTTGTCGCCGAACGCCTCCAGCACCTTGGCCGGCGGGCCGATGAAGGCGATACCGGCCTCGGCACAGGCCTTGGCCAATTCCGGATTTTCGGCCAGAAAACCATAGCCCGGATGAATCGCATCGGCGCCGGCACTACGGGCAATCTCGATAATGGCGTCGATATCCAGATAGGCCGCGATCGGCTTGGCGCCGGCGCCTACCAGATAACTCTCGTCGGCCTTGAACCGATGCAGCGCAAAGCGATCCTCGTGCGCATAGATCGCCACCGTTCGAATCGCCATCTCGTTGGCGGCGCGCATCACACGAATAGCGATCTCGCCGCGATTGGCAACGAGCAGCTTCTTGATCGACTTCGTCATGCATTCTCCTTGTCTGCATGGTCGTCGGCTAGCGGCCGACTGTTCTGACCGGATCTTTATGGCTGAATCTTAAAGTATCCGAGCCGGCTCGTGGGCCTCTGTAGCCGGTATACGGCACACAGGACATCGGCGGCAGCATGCGCGGGATGGGTCAACCAGCGCTTGCGCCTATCGCCCCGAAACCCTATCACTCCATCAACTCATGGACGGGTAGCTTGATGATGACCATCACCGCTGACACGCCAGTCGGTGAATATTGACCGCACCCAGTGCGCTGAACTGCCGCTGGCCGCCGATATATCCACGGCCCTGGCGGATAGCACGCGCCGATACTGTCGTCACGTCCGCATCGGGACACGATGGCATGCGCAGGACTCAACCCCAGGCCGGCCACGTGTCGGACAGCTCGCGCCAGCGATCCCAGCCGGCTACCAGTTCGGCGTCGGTGAGCAGACAGGCATCCAGCCGTTGCTCCAGCGCATCAATATCCATATCCACGCCGAGGACAGCGATATGCTGGCGGCGATCGCCATAGACCGGGTGCCATAGCCGGCTCAGTTCTTCACGCAGGGTCGGCTCGTCAGGCGTGCAGCCGCCCACGATATCGCTGGCCCACCAGTAGCCGAACGGGCGAATCGACACCGAGCGTCCGGCCTGCTGGATATCGCCTGCCCAGTCCGGTCGACTGGCGATCCAGAACTGACCGCGCGTACGCAGCGTCCACGGCCAGTCGGTATCGATAAAGCGCATCAAGCGCTCGGGATGAAACGGCCGACGACGCTGATAGACCAGCCGCTCCACACGGTAGGCCTGTGTGCGCGGCAACGCCCGGTCCAGCGTGCACAGCCAGCCGGGCCGGCCATCGGCGCTTGCCGTGTCCGCCCCGTCGGCATCGATATTGGCGGGCGTGGACCCGGTGCCGTCACCGAAACAGGTCTCGACACGGTGCGCGCCGGGGTTGAGTACGGCCGCGATATCGTGCACCTCCGGCAGGTTCTGCGCGCTGGCAAGATCGGTCTTGTTGAGCACAAGCAGATCGGCCGATTCGATCTGTGCGGCGATCACGTTGGCCACGCTACGATCGTCGCCGGCATCCACCGCGAGCCCGCGCGCGGCAAGCGTATCCGTGCTCGCGTAGTCATCCTGCAGCGTGGCGCAGTCGAGCACGGTCACGATGGCTTCGACGGTCATGACGTCGGCCAGCGCATAGCCCGGAACCGGCGTATTCAACACCGATACGATCGCCGCTGGTTCCACGCCGCCAGCGGCTTCCAGGAATACGCCGTCGAATGCCCCGGCAGCGATCTGCTGCCATAGCTCATGGCGTAATACGTCATGACGTTCGGTGGTGATCGAGGACACAACAAACGTCGCCATCGGCGTGCGGGTCTGGCATACCGTCGCCGGCGTATCGGCATAGCCGGATCCCCGGCCACGGCCGCCCGCATGGGTGATCACGGCAAAGCGCTCGCCGGGACTCTGACGAACCAGCCGGTCGATCACGACCGTTTTTCCAACGCCGGAAAACCCGCAGACGACGGTCACGGGCACACGCCGCACCTCCGGCATGCCCGGCCCGTGCGGCGCCAACTGCCTCCGGTTTTCATCAGCGCGCATTGTTCGTCTCCATCGTTTGAGCCACAGCGATAAGCGCGCGATTCGGCGCCCGGATCGGCTACCCGAATCAGCCACCCGGATCAGCCACTCAGGCGGCGAGCTCCCAGGCCGGGAACGGGTCCGGCAGGCGCTGCCAGGCGAGCGGGCCGGCCGCGCATTCGGCCTCGGTAAGCAGGCAGGCGTCCAGACGCGCGGTGAGCGCGGCTTCGTCGATATCGATGCCGATGATTACGATCTCCTGACGCCGATCGCCGTAGGTTGTATCCCACATCTGTCGCACCGCGGCCCTGTCCTGCGGATCGCTCGGCCCGTCGCCGGCGCGTTCGCTGGCCCACCACAGCCCGATCGCCTTGTGCGTTAGCGCGCCGCCGGCCTGGGCGAGTTCGCCCACGAAATCCGGCCGGCTGGCCAGCCAGAACCAGCCCTTGCTGCGCAGCACGCCGGGCCAGTCGTCGTGAAACAGGGCCAGCAACCGCTGCGGATGAAACGGTTGGCGACGGCGGTAGACAAAGCTGCGGATGCCGTACTCCTCGGTTTCCGGGGTATGAATACCCTGCAGCTCACGCACCCAGCCCGCCGATTGCGCGGCCCGGTCGAAATCAAAACGCCGGGTGCCGACGATCTCGCCGATCGGCACGTGACCGCGCACCGCGTCGACCACGTGTGCCGCCGGGTTGAGTGCCGCGATCACGCTGCGGGCGGCGCGCCGCTGTGCCTCGGTGGCGATATCGGTCTTGTTGAGCACGACCACGTCCGCGAATTCGATCTGGTCGACGAGCAGATCGACCACCGAGCGCTCGTCCTCGTCGCCCAGCGATTCGCCGCGGTCACCGATGAAATCGCTGCTCTGGTAATCGGCCAGCAGCGCCGCGGCGTCGACGACCGTCGCCATCGTATCCAGACGCGCCACGTCAGCCAGGCAGAAGCCGTCCTCGTCGCGCACCGCAAAGGTCGCCGCTACCGGCATCGGCTCGGAGATGCCGGTGGATTCGATAAGCAGATAGTCAAAGCGGTCCTCGCGCGCCAAACGCGTGACTTCGGCCAGCAGATCGTCGCGCAGCGTGCAGCAGATACAGCCGTTGGAGAACTCGACCAGTTTCTCGTCCACGCGCGACAGTGCGCCGGTATCGCGGATCTGGGCGGCATCGATATTGACCTCGCTCATGTCGTTGACAATGACCGCCACGCGCAGGCCGTCGCGGTTGGCCAGTACATGGTTGAGCAGCGTGGTCTTGCCCGCCCCGAGAAACCCGGACAGTACGGTGACCGGCAGTCGTGTATCGCGCATGTATCGTTCCTTGATCAAAGATTGTATTGCTGGATTTAGCGCGCGCCGCGAAAGACGCGCTCGCGGGCCTCGGCGTCGGTCTTGACATCGACACAGGTGGTGGCGGTCGGGCGCGCCAGCAGACGCGGGATGCCGATCGCCTCGCCCGAGATCTCGCACCAGCCGTAGTCGCCGTTTCGGATATCGCGCAGCGAGGCATCGATCTTGGTGCGCAGCTGGGCTTCACGGTAGCGCAGGCGCAGATCCAGCCAGCGCGACTCCTCGGCGAGGGCTCGGTCGGCCGGATCGGCGAAGACCGTGGTATTGCTCAGGCGCACGCGGATCTCGCGTTCGCGCTCGAGCACTTCCACACGCTGCGTCAGCAATTGTTCCCCAAAGAACTGCAGCTGCGCCGTATTCATATAGTCCGATTCGGGCATGGCCCGAAGTTCTGCTTCTGTCATGGCTCGATTCAATATGTTATATCATAACATTTAGAATATGAATAGAAGACCCGTAATTCAATAGCGCCGACTCGCGCATGCGAAAGTCAGAACATGCGCTGCCACACAAGCCACGACGGACCAACCATCCGAGCCCCGCGAGCGCCCGGCGTAACCCACTGCCCGACGGCTGCGCCCAAACAGTACGTCAGCCGCCACCGGCCACGCGCAGCGCCAGCATCAGAAGCCCCCCCGTCATGACCGCCGCCCAGCTTCTCCAGCCGGCATCACGCACGTCGGCCTCGGCCGGATGATCGAGACCGACACAATTCGATACCGACATGCAGGAACAGCCCGGTGGCCAACCCCTGGCAGAGCGCACCGATCATCGCGGATTCGGGCAGCACGTCGGTCACCAGCGCACTCGGAATTGCGGCGATACCCACCGCACAGGCGGGCAACAGCACCGGCGTTACCGCGGCAACACGTTGTTTACGCAGCCGTCGGGCGACGGCATAGCCGGCAGGCAACTTGTGCGCCACGATCACGGTTCCGAGCCAGAGACCGAGCTCTGGCATGCGCGCATACAACATACCGATCACCACGCCCGCGCCGGCCGAATGCACGGTCAGCGCGATCAGGCTGAATTCACGCCAGGCAGACCGGGCCCGCGCCTCGCGCCGACACACCTGATGCAGCGCCATGCCGGCCAAAAGCCCCAGCGCCACGCCCACCCCGGCATACACGGGATCTAGAGCCATGGCCGCCGGCAAAAGCAGCACGCACGCCGCGGCCACCATCGCGCCACCGGCGATGCCATCCAGCGCCTGCCACAACGACCCGCCCGCGACGTCCCGGCTGCCGATCAACGCGCCGGCGCACATGGCGCCGCAGCCTACAAGCGCCACGATCGAAACCTTGGCATAGCCCTCGAGCGCACCGAGGGCGACCAGCGCGGCGAACAGCGTCAGAACACCGGTCGCCACACCCCGCCAGGATCCTGCCGCTGCGCTCGCCGTGCCATAAGTCATCGACCAGCAATCATCGATCAACCACCGAACGGAATGCGTGCGGTCAGACGGATATCACGCCCCGGCGATAGCGCGTAGCCCTTGTAGGTATCCAGAAAGCCGCGATAGTCGGTATCCAGCAGGTTATATACGCCCAGATCCAGGTGTACGGTCTGGCCGGCGATTTTTGGCGAGAAACCGGCCCCCAGGTCGACCAGAAAATAGTCGTCGGTCGAGGCACTGCCGAACGGCGCGTCATCAAACTGGGCGAACGGCTCGCCGGGCGCGGCGTCTTTGGCGGCGTAGTAGCGCACGGTCACCGAGCCGCGCGGATCGCTAATCCAGCCCTCGCTGGCCGGACTGAACTGTGCACCCAGGCGCACGTTGTCGGCCGGCAACAACGGCAGATCATCTTCGTTGTCGCGGCGTTCGCCGTGCACGGTTTCAGCCGCGGCATTGAGCGTGAGCTAGCGATTGACGTCTTTTTCGATCGACAGCTCGGCGTCGGCCTGATCGTAGGCCAGCACCGGCAGGCCGCCCATCGCCTGGCCGGTATCGCGCAGGAAGATATAGTTGTCGATCGCGTTGCGATAAACGGTCGCCCTGGCGCGCAGCGAGTTCGAGGCCCAGCGCAGCGACAGATCGGTATTCAGCGAGGTTTCCGCGTCGAGCTTGGCGTTGCCCTGCTGGAAAGCCGCGACGCCGCCGTGCTGGCCGGCCACATAGAGCTCGAACAGACTCGGCGCGCGAAACCCGCGGCCGATGTTGGCCGCGACCGACAGGCGTTCGGTCAGGCTGTAGATGCCGCCGAGCGAGCCGGTGACCACGTCAAAGCTGTGTTGCTCGGCGTCGACCACGCTCTGCGACGGGTTGGCCGTCTTCGACGCCTCGCCCTCGACTTCGCGATGGTCATAGCGCAGGCCGGCCTGTAGCAGCAGATCTCCGAGCTGTTTTTCTTCGAACGCGAAAACGGCCGCGTTATCGACCGTGCCGCCGGGCGACAACTGGGTGGTCCCGCGCGAGGCCTGATCCTTTGTGACGTATTCGATACCGACGGTGCCACCGTCCAGCCCCAGCACCGGCCCATGCTGGCCTTCCAGGCGCGCGGTGTACTGGTCGAACTCGATATCGATGGCGTCATCGAAGCCGGCGACCCTGGGGGTGCCGGCCGCGTTCGAGCGGCGCCGGTTGTTCTGCCAGAGCAGCTTCGGCTTCCAGGTGATGCCGGCCGCCCGCCTCTCGCCCGTCAGCGCAACCTGCTCGTTGTCGATATATTGGCCGACGCCTTCTTCACCCGCTGCGGGCGGCAGATTGCCGGCCGGCGGCGGCAGCAGAAAGTTGTGCTCGTCGTTGAAGCGCGAATAGCGTGCGGTCCATTCGCCGCCGGCGTCGTCGCGATAACCGAGCGCGAACTCGCCGTTGACCTGGTCGAAATCGGTATAACCGAGCCGGCCGGTATAGGCCGGCGCGTCGCGGAACTGTTCGGCCGGCGGCGGAAAATAGGTCGGCTCGTCGGGTGTTTCGATATCGCCTGCGCTGCGCCGGATAATGCCGAACGAGTAGCCCAGCGTGCCGTTGCCGCCGCTGGCCTTCACCCCCGTATCCCACTGATCGTTGTTGGTCGAATAACGGGTCAGCGTTTCGCCCTCGACCGGGGTATCCCAGGCGATCTCCGGCGGCAGCAGATTGATCGCGCCGCCCAGCGCGTTGGAGCCGTAGAGCACGCTGGAGGCCCCGCGCACCACTTCGGCCCGGTCGAGCAGAAAAGTGTCGTAGGTGGGCATATGACGCACGCCGTACTGCTGATGATCGAGCCCCACCCCGTTCGACAGAATACGGATGCGCTCGCCCGACAGGCCGCGGATCACCGGCTTGCCGACGGTTTTGCCGGTACCGATGCTATCGACGCCGGCCAGCGAATCCAGCGCCTCGCCGAGATTGCTGGCGCCGCGGACTTCCATGGCGTCCGAATCGACGACGTCGACCTCGGCTGCCTGCGACAGCGGGCTGCCCGGCAGCGGTGCGCCGGTGACCGAAATCGGCCCCAGCGTCTGTTTGGACGTGTCGGCGGTCGCTGACAGCGCGCCGAGCGAATCGACCGGGCCAGACGCCGCGGCCAACGGCTGTGCCATGGCCGCCAAGGACGCCGCTACGCCCGCCAACACGGGTCGACGCAACAGATAACGCGACATGAGAGCTCCCTGATCCCCGAAAACGATAGCATTATGTAACGTTATACTATTACATTAACTGTTCGCAAACGAAGAAGCAGGCTATCCACGGCCTTCAGCGGTGCTGATCGGTCTGACAGATCCCCGCCCAGAACACCGCCCAGACCGAGTCGAGGCGGCGTGCGTACTCGGGCTGCGCGTAGATGAAGCGCTCGCTATAGAGCCCGTCCATCAGGCAATAGAAGGCGTCCAGAAAGCGGCGTTCGTCGCCCGGCCGCCAACAGCCCTGATCGCAGCCCTGTGTGTGCAACCGACGCAGATCCCGATCGATACGTGCTTCGCTACGGGCATTGATGGCGCGGATTTCCCCAGCCAATGATTCGGGCGGGAACAGCAGAAAACGCTTGTAGAACGTGCCGTGCGATTCGGTGAAGATGAACCCGCTCAGATCCTCGACCAGCGCACGCAGTCTGTTCTCGACCAACGCGTCGGCGTGACGTGCGACGCTGGCATCGTGTACCGCGAAGAACGCGTCCTCCACGGCATCGACCAGACTTAGAAACAGCGCCTGCTTGCTGTCGATATGGTTATAGAGCGAGGGCTTGCGGATGCCGACCGCATCCGCGATCTGGGCCAGCGTCGTGGCCTCGTAGCCCTGGCGGGCAAACAGCTCAAGCGCGGCGGTATGGATGCGCTCAGGCGTAGGCACGGTTGCAGGCGTCGTGGCATCGGCTTTGGTCATCGATCCTATTCTAGGGCCTGTTGCCATAGCGCACACCATCGAGCACGGCGACGGTTGATGACCGGTGATACGCAGCGGGCAGGAACGCAACACCAGGGTCTTCGCCGGTCGGCGCGCATGAGCACAGCGACCAGACCCAAGGGCGCGTGCTGCTTGTACGGGCAAGCGGGCAATAGCGTCGTCAAGTGTCGAGCTGCACGGCGCCCGCCAGCCGGAGGCGCCTTGTGGGTTACGGGCCGCTTCATCGGGTTGCGAAAACGGACTCGATTGCTAAACTACCGACCGTTAGTTCGTATCAGCTAGGAGTATTCGTCATGGTCGCCTGGTTTTGGCTGCTCGCCGCCGCCATCGCAGAAGTGGGCTGGGTCACAGGCCTGAACGCGGCCGACACGCCGCTGACGTGGGCAGCCACCGCTGTCTGCGTGGTCGCCAGCTTCGGGCTGGCGTTGCTGGCCGCGCGCCAGATGGCCGCGACGACGGTCTATATTCTGTTTGTGGGCATGGGCGCCTGCGGCACTGTGGCGGTGGATATCACCGCATTCGACGCGCCGCTGCATGCCAGCACGCTCGCCTGGCTCGCACTGCTGCTGGGCGCTATTGCCGGACTCAAGCTCATTGGCCGCCCGAGCCGCACGGACAGTGCGTCGTGAGTTGGCTGGCACTGGTGGTGGCCGGGCTGTTCGAGATCGTCGGCGTGGCCGGCTTCGAGCGTATGACGCGGGCGCGCTATGTATCGGGCCTGATCATCACGGCAATCGGTTTTGGCCTGGGCCTGACGTGCCTGCACTACGCCATGCACGAGATTCCGATGGCCGTGGCCTATGGTGTGTATACGGGCATCGGCGCAGTCGGCAGCACGCTGGTTGGCGTGCTGTTCTGGCGCGACTCGGCGCATCCGGCGCGTCTGGCCTGTATCGCTGCGATTGTTGTGGCCGTGGTCGGGCTCAAGAGCTCGCTCGGCTGAGCGATGCCGGTGCTAGGGCCTGCTGCCATCTCGTACGAGACCGCGCCAAGGGTTGCTTTGCGGCAAGACGAGGCGTCAGCACGTGCCGCGTAGTCATTCTACTCAAGCGTGCTGCAACGCTGTATTGCCGCAAAACAGCCCTTGTCCCGAAGGGTTGGGCCTCAAATCGCCTCAGACGGCGTTGCAAGTCTTGGTCGTGGCCAGCCACGACCGGCGACTCGCGCCTTGCCTGAGACGATTTGAGGACGCCAACGCGGCGCTCGCACGAAATGGCAACAGGCCCTAGAATCACGCCACTGATTCGACGACGACGCATCCCGTGGACAAGAAGCTGCTCGATATTCTGGTATGCCCGGTCAGTGGCGCGGCCGTCGTCATGGCGGACGCTGCGTTGCTGGCAGACGCCAATGAGCGCATCGCACGTGGCGTACTTCAGCACGCCGATGGCAAGCCGGTGGCCGAGCCGCTGGATGCCGCGCTGATCACTCAGGATCGGCATACGCTGTATCGTATCCACGACGGTATTCCGATGATGCTGCCCGAGCACGGTATCGAGTGGTCGCCGGCCGCGTGAGCGCAGACCGCGCGCTCACACTCTTTGTCGATCACGTCACCCATGTCGATTGCGGCGTGCTCGATGCGCGCCTGGGTCTGGTCGGCCGCACCTGGCTGGTCGACGCCGAGCTGACCGGCCGGCGCGATGCCAGCGGCATGCTCTTCGACTTCGGCCCGGCCAAGAAGCAGCTCAAGGCCCAGATCGATGCGCTGATCGATCATCGCCTGCTGGTGGCGACCCAGATGCCCGGCCTGTCGCTCGATGGGGCCCGGCTGCATTTCCAGCCCGAGACGGGCCAACCGCTGGATTATTCAGGCCCGCCGGCCGGCGTGGCGCTGATCGACAGTACTGCTATCGATATTGCCACGCTCGAAGCCTGGCTGACGCCACGTACTGCTCATGTGCTGCCGGCCAATGTCGACGCGCTGAAGCTCACGCTGCGCGAAGAAGTGATCGACGGCGCCCACTACCACTATTGTCATGGTCTGAAGAGCCACGACGGCAACTGCCAACGCATGGGTCACGGCCATCGCTGTCGGCTGGCGATTGCAATAGACGGCGAGGACCGCCCCGATATCGCCGCCGCCTGGGCCGCGCGCTGGCAGGGCATCTTCATCGGCCAGCGCGAGGATCAACGAGCCGTTGAAGATGGCGGTCGACTGCGCTTTGCCTACGCGGCCGAACAGGGCCACTTCGAGATGATCGTCGATGCGGCACGCTGTGTCGTGCTCGACGGCCCACCCACGGTCGAAAACATCGCCGACTATCTGGCCGGCGAAGTCGCGCGCGAACATGTCGATCATACGGTTCGTGTACGTGCCTACGAGGGCGTCGGCAAGGGCGCGATCGCCACACGCGGCTGAACGACATCGCGCTCCGCCGCAACAGCCCCTAGAATGACGCCACATCCGAAACGTGAAAAGCCCATGTCTCGTTATCTGATCACCAACGCGCGCCTGGTCAATGAAGGCCAGCGCTTCGATGCCGATGTCCTGATCGAGGCCGGCCGAATCGCGAAGATCGCCTCCTCTATCGATGCGCCCGCGGGTACTGAAGTCATCGACGCCAAGGGCCGTTTGCTGCTGCCCGGCATGATCGACGATCAGGTGCATTTCCGTGAGCCGGGCCTGACCGAAAAGGCCGATATCGCCAGCGAATCACGCGCTGCGGTGGCCGGCGGCATCACCAGCTTCATGGACATGCCCAACGTCAAGCCGCCGACCATCGATAACGCAGCACTCGCGGCCAAGCTGGCCATGGCCAAGGGGCGCTCGGCGGCCAACTACGGCTTCTATCTGGGTGCGACCAACGACAATATCGAAGACATCAAACGTGTCGACGTGCATCTGGCGCCGGCGATCAAGGTGTTCATGGGCGCGTCCACCGGCAAGATGCTGGTTGACGACGACACGGCCCTGGACAACATCTTCGAACACGCGCCGCTGCCGGTACTCACCCACTGCGAAGACACGCCCATGATCGAGGCCAACATGGCCCGGGCGCGCGAGCAGTTCGGCGACGCCATTCCAATGCGCCAGCACCCGGTCATTCGCCCGCGCGAAGCCTGCTATGCGTCCTCATCCAAGGCGATTGCGCTGGCGAACACGCACGACACGCGGCTGCATATCCTGCATATCACCACGGCAGAAGAGCTCGAACAGTTCGCCGCCGGGCCGATGGCGGGCAAGCAGATTACCGCCGAGGCCTGTGTTCATCATCTGTTCTTTACCGACGCCGACTACGACACGAAAGGCACGCTGATCAAATGCAATCCGGCGATCAAGACCGCCGCCGATCGCGCCGCCCTCTTGAAAGCGGTCGGCAACGACGTCATCGATGTGCTGGCAACCGATCACGCGCCGCATCTGTGGGCCGAAAAAGACAACGCCTATGCGGCGGCGCCCGCCGGCCTGCCGCTGGTCCAGCATGCGCTGGTATCGCTGCTGGATCACGTCGCCGACGGTCATTTCACGTTGGAGCAGCTGGTGCAAAAGGCCGCCCACAACGTGGCCGATAGATTCGATATCGCCGAGCGCGGCTATATCCGTGAAGGCTACTGGGCGGATCTGGTGCTGGTGGACATGAACACGCCGAGCGTGGTCGACGACGAGCCGGTGATCGCCAAGTGCGGGTGGACACCGTTTGCCGGGCATACGTTCCGGTCCAGGGTTGTCAGCACGTTCGTGTCTGGCCATCTGGCCTATCATGAGAGTAAACTTAGCCAAGGCTGTACCGGCGAAGCGTTGACCTACGCCCGCTGAATCATCCAGCTCCCAGGCGGCCCAAGAGCGTTCTGGCCGCCCGCATAGTGAGGTGTCGATCCATGCAAACCAGTGATCTGCGCAAGGCCGGACTCAAGGCGACGCTGCCGCGTCTGAAGATCCTCGAAGTCCTCCAGCGCAACAAGCAGGAACACCTGTCGGCCGAGGACGTCTATCGTCTGCTCATGGATGAGGATGAGGATATCGGGCTCGCCACCATCTACCGGGTGCTGTCGCAGTTCGAGAACGCCGGTCTGGTCATCCGTCATCATTTCGAGGACGGCCATGCCCTGTTCGAGCTGGAACAGGGCCCGCACGATCATCTGATCTGCGTGAAATGCGGCAAGATCGAAGAGTTCTTCGATAACGAAATGCAGCAGCGCCAGCGCGACGTGGCCCAGAAATCCGGCTTCGACCTGTCCAAGCACACGCTGGTGCTCTACGGAGAATGCCAGACCATGAACTGCGAGAACGATACCGGCAAGAAGAAGCCGTCGTAGCGCCACACGCGCGCACGCGCAGTCGACAGGCCGCCTTCGAGCGGCCTGTTTGCGTTAGAATCCGCGCGAATCGGTCACAACGCATTCGCCACCAAACGGGTGACCACAAGACTCATTACAGACGCTTTCAACGCAAGGCACGGTCCAACATGATCAAACCGCACGGTTCCGAAACGCTCAATCCGCTCTATGTCGCCGACGACGCGACCCGCGAGCAGCTGGTTCAGGAAGGCCACGAGTTGCCCGCGCTGAACGTCAGCTCTGCGGCGGCGGCCAACTGCGTAATGCTGGGCGCGGGTTACTTCAACCCGCTGACCGGCTTCATGAGCAAGGCCGATGCGCTGAGCGTGGGCGAAAAGCTCGAAACCACCGACGGGCTGTTCTGGCCGGTGCCCATCGTCAACATCGTCGATGATATCGAAGCCATCAAGGGCGCGGCCCGTATCGCGCTGAAAGACCCGAACGTCGAAGGCAATCCGGTCATCGCGATCCAGGATGTCGAGGGTATCGACGAGATCAGCGAAGCCGAGCTGAAGACACTCAGCGCCCAGATCTTCGGCACCGACGACCCCGAGCATCCGGGCGTAGCCACCTTCAGCGGACTTGGCCGCTATATCGTCCACGGCCCGATTCAGGTGCTGAACTTCTCGTATTTCGCGAACGACTTCCCGGACACGTTCCGTACCGCGCAATCGATTCGCGACGAGTTCGCCGAACGCGGCTGGGACAAGGTCGTGGCCTTTCAGACCCGCAACCCGATGCATCGCGCGCATGAAGAGCTGTGCAAGATGGCCCTGGAAGCCACCGGCGCCGACGGCATCCTGATTCATATGCTGCTGGGCAAGCTCAAGCCCGGCGATATTCCGGCCAACGTGCGCGATGCTTCCATCCGCAAGATGGTTGAGGTCTATTTCCCGGAAAACTCGGTGATGATCACCGGCTACGGCTTCGACATGCTCTATGCCGGGCCCAGAGAAGCAGTGCTGCACGCCGTGTTCCGCCAGAACGCCGGCTGCTCATATCTCATCGTCGGCCGCGATCATGCCGGCGTGGGTGATTTCTACGGCCCGTTCGACGCCCAGACCATCTTCGAAGAGCAGGTGCCCAAAGGCGCACTGGATATCGAGATCTTCGCCGCCGACCACACCGCGTTTTCCAAGAAACTCGGCAAGGTCGTGATGATGCGCGACGTGCCCGATCACACCAAGGAAGACTTCGTGATTCTCTCGGGCACCAAGGTCCGCGAAATGCTCGGCAACGGCACCGCCCCGCCGCCCGAATTTTCGCGTCCGGAAGTCGCCGAGATACTGATGGACTACTACCAGAGCAAGTAGGTGGCCTAATCACGGCATGCACCTGCGCCGGCCCGAGCGACGCCCTTGACGCACATCGTGCGTCCGGGGGCGTCACGATCAGAGGCGCACCTCAGGCCAGTAGCGGATCGCTAGCCGGCGGCGACGTGTCCTCGGCCGCGCTGCGAATCAGCGTGCCCACGCCGGCATCGGTGAACAATTCCAGCAGCACCGCATTCTCGACGCGCCCATCGACAATATGTGCCGCCTTGACCCCGGAGGCGACCGCATCCAGCGCGCATTCGATCTTGGGCAGCATGCCGCCGTGGATGGTGCCATCGGCAATCAGCGCGCGCACCTGTGCCTGGGACAAACCCGTGAGCAGATGGCCGTCGGCGTCGAGCACGCCGGGCGTGTTGGTGAGCAGCATCAGTTTCTCGGCTTCCAGCACGGCCGCCATCTTGCCGGCCACGAGATCGGCGTTGATATTGTAGCTGCGCCCATCCGCGCCCACGCCGATGGGCGCGATGACCGGAATGAAGTCGTCCGCCTCCAGGCGTCGCACGATATGCGGGTCGATATGCGCCACCTCACCGACATAGCCCAGATCCGTGTCATCGTCGACCAGGGTCAGCTTGCGGGCATGGATCAGGCCGCCGTCCTTGCCGGTCAGCCCCACAGCACGCCCGCCGTGCTGATTGATGAGATTGACGATCTCCTTGTTGACCAGCCCGCCGAGCACCATCTCGACAACGTCCATGGTCTCTTCGTCGGTGACACGCATGCCCTTGATGAACTGCGTCTGCTTGCCGACCCGCTCGAGCAGCTTGCCGATCTGCGGGCCGCCGCCGTGGACGACCACCGGATTGAAGCCGACCAGCTTCATCAGCGCGATATCGCGTGCGAAGCCGGACTTGAGCTCCGGATCGGTCATGGCGTTGCCGCCATATTTGATGACGATGGTCTTGCCGGTGAAACGACGGATATAGGGCAGCGCTTCGCCGAGTACGCGCGCCACTCGCGCGGCCTGTTCGGGATCGAGTGACATGCGTTTCTGCTGTTCGAACGGGTTCATGATTGGGGCCTGTTGCTTTACGCCGTGCCGGTGGAGCCAAAGCCCCCCGCGCCGCGTTCGCTGTCGTCGAAATCCTCGACGATTTGTAGATCGGCTGCGATGACCGGCACCAGCACGAACTGGGCAATACGCTCGCCGGGCTCCACGGTGAAATCGGCGGTGCCGCGGTTCCAGCACGACACCATCAGCGGGCCTTGATAGTCGGAGTCGATCAGGCCGACCAGATTGCCGAGCACGATGCCGTGTTTATGCCCGAGGCCCGAGCGCGGCAGGATCATGCCGGCCAGATTCGTATCACCGATATGAATCGCCAGCCCCGTGGGCAGCAGCTCGCAGTCGCCGGGCGAAAGCGTGACCGGCGTATCGACCATGGCGCGCAGGTCGATACCGGCCGAACCGGCAGTCGCACGCTGCGGCATGTCGAAATCACGCCCGAGGCGTTGGTCCAGAATCTTGACCTGTAATGGTGCCATGAGGGCGTTCCTTGTCTGCTGAAATATGAGCCGGCGACAGGCCCTAGACCATGCGCTCGGTCATGATCGCGATCAGTTGATCAGCGAGGGCGCGCTTGCTCGCCTGCGCCAGCACTTGTTCGCCGCCGTCCCAGACCACGAACAGCGCGTTATCGTCACGCCCGAAGGCGTGTTCCGGGCCGACCACGTTGCCGGCCACCATGTTCAGATGCTTGCGCTCGAGCTTGGCACGCGTGTTCGCTTGCATATCGGTGGTCTCGGCGGCAAAACCGAGCGTGAAGACCTGCGGATACTGGGCGGCCACGTCCGCGATGATGTCTTTCGTCCGCGTGAGCGCCAGATGTGTGTCGCCATCGGTTTTCTTGATCTTGTCCGCGGCCGTTGTCGCCGGGCGGTAGTCTGCCACCGCCGCCGCGCCGATGAAGATATCCGCAGCCGGCATGGCCGCCATGACCGCAGCGTGCATATCGGCCGCCGAGGCAACGCTTACCCATTCAACCCCGGCCGGCACCGCCAGCGCCGTGGGCCCGGAGACGAGCGTTACGCGCGCACCCGCGGCCACACAGGCCTGAGCAAGCGCATAACCCATGCGCCCGGACGAGTGATTGGTGATGAAACGCACCGGATCGAGCGCTTCCCGCGTCGGCCCGGCGGTGATAACCACATGACGCCCGGCCAGCGGACCCTGGCCGCGGGTGTCGTCAAAATAGGCGATCACGGCATCGCGCATGGCCTCAGGCTCGACCATGCGCCCGGCGCCGGACTCACGCTCGGCGAGTTCGCCGTCGGCCGGACCGATAACACCGACATCGCGCGCCAGTAATGTCTGCAGATTGGCGCACGTCGCCGGATGCGCCCACATGACATGATTCATGGCCGGGGCGACCAGCACGTCGGCGTCGCTGGCCAGACAGATCGTGCTCAGCAGATCATCGGCGCGACCACCTGCCAGGCGCGCCAGCGTATCGGCCGTGGCCGGTGCAATAACGATCAGATCGGCCCAGCGCGCCAGCTCGATATGGCCCATGTTCAGTTCAGCCGCCTCGTCCCAGAGGCTGCTGCGCACCGGGCGCCCCGAGAGTGCGGCCAGTGTCATCGGCGTGATGAACCGACACGCCGAGGCGGTCATGACGACCTGGACATCGGCGCCGGCTTCAACCAATCGACGCGTGAGCACTGCGGACTTATAGGCCGCGATGCTGCCGGTAATACCGAGCACGATGTGTTTGTCAGCCAGCGTTTGCATGGACCTATTGTACCCATGGAGCCACCGCCAGGCGCTTTGAGCGCCAAACCGATCCACGTTTGGCGTGGACGCCCGCAGCGCAGCGGGGCAGTGTGGAGCGGTCGTAAAACAATAATAAAAGGACAGACGATGCGAATTTCCGACTGGCCGGCCGCCGAGCGCCCGCGTGAAAAGCTGCTGGAACGGGGCGCCGGCGCGCTATCCGACGCCGAACTGCTCGCCATCTTTCTGCGCGTGGGCACTGCCGGCCAGAGCGCCGTCGACATGGCCCGTACCCTGCTGAGCGACTACGGCAGCCTCGGCGTACTGTTGGCCGCCGATCGACAGACGTTCTGCAATACACGCGGCCTGGGCAACGCCAAATACGCACAGCTGCAGGCGGTACTCGAGATGGCTCGTCGCCATGCCGCAGAGGCACTCGCCGATCGCGATGTATTGAGCGATCCACAAGCCACCCGCGCCTACCTTTCGATGCGGCTGGGCGACGTGCCGCACGAAGTCTTTGCCTGTGTATTTCTGGATACGCGCAATCGCGTGATCGCATTCGAGGAGTTGTTCCGCGGCACCATCGACGGGGCCGCCGTCTATCCACGAGAAGTGGTGAAAGCCGCACTGCGTCATAACGCCGCCGCGGTGATCTTCGCGCATAACCATCCGTCCGGGGTGGCCGAACCGAGCGCAGCCGACCGCGATATCACCCGCCGTCTGGTCAAGGCGCTGGCGCTGGTCGATATCCGCGCGCTGGATCACCTCATTCTCACCCGTCACGACCACGTTTCGCTGGCCGAACGCGGCCTGATGTAATATACAAGCTTCAAGCTATCGTAACGATGAATTAACTTTTAATTGACAACTTTCACTGGGCTCAATATGATCCTCTCAGCCGGAATCTCCCCCTTTCCGGACTACGAGTTTTGGAGAAAACCCCATGAAGAAAGCCGCCATTCTCATCAGCGCCAGCGTGTTGCCGTTTGTGGCCTTCACCGCGTCGGCTGCACCGAACGATCAGCCGGGCGCGCCGAGCTACACCTATTTCCAGGGCGACTACATTCCGGACGGCTCGCTGGAAGGTACGTCCAACGACTACGACGGCTTCGGCTTCGAAGGCTCCGCTGCGATCACCAACCACGTGTTCGTCAACGGCCGCTATGACCGCCTGGACGTCGACAACAGCCGCACCGACGTCAACCGCGGCAGCGTGGGCATAGGCTTGAACGACTTCTACGACTACGGCGGCCCGCAAGGCACCGGCGTAGGCTATTACGGCACCGTGTCCTACGAGCGTCTGGGCCTGCGCAATGTGCGCGGCAGCGACGATGCCACCGGCACCGGCTTCGGCGTGGACGCCGGCCTGCGCTGGATGGTCGATCCGCGCGTGGAAATCAACCCGCACGGCGGCTATGTGGATTACGGCAGCGTTTCCGGCGACGGCGTCAACTACGGCTCGCCGGACGGCTGGCGCTATGGCGTGCGCACGCTCGGCTATCTGAGCGATAACGTCGCCCTGTCGGCTGAATACAGCGCCACCGAGTACGACATCGGCAACCAGGGCCTGGATTTCGACAATGAAATCCGCGTGGGCGCCCGCTACGCGTTCTAGTTCGAACGCTTTTGAATCGGCGGTCACGCGGGTGCGTGGCCGCGGTCCCGACACCCCGCTCCGGCGGGGTGTTTTTGTATGACCATACCCACAGCGGGCCTTGGGCCCGCATTCCACAGCACGGCCTACGAGAGTTTTTACAAACATCGGTTGTGCCGCGTGCGCATTAATGCTTAAATACGCGGCTCGCTGACGCGCTGCGCGCGACCAAGAGGTTAGTCATGTCCCAAATCTGTCAAGTGACCGGCAAGCGGCCGATCACCGGTAACAATGTCTCGCACGCGCACAACAAGACGCGTCGTCGTTTCATTCCCAATCTGCACTGGCACCGTTTCTGGGTGGAAACCGAGAAACGTTATGTTCGGCTGCGCGTATCCGCCAAGGGCATGCGCATCATCGACCGTCAGGGTATCGATCAGGTTCTGGTCAAGATCCGCAAGCAGGTGAAAGCATAATGCGCGAAAAAGTACGCATGGTCTCGACCGCGGACACCGGGTTCTTCTACACCACGTTCAAGAACAAACGGAATACGCCGGACAAGCTCGAGATCAAGAAATACGATCCCAAGGTTCGCAAGCACGTGATCTTCAAGGAAGCCAAGATCAAGTGATGCGTCTGCGCACTGATAGGTGCGCACACTGATCTGTGAAAAGCCGGCTCAGTGCCGGCTTTTTTGTGCCCAGCATCGGCCCGTCTTCGCAGATACTGCCACCATCTGGCCGAACGCAAGCGCATAGGGGCGGTCTATGTGATGCCTGGCGAGATCGCACGCGCCAACGCGGGGGGCATTGCGCTCAGCCAGCGGTACCGGGCCACGGATCGGGGGAATCGACTGATGCCAAGCGACACGGGATTATCGGCACAAGGCCTGGCACGCGATTACGCGGGCCGGCGTGTGGTCGACGATATCAGCCTGTCGGTCACCGCCGGGCAGGTCCTGGGCGTTTTGGGGCCCAACGGTGCCGGCAAGAGCACGACCCTGCGCATGCTCGCTGGCACGCTCGCACCGAGCGTCGGCCGGGTGATGCTCGCCGGCCACGATCTCGCCCTGGCACCGTTGGCAGCCAAACGTCATCTGGGCTATCTGCCGGAAAAGCCGCCGGTCTACGCCGAACTCACCGTTGACGAATATCTGCACTTCTGTGCGCGTGTCCACGGCCTGGCCCGCAAGCGCCTGACCCGCGCAGTAGATGCAGCAAAACAGGACTGCGGGCTGGAAGACGTCGGCCGTCGCCTGATCGGCCATCTGTCCAAGGGCTTCCAGCAACGGGTCGGTATTGCACAAGCCATCGTGCACGCGCCGGATGTTCTCATTCTGGATGAGCCGACCGCCGGTCTTGACCCCAACCAGCTGCGAGGGGTGCGCGAACTGATCACGCGCATCGCCGCGACCCGCAGCGTGATCCTATCCAGCCATATCCTGTCCGAAATCCAGGCAGTGGCATCGCACGTGCTGATCATTCATCAAGGCCGCGTTGTCTTCGATGCGTCGATGGAGGGCGCCGCGGACAGCAATGCGGACATCGTTGAAATACAGCTTGGCGCACCGCCGGATACAAAAACGCTGGCCGCGCTGGGCGGCGTTACAGCCGCCGAGCCTGTAGGCAGCAATCGCTGGCGGCTGCGGATCGAGGCAGGCCGCGACATACGCTCCGAACTGGCGTCAACGGCCGTTCAGCGCGGATGGCAACTACAGGAGTTGACGCGCCGCGCGCCCGATCTGGAAGAGCGCTTCGCTGCCCTCACCAGTCGGTCGGCCACCGAGCTCGACCCCGGCGTCGCGGCATGAAGTCATCACTTGCCATTGCGCGCCATGAGCTGCGGCGCCTGTTCGTCTCGCCGCTGGCCTGGAGCCTGCTCGCCATCACCCAACTCCTCACCGGACTGCTGTTCGCGCTGACGCTGACCGATATCAGCCTGAATCCACGCAGCCTGGGCGCGTATGACGGCGTGTCGGAAATGGTCGGCGGCGGACTGCTGCGTTTTGCCACCCTGGTATTGTTGTTCGTCGTGCCGCTGCTGACCATGCGACTGCTGGCCGAAGAACGAAAGACCGGCAGTCTGGAATTGCTGCTGGCCGCCCCTGTTTCGCTTGTCGCCGTGGTGGCCGGCAAGTTTGCCGGGCTCATGGCGTATCTGAGCCTCATGCTGGTGCTGATCGTGGCCATGCCGCTATCGCTGCGCTTGTTCACGCCGCTGGATCTGGGGCTGCTGGCCTCGGGCGCGATCGGCCTGTGGCTGGTCATGGCCGCGTTCACGGCGGTCGGCCTGTTTCTGTCGTCGCTCACGCGCGAGCCCACGCTGGCCGCCATCGCCACGCTCGGCGTGCTGCTGGCACTCTGGCTGCTCTATGCGGTGTCGACGATGGACTGGCAGCCGGTGATCTTCGGCTTTGCGTTGCCGATCGCCGGCGCTGCCCACGCGTTGTCGCTGATCGGCCACCGCGATGCCCTGCTGCACGGCGTTTTCGCCAGCGCCGACGTGCTCTATTTCGTGATCTTCACGCTCTGTTTTCTGGCCCTTACCGTGATGCGTCTGGATATGGACCGCAGCGCATGAAGCTCGGGCATGTCTTGACCATGATCCTGATCGTGGCCATCGCTCTGGCCGCCGGCGCGCTTTCCCAGCGGTTTTCGATAAGCGCGGACTGGACGTACGGCAACCGCAACACGCTCACCGAAGCCAGCCAACGTGTACTCGACGCCCTCGACGGGCCAATTGTGTTCGAGGCGCTCATCCCGCCGGGGCCGCCGCGCGACCGCGTACGCGCGCGACTGGATCGCTATACGCGCGCCGACGGCGATATCACGGTGACGTTTGTCGATCCGGCCCAGCAGCCAAAACAGGCACGCGCATTGGGGCTGGGCGCCGACGGCGCGGTGGTCGTACGCCACGCCGGGCGTAGCCAGACGTTGACCGACTATAGCGAGACGAACATTACCAACGCGCTGCAGCGGCTCTCCACCACGGGCCGGCAATGGGTGGTTTTTCTCACCGGTCACGGCGAACGGGATCCGGCCAGCGATACCAGCGGCGGCTACAGCGAATTGGCCACCGCACTCGATGCCCAGGGCATGTCCACGCGCACGCTCAATCTCGCCCAGGCGGCAGCAATTCCCGATAACGCTGCACTGCTGGTAATCGCCAGCCCGCAGCAGGCGCTGTTGCCCGGCGAAGTAGCGATGATCCGCGCCTACGTGGCCGGCGGCGGCGCCCTGCTCTGGGCCGACGATCCCGGTCCACGCTACGGGCTGGCGCGATTGGCCGCCGATTTGGATCTGGCCTGGCAGAACGGCACGCTCATCTTTCCCGACTACAAGACCCTGGGCACCGGTCATCCGGCGATGGCGCTGATCGCCAGTTATCCGGATACGCCGATCACCGAAAATCTCACCCAGCTCAGCCTGTTCCCCTTTGCCGGAGGCCTGAAGATCGGCAGCACGAACCGCTGGAAGGCCCGCGTGTTTCTGCGCTCGAGCACGCGCGCCTGGCTGGAGACCGGCTCGCTGGACAAGGCCAGCCTCACCTTCGAGCCGAATCAAGGCGATACTCGAGGCCCGATCGATATGGGCATTGCGCTCACCCGGCCCGGCGGCCGTACGGCGGGCGACGACGAAGCCGCCGATCAACGCGTGGCCGTGGTCGCCGACAGCGACTTCATGGCCAACGGTCATCTGTCGAATCTTGGCAACCGCGCAGTCGCGCTCAGCCTGTTTCAGTGGCTGACCTATCGCGATAGCCAGATATCCATTGATATGACCCAGGCGCCCGACGCCACGCTGCAGATCGCGCCCGCCAATATCCGGCTGCTGTGGTGGTTGTTCGTCATTGCCGCCCCCCTGGCGCTGCTGGCCATCGGCTTCGGCCGGTGGTGGCAACGCCGACGCCGTTGAACCACACCCCGCGAGCCTGCTTGTCATGACACGCTCACGCATCGTCTTCATCGCGGTACTAGTGGCATGCCTGATCGGCCTGGGCGTCGTGCTGTGGCTGACCCGCACGCCCGAGCCCGCGGCGCCGGCCGCGGTGAGTTCGGTGCCCGCCTCTGCAATCGAGCACATCACGGTGCACACGCGCAACGAAGTCATCGAACTGGCGCGGGCGAACCACGCTGATCGTTGGCAACTCACAGTGCCGGCCCATGCGCGTGCGGACAGCGATCGCGTGTCGGCGCTGCTGGAACTCGCCGCGCGTGTCCCACAAAGACGGCTCGCTCTCGACGCGGTGGACGACGCCACGACCGGGCTCGACAATCCCGAACTGGTACTGCGCTTCAACGACGAAGCCCCGATTGCGATCGGCGGCGAAGGCCCGCTGCCGGACACGCGCTATGTGCGCACCGCCCACGCACTACTCGTTGTAGCGCCCGGACATCTGCAGAATCTGCCGCTGGGCTGGACCCACTGGGTCGCACCCAGTCCGATTGCGCCGGATGCCAGCCTGGCGCGAATCACGCTGCCGCGGCTCACGCTCACGCGTAGCGATACCGGGGGCTGGCAGGTTGTTCCGGCCGGCGCGGATCGCGGCGCCGACTATGCACAGGCCACCGTCAACGCCTGGCTCCACAGCCGTGCGCTGGCGGTCGAGCCGGCCGACGCTTCGCGTGCGCGCCAGGCGCGCATCACGCTCGTCTTTGCAGACGAGCACAAGCGGCAGCTCGATATGATCGCGCGTGCGCCGGAACTGGTTCTGCGCGACAACGACCTCGGCGTGGACTATATCTTCGCAGCGAGTCAGGCCGGGCCGCTTGTCGATATGCACCATCCTGACCTGCTGCGCCGGTCACGCGCCGACGATCTGCGGCCGTCGGCCATTCCGCTTGCCCCTGGCGGCGGCGACAAGCGCTAGCCCGCCCGTCATCGCCCATAATAGCCGGCGATCAGGCATGGCAAAATAGCGCGATGCCTGAACTGCCCGAAGTCGAAACCACCCGTGCCGGCATCGCGCCGCATGTATGCGATCAGATCGTGCGCACGGTCATCGTGCGCCAGCCGCAGCTGCGCTGGCCGGTGTCGGCCGAGCTGGCTGAAGCCCTGCCAGGGCAACGCTTTCGGGCAGTACATCGACGCGCCAAATATCTGCTGTTTGAAGCCGATACCGGTCATGTCTGTTTGCATCTGGGCATGTCGGGTCGGCTAAGGCTGGTCGCGGCCGACACGCCGCTGGCAACCCACGATCATGTGGACATCGTTCTGGAAAACGATACCGCGATCCGCTTCAACGATGCGCGTCGCTTCGGCTCGCTGTTCTGGCTGACCGGCAACCCGTATGCGTTCTCGCTGCTGGCTCATCTGGGGCCCGAACCGCTGTCGGAGGCCTTCGACGGCGACGGGCTTCACGCCCGCTCACGCGGACGCACGGCATCGGTCAAGACTTTCATCATGGATAGCGCAACGGTGGTGGGCGTCGGCAATATCTATGCCTGTGAAGCCCTTCACGCCGCGCGTATTCACCCGCGCCGCCCCGCCGGCCGGATCGGACGGGCGCGCTATCGCACGCTGGCGGGAGCGATCAAAAAGGTGCTGGCCGATGCCATCCTCGCCGGCGGCACGACCCTGCGCGACTATATCGGCGTGGACGGCGATACCGGCTATTTCCAGCTCGATCTCGCCGCCTACGGGCGTGCCAATCAGCCCTGCCCACGCGGCTGTGGGCCGATCCGGCGCGAGGTGCTGGGCCAGCGCAGCACGTTCTTCTGTCCGGTCTGTCAGCGCTGACGCCGATCTCACCGGCATCGGTGCGCCAGGCTTTGGCGTAATATGAGGCCATGCGTTATACAGCTCTCATTGCCGCCGCCGTAGCGACCCTCGTCTTCGGTTTTCTCACAATCGGCCTGCCGCGCTATTTCGGGCTGTTTCTGATCATCAGCGCGATCTTCTTGATCATCGGCCTGCGTGATCTGTTCCAGAGCAAGCACGCGCTGCTGCGCAATTATCCGCTGCTGGCGCACTTCCGCTGGGCGATCGAGGCGATCCGGCCGGAAATTCGCCAGTATCTGCTGGAGTCCGACACCGAGGCCACGCCGTTCTCGCGCGAGCAGCGCAGCCAGGTGTATCAGCGCGCCAAGAATGTGAATGACTCGGACGCCTTTGGTACCGAGCAGAATGTGTATGCCGAAGGCCACGAATGGCTGGTGCACTCGATTGCCGCCAAGGAGCCCGCCAAGACACCGCCGCGGGTGCGTATCGGCGGGCCACAGTGCACGCGCCCCTATGAGGCGTCGACGCTCAATATCTCGGCGATGAGCTTTGGTTCGCTGTCGGCGAACGCGATTCGCGCCATGAACAAGGGCGCGGCCATGGGCGGTTTTGCCCACGACACCGGCGAGGGCTCGATCTCACGGCATCACAAGGAATTCGGCGGCGATCTGATCTGGGAACTGGGCAGCGGCTATTTCGGCTGTCGCAACCAGGACGGCACCTTCGATCGCGAACAGTTCGTCGAGCGCGCCAACGATGATCAGGTCAAGATGATCGAGATCAAGCTGTCGCAGGGCGCCAAGCCCGGCCACGGCGGCGTGCTGCCGGGCTCCAAGGTCACGCCCGAGATCGCCGAGGCCAGAGGCGTGCCGGTGGGCCAGACCTGTGTGTCGCCGCCCGCACATACGGCGTTCTCTACCCCGGCCGGCATGATGGAATTCATTGCCGATCTGCGCGAGGCCGCCGACGGCAAGCCGGTCGGCTTCAAGCTGTGTATCGGCCACGGCTGGCAGTTCATGTCGCTGGCCAAGGCCATGATCGAGACCGGCATCACGCCCGATTTCATTGTTATCGACGGCGCCGAAGGCGGCACCGGTGCCGCGCCGCTGGAACTGGCGGACAACGTCGGCACGCCGCTGCGCGAGGGCCTGGTCTGGGCGCATAACACGCTGGTGGGCGCCGGCCTGCGCGAGCACATCAAGCTTGGCGCCTCGGGCAAGATCACCTCCGGCTTTCGTATGGCCGCCAACATGGCGCTGGGCGCGGACTGGTGCAATTCGGCGCGCGGCTTCATGTTCGCGGTGGGCTGCGTACAGTCGGAAACCTGTCATACCGATCGCTGCCCGACCGGTGTCGCCACCCAGAACAAATGGCGCCAGCGCGCGGTGGTGGTGCCGGAAAAAGCAGAGCGCGTCTACAACTTCCATCGGCGCACGGTCACGGCCATGCAGGAAGTGGTGGCCACAGTGGGCCTTGATCACCCCAGCCAACTGCGCCCGGAACATCTGTGTCGCCGCACCACCGATTCGGAAATCCATACCGCCGAAGACGTCTATCGATTTCTGGACACAGGCGAGTTGCTGACAGCGACCGGCGACGGACGCTACGAAAAAGCCTGGCGTCGCGCCCAGGCCCACAGCTTCCTTCCCATGCGGTAGTCTGAATCGATACACAAGCAGTGAAGCGCAGGAATGCTTCGGGGACCATCACATGCGTATGCCGACCTGGCGTCGACCGTCTCAGCCGCCACAGACCGCTGAGCAGATTCGTGATTACGAGCATCAGTACTCGAACACACGCTTCTGGAGCAAGGTCTCGAAAGTGGCCCAGCGCGCAGGCTATGAATTGCTGGAGAAAGCACTGTGGCTGCATTACGCCGCACAGAGACCGGGCACGCCCGCCTGGGCGCGCGCGACGGCCTATGGCGCGCTGGGTTATTTCATCCTGCCTTTCGATGCCATTCCCGACTGGCTGTTCGGCATGGGTCTGACCGACGACCTGGGCGCGCTCACGCTTGCCGTGGTCACGCTCTCCCAGTACATCGACAACGACGTACGGCGCCGAACCTCGCTCAAGCTGGATCAGTGGTTCGATCGCCCGGCCCATCGCCAGACCATACGGCCGGTCGAATAGCATGGCCGCAGGCGATCTGAACGGCCGCATCGCGCTCGTAACCGGCGGATCGAGCGGTGTCGGCAAGGCTACGGCACGAGCCCTGGCCGAGGCCGGCGCGCGGGTGATCGTCGCAGCGCGCAGCGCAGAACTGCTAGAGCGCACCGCGGACGAGATCGGCGCCTCGGCACTGGTCGCTGATGTCTCCACGGCGACAGGCTGTCGAACACTCATCGAGCAGGCGGTCGTCATTCACGGCGGACTGGATATTCTCGTCAACAACGCGGGCGCCCATCATCGCGGGCCGGTCACCCAGCGCGACGCCGACGAACTGGGCGACATGATCGATACCAACCTGCGCGCACCAATCATGCTGACACGGCTGGCGCTGGATCATCTACGCGCTGCGCGGCAGGCATCGGTCGTCAACGTCGCATCCATCGCCGGGCATGTGCCGTTGCCGGGCAGTGCGACTTATTCGGCAACGAAGTTCGGGCTGCGTGCCTTCAGCCATGCGCTGGCCGGGGAACTGGCCGATACCGACGTACGGGTCAGCGTGGTCTCGCCCGGCCCGATTGCCACCGACTTCATACTCGCCGATGTGGATTCGGTATCGGATCTGACGTTTTCGCAGGCCATGAGCACGCCCGAGCAGATCGCCGAGCTGATCATGCGCTGTATCGCCGACGGCCAGGTCGAACGCAGCCGGCCGAGAATGAGCGCTTTGATGGCTACCGCCGGGTATTTGATACCGGCGCTGCCGCGAGCGCTGCGACCGCTCCTGGCCGCTAAAGGCAGACGCGCGAAAGCGCGATACCGGCGTTGATAACGGCAAGCGCCGTCGACCGCTATCCGTAGAAATTCGCTTGCGTGGGTTTCGTCCAAGGCGCAAAGTAAATGGGCAACTTATAACGAAAAGGAATCTCCATGGGCATCATTGCATGGATCGTGTTCGGCCTCATCGCAGGCGCCATCGCCAAGCTGATCATGCCCGGCGATGATCCGGGCGGCTTCATCGTGACGATCATCATCGGCATCCTGGGTGCCGTGGTCGGCGGGTTCATCGCCACCGCGCTTGGCTTCGGTGCCGTATCGGGCTTCAACATCGGCAGTTTCCTGGTCGCCGTGCTCGGCGCGATCCTGCTGCTGTGGCTCTATCGCGTGGTCAAGTCGCGCTAACGACTGACTGAACGGTATGACGTCAGGGGCCGGTGCACGCAGGCGTGCCGGCCCCTTTTTCATGGGCCGCGTGTACCGGGCCAAGTCGTCGAGCGCCGATCTCGTCGAGGATCGGAGCCACACCGCGCGTGTTGTGCCGGTTATCTGGCGTGGCGGTGGCGCTGGACGAGCCCACAGAACAGGCTTTGCGCATGAGCCCGATGCTTGAAACAAACGTCTTCGCAGGGCTTGCGCGGCTTCAACGCCTCGTGCCATGACCGCAAGCGGCGTTATTCTCTCTCTAATCGCCCTGCTGGGCGTCTTGTTGCTACTGCGCTGCGGCCGACGCGTGCGCCAGCGCCGAATTTTGGCGGCCTCGCGCAGCGGTATGGGCGGTAGTCTATGCCTGGCGCTGGCAGCGGTGGCGACAGCGCTGTTGCTCAATCTCCATACCTATACCCGCCTGACACACGAACAGGCCGTCGCCCAGATCCGTTTTGCAGCGATCGGTGCACAACAGTATCGCGCCATGCTCACGACCGCCGACGATCGGCTTCGCATCATCGATCTGAATGGCGATGAATGGCAGCTCGATGCGCGCGTGCTCAAGTGGCGGGCGTGGGCCAATCTGCTGGGCCTGGATGCACGCTACCGGCTGGAACGGCTCAGCGGCCGGTATCGGAATGTTGCCGACGAAACCGACAGGCCGCGTAGCGTAATCGCCCTCCACGACAACGACCGCGGCCTGGATGCGTTGGCTGTGGTACAGCGACTGCCGGACTGGGCAGCGTTCGTTGATGCGCAGTACGGCAGCGCCACGTTCCTGCCGATGGCGGACGGTGCAACCTACGCCATCACGCTCAGCCAGAGCGGGCTGGTTGCACGCCCTAGCAACGACGCTGCTAGGGCTGCGATACGCCGCTGGTAGCGCTAGTCATGCGCGCGTAGGCACCGCTGACATGAGCCACGAGCGTGTCGAAATCGCCCGAGAACAGCTCTACGCGACAGGTCACGCTGCGACGCCCGGCGCGCAGGATATGCGCCCGTGCCAGCACGTCGACCGGCCCCGGCCGGCTCAGGAAGTCGATATGGAAATGACTGGTCACCGCGTATTCGCCGCCCGGCACGTGCGCGATGATGGCCGCATACATGGCGGCATCGGCGGCGGTCATGAGTACGGGCCCGGATACGGTATCGCCCAGCCGGGTCATGCCCGGGCTATAGGGCAGACGAATCTCTGCCGAATCGTCACCGACGGCCAGCACCTCAAAATGGGGCCGGCTCGCCACGCCGACGTTCTGGCATACGACCGCTTCGATCTGTTCGGCTGTGAGCAGGGCCATCACGCTCCTCGTTTTTTATGATCCCAGCAGGCCGCTGAGTCCGTCCCAGCCCAGTTTAAGCGACAGCACCAGCAAGATCAGCCGGAACAGCTGGCGAAAACGGGTCTCGGAGAATAGTCCTACCAACTGGCGCCCGATCACCGCGCCCACAATCGCCGCGATCACCATCGGAATCAACAGATCCAGGCGCGCCAGCACGTTGAAGCCGTTGGCCGAGAACGCAGCGATCTTGAGCGCGTGCCCGCACATCTGGGCGAACGCCATGGTCGCTACGATCTGTTCCTTGCGCCAGTCGTCGCGCAGGAAGAACGGGGCGACCAGAATGCCGGTAGCGCCGACCAGTGGCCCGAGCACGCCGGATATCGCGCCCGCAGCGAGCATGCCGACGCGTCCGTGCAGGCGCAGCCGAACCGCCCAGCTTGGCCAGATACCCATGGCGACGAACACGGCCATCGCCAGCCGGATCCAGTCCGGATTGGCGTCGACCACTAGCGGCGCGACCAGAAAAGGCCCTGGAACAGCGGCCAACAGAAACAGCCCGAGCGCCGGCCAGCGGATATGCCGGGCGTAGACCACGCTGCGCGAGGCATTCGAGCCCAGCTGAACACCCGCATGCAGCGGCAACGCGAGCGCCGGCGGCATGCCGGATGCAAACATGAGCGCGATGAGTATTGCGCCGCCGCCCAGGCCGGCCATGCCGGACAGAATGGCGGTAAGCAGCGCAGCGATGGTCAGCGAGACAACAGACACGCCCTATTATCAACGATATGCGCGAGTCATGTCCGCAAGCCGCAGATCACGCTGGATGTCGTGCGCCGCCCAGCGTGTAGTGATCGCGATGACGCATCAGAAACAGTGCGATACACGCCGCCCACATCGGCCATACGCCGAAACCGTCCAGACCGTAGAACTTCTCGAAGATACCGGAGGCGTGTTCGGGATTGACGAACTTGTCGATCGTCCAGATGAATATCACGACGAATACGCCCAGATGCAGCAGCAGAAGACTGATATGGAGCGAGCGATTGATGGCCCGGAGCCGGAGTGCAATCCGGATTATCGCAAAGTCGCTGTCTGATGCCTGTATTTCCAGGCAGCTCACAGCAACCGCCCGACCGGACAGTGATTAGCCCATCGGCATCTGGACCCCCGAAACACACGTCGGCGGTCAGCATTGCCTTAAGACAGAAGCATCATATTCTGCCTATTCATGGGCGTCGCGCCGCAGACCGCCATTGAGTGCTTGTCCGTTACGCGCCGTCGTCCAGATAGCGCTTGAGCACGACCGCGTGATTACACTCGGTATCCCGCGCGGCATACAGCAGGGTCAGGACACCCTCCTGGGCCGTATTCCGCAGTGCCGACAGCGCCTCGGGATCGGCTGCGTCGAGTTCGATGCGATAACGCTCGCAGAACACGTCCCAGCGGTCACGGTCGTGGCCGAACCAGCGCCGCAGCCTGGTCGAGGGCGCGACCGTCTTGTACCAGTCATCGAGTGCGGCATCGACCTTGGCGACGCCACGCGGCCAGATACGGTCGACCAGGATCCGTGTGCCGTCGGCGTGCGCTGCATCGTCGTAGATGCGTTTGATCTGTATCGACATGACCGAAGTTTCTGTGTGGTTACCGCGGCCGTTTCAGGTCGCGATTCCGCAGTCGGGGTCCACCGCACAATCGAGCGCGGTCTGGCGATCTTCGGGCTGCAATGTCGTGTGGGTAATCACAAACTCTTCGGCAAGCAGTGTCTGCAGCCGGGGCAGAATCGCCTGCCAGTCGCTCATTCGATCGATCTCGACGTGTGCAGCCAGCGCGCGCTGGCTCGACGACAGGCTCCAGATATGCAGATCGTGTACGGACTGCACGCCGGCCACATCGGCCAGCGCCCGGCTGACCTGGCGAGCATCCACACCCTTGGGCACGCCTTCCATGAGCACGTGCACGACTTCCTTGAGCAGGCGCCAGGCCGAGACCAGAATCAGCGCGCTGACCAGCAGCGACAGGATCGGGTCGATCGGCATCCAGCCGGTCAGGATGATGATCAGACCCGCCGCGAGTGCGGCGACCGAGCCGAGCAGGTCACCAATCACATGAATCAGGGCACCGCGCACGTTCATGGTCTGCTCGCCGCGCATGAGAATCGCCGCTACCGCGATATTCATCACCAGCCCGATGGCCGCAATGATCATCACCGGTACGCCCGCCACCTCGCGTGGATCGGCAAACCGCTCGATCGCGGACACGGCAATGGCTACCACCACCACGATCATCAGCACCGCGTTGATCAGCGCGCCGAGCACTTCTGCACGCTGCAGCCCGAACGAGTGCATACGTGAAACCGGGCGCTTGGCCATCCAGGCCGCGAACGCGCCGATCGCCAGGGACGAGCTGTCGGTGAACATATGTCCCGCGTCGGACATCAACGCGAGCGAGCCGGCCCACCAGCCGCCAATGGCCTCGACGAAGGCAAACGACAACGTCAGCAGCAGCGAAAAGATCAGCACCTTGCCGGTGCCACCGTGGTGATGATGCCCGCCAAGTCCGCCGTGATCGTGAGCGTGCTCATGACCGTCATGATCATGGTCATGGTCGTGATCCCGATGCTGATCAGTCGCGGTGTGCGTGTGGCCGTGGCTCATGGCGCGTCCTCTTCATCGCTGTGCTCCACCATGTCGCGCAATACGCGTTGCACATGCACATCGGCTGCCACGTAGAACACCTGTTTACCGCGCCGTTCTGCACGCAGCAGCCGGGCCGAGCGCAGCAGGCGCAGATGATGACTCGCCAGCGACATGGAAATATCGATATCGGCCGCCAACGTCTGTACGCTGCGCGGCTCGTCAAGACAGGCATAGACCAGCGACAGGCGGTTCGGCTCGCCCAGCAGGCGGAACATCTCGGCCAGCCGCAAGGTCTGTCCGGCGCCCAGCACCTGCAGTTCCAAGTAAGTCGTCATGCATACCTCGACAATTGAACAACCATTGTAACGAGGCACGCGGCGTTACGGTATCTCCTGTGACCCGATCGAATACGGCCGCGCGGGCATTTCAGTTGCCGAATTCGGCTACCGCTGCATCCAGTCGCGCCAGCGTCTTGTCACGCCCGAGCAGCCGCAAGGTGCCGTCGATCGAAGGCGATACCGCCGCGCCGGTGACAGCAATACGAATCGGTTGAGCGACCTTGCCCATGCCGACTTCGTTGTCTTCGGCTACGGCCTTGACCGCAGCGCTGATCGGCTCGTCCTGCCAGTCGACCAGCGACGTCAGCTTGTCGCGGATCTGGGCCAGCAACGCAGGCGAGCCTGCCTTCATATGCTTCTTAGCGGCCTTGGCGTCGTACTCGGTCACGTCGTTGAACAGGAACAGGCTCTGCTCGGCCATCTCCAGCATCGTCTTGCAACGGCCCTGTTGCACGCGCGCGATATCGACCAGATAGGAATGATCGTCGCAGGCAACCCCCAGACGATCCAGATGCCAGGCCAGTTCCACCGCCAGTTCGGCCGGGTCGGCGGCCTTCATATGCTCCTGATTCACCCACAGCAGCTTGTCCGGGTCGAAGGTCGAAGCGCCGCTCTGTACGTGCGTGATATCGAAGTGCGCGATCATTTCTTCCAGAGAGAAGATCTCCTGATCGCCGTGCGCCCAGCCCAGCCGCACCAGATAATTGAGCAGCGCTTCGGGCAGATAGCCTTCTTCGCGATAACGCATCACGCCGACTGCGCCGTGGCGCTTGGACAGCCGCTTGCCATCGGCGCCGAGAATCATCGGCACATGGGCATACACCGGCAGTTCGCCGTCATTGCCCATCAGCGCCTTGAGGATATTGATCTGACGCGGCGTGTTGTTGACGTGATCGTCGCCGCGGATGACGTGGGTGATGCCCATGTCCATATCGTCGACCACCACACAGAAATTGTAGGTCGGCGTGCCATCGCCGCGGGCGATGACCAGGTCGTCCAACTCGGTATTGGAGATGGTGATATCGCCCTTCACCAGATCATGGATCACGGTATCGCCGTCCAGCGGCGTGGCGAAACGGATCACCGGGTCCACGCCCGCCGGCGGCTCGGGCAGCGTCTTGCCCGGCATGGGACGCCAGGTGCCGTCGTACTTGGGTTTTTCGCCCTTGGCACGCGCGGCCTCGCGCATCGCCTCGACCTCCTCGGCCGATGAATAACAGCGATAGGCCTTGCCTTCACCGAGCAGTGTCTCGATCACCTCGGCATAGCGATCGAAGCGCTTCGTCTGGTAATAGATCTCGCCGTCGTGGGTGAGATTCAGCCACGCCATGGCATCAAGAATCGCCTGTACGGCTTCGTCGGTCGAGCGCTCGCGATCGGTGTCCTCGATTCGCAGCACGAACTTACCGCCCACCGATTTGGCATGCAGCCAGGAATACAAAGCGGTACGTGCGCCACCGATATGAAGATAACCGGTGGGGCTGGGGGCAAAACGGGTGACGACGGACATAAGAGAACTACCTGCTCGGGCCGGAATACGGCGGTTGGCCAGCCCACTAGCTTAACAAGTTGAATATTTTTGACGCGCACCGGCCACGCAGCACGACGCCGCAAACGATAGTTGACATGATCAACTACTGCGGTCATGATTTTAGTTGATGTTATCAACCAGCTCTTCATGAATACCACGCCCGTCATCGGCGAGACCCTGCATCGACTGCTGCATGCCTATAAACGCGCGATGCGTGAGGAATACGATGCCGCGGACATCGACCTGACCGTATCGCATATCCGGGTGCTCAAGGGCATCGCCGGCCTGCGCGAGGGTACGGCCCAGAACATTGCCGACCGTATGCGCCAGGACAAGGGCCGCATCGCCCGGCTGATCAAGGATCTGGCCGACGAAGGCCTCATCGAGCGGCGTCCGCACCCGACCGACAGCCGCAGCCAGCAGCTGGCCCTGACCCCCACCGGCCGTGACATGCGTCAGCGCATTGCCACGATCGAGGCCCGGGCCGGCGCGCGCATGGCCGAAGGGCTGCCCGAAGCCGACATCCATCGTTTCATCGAGCTGGCCGAGGCGATGATCGCCAATCTCGAACACACACAGGATTGACCATGAACCGCAGACCCGCGCCGCGCACCTTCACAGTGCTGGGCAAGACCGAAATCACCCCCAACATGCTGCGCGTCACGCTCGGCGGCGAGGCCATGAGCACGTTCCCGCCCGATCAGCCAAGCGCCTACGTCAAACTACGCTTCGCCCAGGCCGACAGCGATCGCCCGCTGCTGCGCACCTACACGATCCGTTCACAGCGCTCGGATGCGGTGGATATCGATTTCGTCCGCCACGGCGACGGCGGCCCCGCCGCACGCTGGGCCGAGGACGTCCAGCCCGGCGAGAGCATCGACATCGGCGGCCCTGGCCCAAAGAAACTCGTCGACCCAAGCGCCGACTGGGTGCTGCTGATCGGCGACATGACCGCCCTGCCAGCGATCTCGGCCAACATCGAAGGCCTACCGGCCGACACGCGCGGCCACGCCATTATCGAAGTCCTCCACACCGACGATATTCAGCAACTCGCAGCGCCGGACGGGCTCGATATCCGCTGGGTGATCAACCCGCAGCCCGGCGACAATAGCGACGTGCTCTGTAATGCCGTGCATGAACTGATCTGGCTGCCTGGCGAGCCGTCGGTCTGGTGTGCCTGTGAATTCACCACGATGCGCCGGCTACGCGCGCATCTGCGCGATGCGCGCGGCGTCAGCCGGCAACAACTCTATATCTCGAGCTACTGGCAGCACGGCCGCAACGAGGACGCCCACAAGCAGGCCAAGCGCGCCGATTCGGACGCTGATCAGAGCACCTGATCAGGGCAGACGCCCGGCCAATCGTGCCTGCACGGGCTCGGCCTCGATCGCGCCAGCAATCTCGTCGCGTATCGCCCGAACGCGGGCCACGCGCCGCAGATCGGGATGCACGAGCAGCCAGAGATCGGTTGCGACCTCCGGCACCGGCTCGCCGATGCGTGCCAGACTCGGGTCAGCATCGGCGAGATAACACGGCAAGAGCGCGACCCCCGCGCCGCGGCGCACGGCCGCTGCCAGACCGAGCAGCGTATCGATACGCCAGCCCGAATCGTCGATGCCCTGCGCTTTCATCCAGGCCGAGAGCGCCGGAAAGAACACGCTGTCGTCCAGGCCCAGCCAAGTCATCGCCGTGTCTTCGTCGACATCGGCCGCGACATAAGCCGCCATGGCGATACGCCCGAGCCGGTGGGCGATCAACGCGTCCGGCGGTGTCGTCATCGGGCGCACCGCCAGATCGGCCTGACGTCGCGACAGGTTGAAGGTGTCGTTCGAGATGGCCACCTCCAGCGTGATCGCCGGATGACGCTGCCGGCAGCTGGCCAGGATCGGCGCCAGCAGGCCGTCGAACAGCGTATCGGTGGTCGTCAGGCGCACCGGCCCGGCCGGCGCGGTGTCGCCCTCGAGTACATCCCGTTCCAGCGCCTGCATACGGCGCTCCATGTCGGCCGCTTCGGCCAGCAGACGCTCGCCGGCCGCGGTCGGCATATAACCGCGCCGCTCGCGCACGAACAGCGCTCGTCCCAGATCACGTTCCACCGCGTTGAGCCGTCGGAAGATCGTGGCATGGCTGACGCCGAGCGCCCGTGCTGCTCCGGCCAAGGTGCCCGACCGACCAATGGCCAGTATCCAGCGCAATGCGTTCCAATCGATTGGATCTTGCATTTCTGCAAATAGAAATTGCGATTTCGTCGGATTCTATTTCATAAACGACACCGGCACGGTAGGCGACAAATTCATCAACCCCAATCCGCCATGCACGCGCTGATCGTCCATTGCCACCCGGAACCCGACAGCTTCAATGCGGCGCTGACTGCAACCGCTCGTCACAAGCTCACCGAGGCCGGCGCCACGGTGACCGTGTCCGACCTCTACGCCGAAGGCTTCGACCCCGTCGAAGGGCCACAGCATTACGCCGAGCGCGCGGACGACGAATACTTCTCGGCCCTGACCGAGCAGCGCCATGCCGGCAATACCGCCGCCCGGCCCGCCGACGTCCAGCGCGAGATCGAACGCCTCGAGGCCGCCGACCTGGTCGTGCTGCAGTTTCCACTCTGGTGGCACGCCCAGCCGGCCATGCTCAAGGGCTGGTTCGACCGGGTATTGGTCTACGGCGGGCTGTACACCGGCCGCAAACGCTACGACGAAGGCTATTTCCGCGGCCGTCGCGCGATCTGTTCGGTGACCACCGGCGGGCCGGCGCTTACGTTTTCACGCCATGGGCGTGGCGGGCCGATCGAGCGGCTGCTGTGGCCAATCCACTATTCGTTGCATTACATGGGCTTCGACGTACTGCCGCCCCATGTGGCGTACGGCGTCCAGGGCGGCGGTATCGCCTATCAGGACAAGGCCGCGCTCAAAACCCATCTCGAAGCATACAAGACCAGCTGGCACGAACGGCTGACCTGGATCGATCACGCGCAGCGGCTTCCTTTTACAGGGTGGGCGGACTGGACAGAAGACGGTCGTTTACGCAGCGATCATCCACAACGCTGGCTCGCTTGAGGTGACCCATCCCAGGCCGAATTACGCTCGTTTTACGGCCGGCCAGCCTCGCGTCTCAATTGGGCCGGTAAATCGCGTGGAACTGCTCACGCAGCTGGTTCTTCTGCACCTTGCCCATGGTGTTGCGTGGAAGCTCATCGACGAAGAAAACGCGCTTGGGCTGCTTGTAGCGGGCCAGACGGCCGGTGAGCGCGGCGATCACCTGTTTTTCGTCGAGAGTGGCACCGGAACGCAGTACAACCACCGCGGTGACGCACTCGCCCAGGTCGGGATGAGGCACGCCGATGACCGCCGATTCCACCACAGCGTCCATCGCGTCGATCTCCTGCTCGACTTCTTTCGGGTAGACGTTAAAGCCGCCCGAGATCACCAGGTCCTTGTCGCGCCCGACGATCTGGACATATCCGCTGTCGTCGATTTTCGCGAGATCGCCGGTGATGAAGAAACCGTCCTCGCCCAGTTCCTCGGCCGTCTTTTCCGGCATGCGCCAGTAGCCGATGAATACGTTCGGCCCGCGCACCTTGAGCATGCCGGTCTCGCCCGTCGGCAGCGGTGCGCCGGTCTCGCGATCAATCACCTGAACTTCCACGCCCGGCAGCGGCAGGCCGACGGTGCCGGCAATCCGGTCGCCGTCGTAGGGATTGGAGGTGTTCATGCCGGTCTCGGTCATGCCATAGCGTTCCAGAATGGCGTGGCCGGTGCGCCGTTCGAACTCGGTATGGGTATCAGCCGTAAGCGGCGCGGAGCCGGAGGTGAACAGGCGCATGTTCTTCGCAAGCTCGGGCGTCAGCCGCTCGTCGTCCAAAAGGCGCGTGTAGTAGGTCGGCACGCCCATCAGTGCGGTGCCGCGCGCTATTTCTTCCAGGATCGCATCGATATCGAATTTCGGCAGAAACAACATGGCCGCACCCGCCATCAACACCGTATTGCAGGCAACAAACAGGCCGTGGGTATGAAAGATCGGCAGCGCGTGGATGAGGCGGTCGTTGGCGTCAAAACGCCAGGCCTCGACCAGGGCCCTGGCGTTGGAGGCAAGATTGGCGTGAGTCAGCATCGCGCCCTTGGAGCGCCCGGTGGTGCCGGAGGTATACAGAATCGCGGCCAGATCGGTCTCGGCGCGCGGCTCGATCGTTTGTCTGGGTTCCGCTTGTTCGGCGACCTCCATCAGACTGCCGTCGCCGTCGGTGCCGAGCGTCATCACCCGTGGACAGCCGGTTTCCGTGGCCACGCGTTGGGCCTCGTCTGCCGCGGCCGGCCTGCAAACGAATAGCGCCGGCTCGGCATCACCCAGAAAATAGGCGATTTCGGCGCTTGTATAGCCGGTATTCAACGGCAGATATGCCCCACCCATACGCAGGCAGGCAAGATAGAGCAGGATCGCTTCCGGGCTCTTGTCGACCTGTACCGCAATCCGGTCGCCAGGCTCAACGCCAAGCGACGCCAGCGCGCCGGCGAGCCGCGCGCTCGCTTGTAGTGCCTGCGCATAGGAATAGCGCCGGCCGTCGCCGGTGACAATGAAGTCGGCGTCGCCGCGAGCGGCCATGCGCTCAGCAAATAATTCGAACAGATTGTGGCTCATGACTTGGTTTTCTTCGTTAAGGATTTCACGTCCGGCATCACCACCAGCGCTTGAGGCAACAGGCCCTAGCCAATGATCAGATCAGGCAGCCACGTTGCGATCGCCGGAAAGAAACACAGCAGCACAATACCGAGCACCATACACAACGCATACGGCAGGCTGCCCAGCAGCACATCGCGCAGCGCGATATCCGGCGCGATGCCCTTGATGATAAAAAGGTTCAACCCGACCGGCGGCGTGATCAACCCGATTTCCAGGTTGATGGTCAGCACCACCGCAAACCAGTACGGATCGAAATTCGCCTGCAGAATGATCGGCAGCAGAATCGGCGCGGTCATCACGATCACGGCGACCGGCGGCAGAAAGAAGCCGGCAACCAGAAGAAACAGGTTGATGACGCCCATCAGCGCCCAGCGGTTAATCTCGAGGTCGGCGATTCCGCCGGCGATGGTCTGGGTGATGAACATGGACGACAGGGCGTAGGCAAAGATCTCGGCGGCGGCAATGATCAGCATGATCATCACGCTTTCCCGCAGCCCGTCGCGCATGATGAGTTTGAGCGGCTTCACCTGCCACATCCGGTACACGATAATCGCCAGCGCCAGACACAGAAACGCGCCTACGCCAGCGGCTTCGGTCGGTGTTGCCACGCCGCCGTAGAGCGCAAACAGAATGCCCGTGACCACGACAATGAACGGCAGCACGCGCACCAGCGCCTTGAGATTGCCGTCGACATTGGCCTTGGCCTGCTCGGCGGCGTCCGCCAGCGGATTGCCGTAACCGCCGGCCAGCTTGCAGGCGATGACGGTCCAGACCATGAACAGCACGGCCAGCATCAATCCCGGCAGCGCGCCGGCGACGAACAGCCGGCCGATCGACGTCTCGGTGGCGATGCCGTAGACAATCATGGTCACCGACGGCGGAATGAGGATGCCGAGCGTGCCACCCGCCGCGATACAGCCGGCAGCCACGCCGTCGGGGTAGCCGCGTCTGCGCATCTCGGGAATCCCGAGCTTGCCAATCGCCGCACAGGTGGCCGGCGAGGAGCCCGACAACGCCGCGAAGATCGAGCAGGCACCGATATTGGAGATCGCGAGCCCACCGGGCACGCGCCCCAGCCACAGATCCAGCGAACGGTAGAGATCACGGCCGGTCGGCGATGACGCCACCGCTGACCCCATAAGAATGAACATTGGAATAGCAACGAAGCCGAACGACGCAATGCTGTTGTAGAACGTCTCCCCGAAATAAACGAGTTCGGTCATGCCGCGGCCGAGCACCAGTGCAACCAGCGAAACGCTGCCCAGCGCAAAGGCGATCGGCGTGCCGATCGCCATGAGCGCGAACAACGCAAGCGCGATCAGGATGCCGCTGGTGATCGGATCCATCTAACCATCACCCCGCTGATCACCGCAGTCGTCATGCTTGGGCCGCAGAATTTCAGCCATGTACTGCAGCGACAGCAGGCTGATACCAACGGGCAATGGCAACAACATGGGCCATAGTGGCGGATTCCATACCGTGCCGGTGGTCCAGCCCATGCTGTAAGTCTCGATGAAGTAATGCCACGACGCGTAGGCCAGCGCCAGACAGAACGCCAGCGAGATCAGCGATGCGAGGTACTGCATCATGCGTCGAGACAGGCCGCCGAGTGCATCCGGCAGGGCCGTGACCGCGACATGACCGCCGGTTGCCAGCACATAAGGTGCGCCCAGCAGCATCGCGCCAGTGATTGAAGCCGTTGTGAACTCGGTCTGCCAGACGGTGCTTTGACCCAGCACATAGCGCACGAAGACCATGTGGCAGATCGCCAGCACGCCCGCCACCAAAAGCACCCCCGCGAGCACGGCAACCGCAGCCGACAGCCAATCCACGCCCCGAACACAGGCGCGGATGACGCCGGGTCCCGATCTGCTGGTGGCCGTCGGGCTGGAAGATCGAGATGTCATATCACCCTCGCGCTAGCAGGCCGTCGCTGATTCGAGTCACTTCAACGGCAACACTGCGGCCGATGCCGGCACTACTTGACCGAGAGCGCCGCGTCGATCAGCGCCTGGCCGTTCGGCACCTCATCGGCGAAGTTCTTGTAGGAACTCTCCTGCGCCACATCCAGCCAGGCCTTGTAATCCTCGGCACTCATGGTCACGACCTCGACGCCGTTCTCCTTGTAGGTATCGACCATCTTCTGATCGAGCCCCGCCGCCTTCTCGGCAAAGAATTGCTCGGCCTTCTCGCCCGCCGCGGTCAGCGCCTTCTGCTGTTCCGGCGTCAGCCCTTCCCAACTGCGTTCGGAAATCAGAATCGGCTCGTACATGAACCACAGCGCGTTCTCGCCGGGCGCGGTCAGGCATTTGGCCTGCTCGTAAATGCGATACGACACGAACGAGCCGGAAGAGGTGTTGGCGCCGTCGAGCACGCCGGTCTGCATGCCGGTATAGATGTCCGAGGAAGGCATTGATGCGATCGAGGCGCCGGCAGAGGCCAGCATCTGCTCGAAGGCCGGACCAGCCGCGCGCAGGGTCTGGCCCTTGACCGTGTCCGGCGACGTGATGCAGCGCTTGTTGGACGCGAACCCGCCAGCCAGCCAGGCATCCGCCAGAACGCGGGCACCGGCCTTGTTGATGGTCTGCTTGATCATGCCCATGAACTTGGAATCGTTCAGGCGCTGGGCGCGTTCGTGGCTACGCACCAGACCCGGCATCAGCGTGGCCGAAAACTCCGGATGCCGGCCGCTGGCGTAGTCGAGCGGAAATGAGGTCATGTCAAGCCGGCCGCGCACCAGCGCGCTCCACTGCTCCTTGGCCTTGAACAACGACTCACCGGGGTAGACCTGGATCTTGAGATCGACGTCGGCGTCTGCGACCTCCTTGGCCATGAGCTGAACCATCTCGTCACGCACATCGCCCTTGCCACCGGGAAACTGGTGCGAGGCACGCAATACGGTCTCGGCGAGCGCGGTACTGCTGAAAACAAACACCACGGTCGCGGCGGTCAGGGCCAGGACGCTGAGTTGACGGGTCATGCCGGATCTCCTCGGAATAATTTTTATTGAGCACCGTATTTTTATTCGATCCATTGGCTGGGTAGCGGTAACCGGCTATTCCTGTCGACGAACGCGCTGCCGACAAAACCAATCGACTTACAATGCAGTGAGATCAAACAAAGAGGAACCCGAATCGACCAAAGTATTAGGGCCTGTTGCCGTTTCGTACGAGCGCCGCGTTGGCGTCCTCAAATCGTCTCAGGCAAGGCGCGAGTCGCCGGTCGTAGCTGGCCACGGCCAAGACTTGCAACGCCGCATGAGGCGATTTGAGGCCCAACCCTTCGGGACAAGGGCTGTTTTGCGGCAATACAGCGTTGCAGCGCGCTTGAGTAGAATGACTACGCAGCACTTGCTGCGCCTCGTCTTGCCGCAAAACAGCCCTTGGCGCGGCCTCGTACGAAACGGCAACAGGCCCTGGGCCAGCGTCATGGCGCATTACTCACGATTGTTTGGTATACCAACCCGAGTTTCTCGCCCTTTGTAGATAAAACACGGTGGATCAAAAAGATTTTCTGAAGCTCGCGCACTACGACCGGCTTTTGCAGCTCGCCGGTGAGTCGCACGAGCCGCTCGCACTGCAATCGACGCTGGCCGCGGCGGTGGGTGTTTGCGGCAACCGCCGGTTTCTTGCCGTGGCGACCGATCCTGCGATCGCCAGTGGCGCAATCGGCGTGGCAGAGGCACTGGATCTGCGCGGGCTGATCAAGCGGGCCCAGCGTGACAACCTGGCGCTGGTGCTGGTGATCGACTCCGCAGGGGCCAGGGTCACTGAAGGCGTGGCGATCCAGGGCGCGCTGCGCCGTCTGTTCGCGGATCTGCTGGCCGCGCGCGCCGCCGGGCTGGCAACGATCGCGATACTGGGGCGCAACGTATTCGGCGGTGCCAGCATGCTCGCCATGATCTGCGACGTCCGTCTTTACGCCGAGCGCACACGGCTGGCCATGACCGGGCCGGCCGTGATCCAGAGCCACAACAGCGTCTGCGCCGGAACGGTCGCCGAGACCATTGCCGCGGCCAACCGTCTTGAGCACGATCCCCAGGGCGCGCCTATCACCGACGATGCAATCGCTACCGGCCCGCGCCTGCGCGACGCGTTGCACCGAGTCCTGGCGCAGCGCCTGCCCGATTTCAAGGACTGGCTCCGCCGCCACGACACCGATCTGCCAGCGCGTCTGACGGACGGGCCCGCGTGCGGTACGGCCAACGCCGTACACCGTATCGATTCCGGCGTCGTGGCCCTGCGCGGCTCACGCCTGGCGGGGCCGCGTGACGTCATTCAACTCGTCGACGCCCTGAAGACGGTACCGACAAACAATCGGATCACCATCGACTGCGAATGGACCGGTCACAGCACCCGATTGGCCGACGAGAACCTGCTGCTGAGCCAGTATCTGAGCTATCTCTGCGGGGTCATTCACGCGATCGAGGCCCGCGGCACGTGGGTGTGTCTGCAGATCGCCGGCACGCTGTCGGGCGGCCTGTATATCGCCTTGGCAGGCGCGGCGTCCGAGGTACGGCTGGCCGACGGCGGGCGCGTGCTGACGCTGCCCCAGGACATCCTCGATGCCTTCGTGCAACTGCCTGCAACGCCCGAGCCCGACGCCGACATGCTTATCGACTACGGCGTGATCGACGCAATCGAAACTTAGGCCTGCCAATCAGCACACTAGCCCAAGAGAAAATGGAGACCGCGATGATCGAAGTGTGGGGACGCGACAATTCCGTTAACGTGCAGAAAGTCCTCTGGTGCTGCGCAGAGCTCGACCTCGCGTACCGCCTCATCAAGGCAGGTGGGCCGTTCGGCCGGACCAACGAGCCCGAGTATCGGGCTCTGAATCCGACCGGCCTTATTCCCACGCTCGTAGACGACGGCGTCGTACACTGGGAGTCGAACGCGATCGTGCGCTATCTGGCGCGGCGCTACGGCGCCGGCACACTCTGGCCGGATGATCCCCAGAACCACGCGCGGGCCGAAAGCTGGATGGAATGGCAGACCGCGGTCTGGCTGCGCCTGCGGCCGGCGTTCATCGGCCTGATTCGTACGCCCGAGGCCGAACGCGACAGCGCACGAATCAAATCCTCGGTTGAGGCAACGGCCGGCAATATGCAGCTGCTCGAATCGCATCTTGCAAAGCACGACTACATCGCCGGTACGGCGTTCAGCATGGGCGATATCCCCATCGGGGCAACGGTCAGCCGCTGGTTCAAGCTCGATATATCGCGTCCACCGACGCCGGCCTTGACAGCCTGGCAGCAGCGGCTGGCGCAGCGCCGCCCCTTTACCGACGTCGTGAGCTCGATCCCACTGTCGTGAACCACTCGCCAGCCCCCGGCAAACCGATCGCACAGTCGGCCAACGGCCAAAAACACGTCTCGCCACTGGAATGGGTACGCCATCTGGGCGGGGGCTATAGCGCCACGTGGCAGATCAAGCATAAGACCCTGCACATCAAGGTCAACGCCTCGCTCAAGGGCGTGCTGCCCAGGGGCTATGCCCGGCCGGCGCTTAACCCGGTGATGCTGGGCGAGCTGATCGACCTCATCTCTGTCAGCGGTTTCAAGAGCGACGAGGGCCCAGCCGCGACGTGCTCGGCTTTGTCTATGAATACTTCCTGGCCGAATTCGCCGGCGCCAACTGTTTGATAGTAACCGGCCAAGAGACGAGACGCTCCGAAGCGGAGGCGCGCGCATCGATATGCAGCGCCAGAAAACATCACAACGCTATGACGTCTTAATGCTATTCTTCAGGGAGGAGGCACTACCATGACCACGACATCAAAACGCTCAACCGTCTATTTCGACGAACAGCTGCACGCTGCACTGCGTCTGAAAGCCGCACACACGGATCGCAGCGTGTCCGATCTTGTCAACGACGCGGTGCGCGCTGCGCTAGCCGAGGACCAGGAAGATCTGTCCGTCTTTGCCGACCGTGTTGCAGAACCGACTATGAGCTACGAGGCGCTGCTGGACGATTTGAAGGCGCATGGCAAGCTATAAGCTTGTCTTCAAGCGATCGGTAGCCAAAGATCTCCGCCGTATTCCCAACGACGAGGTAGCGCGTATTCTCGATCGCGTGACTGCGTTGCAGCACGTTCCTCGCCCGCCCGCAAGCGAAAAACTTTCCGGCCAAGAGCGATACCGCATCCGGCAAGGCGTGTACCGAATCCTCTACGAAATCGCAGACGACGTTTTGATCGTCACAATCGTCAAGGTCGGACACCGCAGACACATCTACCGACGCGGGTAAGTACCGCCGAAAACGACTCCTATTCAACAAAAAAGCCGCCCTAGCGAACGAGAGCGGCTTTTCTGACCGGCAGGTCTTGCATTACGGCTCTGCCGGTCAGGCGGCCTTCGCCTCTCGCAGTTCACGCGCCGCATCCACCATATGCCGCAGCGCGGGCTCCACTTCGGCCCAGGCGCGCGTCTTGAGGCCGCAGTCCGGGTTCACCCAGATGCGCTCGGGCGGCAGCACTTCGGTGGCTTTTTTGAGCAGGTCGATCATTTCCTGCTTGGCCGGCACGCGCGGGCTGTGGATATCGTAGACGCCCGGCCCGATCTCGTTCGGGTAGTCGAACTTCACGAACGCATCCAGCAGCTCCATCTGTGAACGCGATGTCTCGATGGAGATGCAGTCGGCGTCCATCTGGGCGATGGCCTCGATGATGTCGTTGAACTCCGAGTAGCACATATGGGTGTGCACCTGGGTGTCGTCTTTCACCTTGGATGCGGTCAGCCGGAACGCACGGGTAGCCCAGTCGAGATAGGCGTCCCAGTCGCTGCGGCGCAGGGGCAGACCTTCCCGGAACGCGGCTTCATCGATCTGAATAGCGGCGAGACCGGCGGCTTCCAAGTCCAGCACTTCATCCTGAATAGCGAGTGCAACCTGTTTGACGGTTTCCGAGCGCGGCTGGTCGTCGCGTACAAACGCCCACTGCACCATGGTGACCGGGCCGGTGAGCATGCCTTTCATCGGCTTGTCGGTCTTGGACTGTGCGTATTTGGACCACTTGACGGTCATCGGCTCGGGACGCGACACATCACCGAAGATGATGGGCGGCTTCACGTAGCGCGAGCCGTAGCTCTGGACCCAACCCAGCTTGGTAAACGCATAGCCCGACAGCTGCTCGCCGAAGTACTCGACCATGTCGTTGCGCTCGAATTCACCGTGCACGAGCATGTCGAAGCCCATGTCTTCCTGCATCTTCACAGCTTGGTCGATCTGCTCGGCGATAAATGCGTCGTAGTCCGCGTCCGACACCGAGCCTTTCTTGTGGGCAGCACGGGTCTTGCGCACGTCTTGGGTCTGCGGGAACGAGCCAATCGTGGTGGTCGGGAACGCCGGCAGCTTGAGCTTGGCGCTCTGCAGCCTGGCACGCTCCGGATACTGGGCGGCGCGATCGTAATCGGCCTCGGTTACCGCCGCTGCTCGCTTTTTCACCGCTTCGTTGTGAATCAGTGTGGAATGCGCCCGGTCTTCCATCGCAGCTTTGTTGGCTTCTAGCATGGCCTTGTCGACCTTGCCATCGACCGCGCTCGCCAGGCATACGATCTCGTCGAGTTTTTCTTCGGCAAAGGCCAGCCAGTTGATCAGCTGTTCGTCGAGTTTCCTCTCGCTGCGCAAGGCAACCGGCGAATGCAGCAGCGAGCAGCTGGGCCCCACCATCAGACGCCCGGTACCGATCTCGGCGGTGACGGATGCCAGCGTTTCCAGTGCACGCGTCAGATCTATCTTCCAGACGTTGCGACCATCGACGACGCCCACGGAAAGCCAGGTCTGATCGTCCAGACGCGTGGCGACGGTCTGGGCTTCCTTGACGCCGCGCACGGCATCGATATGCAGGCCGGCGACCGGCAGTGACGTAAACAGTTCGAGGTTATCGCGCAGTTCGCCAAAGTAGTTTGCCACCAGGATCTTGATGCCGCGAACCTGCGCCAGGGCGTCATAGGCTTTCTTGATGACCTCACGCTGTGCGTCGTTCAGATCCAGCGAGAAGATCGGCTCATCGAGCTGCAGCCACTGGGCGCCCTCGGCGGCCAGCTGCTCGGCGATCTCCACGTAGATTGGAATCAGCGCGTCGGCGAGTTCGAACTTGTCCATGCCCGATCCGTCGGTGACCTTGCCCAACGACAGATAGGTCGCCGGGCCGACCATCACCGGCTTGGTGATGATGCCCTGCTCTTTCGCCTCCTTGAATTCGTCAAAGATCTTGGAGCCGACAAGCTTGAAGGTGGTCTGCCTGGTGAACTCGGGCACGAGATAGTGGTAGTTGGTATCGAACCATTTGGTCATCTCGCAGGCAATTGCGCAGTCGGTGCCGCGCGCCATATCGAAGGCGACATCGATATTCATGCTCTTGCCGTCCCAGCCAAACCGCTTAGGCACATTGCCCAGCAGGCACGACAGGCCCAGCACCTGGTCGTAGAACGAGAAATCATTGGACGGGATCAGGTCGATACCGGCTTTTTTCTGCTTGTCCCAGTTGGCACGGCGCAGTTCCGCGCCTGCCGCCTCAAGCCCTGCGTAGTCCAGATCACCTTTCCAGTAGGCTTCGGTGGCTTTCTTGAGTTCACGGCGTTCGCCGATACGGGGAAAGCCGAGATTATGCGAGATCGTCATAGGTACAGACCCTTGATCGGTGAGACACAAACCGCCCGCGCACAACGCCGCCGAGCTGGTCAATGTAGCGAGTCTATAGCGCACTACGCATGACTAATATTGGTATATTTGCATGGATCAATGAATATAGTTCACGTGTCGACGCTCAATAAAAGTACGATCGTCCGCGAATCAACGCAAATGAAAAGAAGATGGATTGTCCGCAGATTGACGCAGAGGCACGCAGATTAAAGACCGTGCGGTATGTGCTGCAGTCGCCTCTTCTATCTGCGTCAATCTGCGTTCATCTGCGGATAAATAAAGAACGAAGTTTTAGACGTTGACGGCGCCTGGAATAGCGAAAGGCCTCTGTTCGAATCCTTGTCTTCATTTGCATTTTAGCCGCTTGCGGCATCCGCGCTCATTTGCGGACCACACGACCCAGACACACCCGCCCAACCAGAACAAAGCCATGATAGAACGCGTCCATCTCAATATCCTGCGCCAGATCGAACGCGACGGCTCGCTCACGGCCGCTGCGCGCTCGCTGTATCTGACGCAGTCCGCGCTGAGCCACGCCATCAAGAAACTCGAGCAGAACTCTGGCGCCCAGATATGGGAACGCGAAGGCCGCCGCGTGCAGCTCACACCGGCCGGCCAGCATCTGCTGAATGCCGCCGAACGCCTGTTGCCACAGCTGGAGCGCGTAGATGCCGTGCTGGCCGACTATGCGAGCGGCGAGCAGGGCGCGCTGCGTATCGGCATGGAGTGTCATCCCTGTTATCAATGGCTGCTTCGGGTCGTCGAGCCTTATCTCAAGGCCTGGCCGGGCGTGGATGTGGATGTGATTCAGCAGTTCCGCTTCGGCGGCATGGCCGCCCTGTTCAATCACGATATCGATATTCTGGTAACGCCCGACCCGCTGGAAAAACCCGGCGTGATCTTCGAGCCGGTTTTCGACTATGAACAGGTGCTGGTGGTGGGCATCGAGCATCCGCTGGCAGAGCGCGAATGGGTCGAGGCCGGCGATCTGACCAGTCAGGTGCTGCTGTCTTATCCGGTAGATCCGACCCGACTGGATATCTTCACCGAACTACTTGGCCCTGCGCGTTCGGCCCCGCGCAGGCACAAGACCATCGAATCCACCGATATCATGCTGCAGATGGTCGCCGCCGGGCGCGGTGTGGCCGCCCTGCCGCGCTGGCTGGTGGCTGAATATGCCCAGCAGATGCCGATCACAACGGTGCGGCTCGGCCGGCATGGCATTCCAAAGCAGATCCATCTGGGCGTACGCAAACCCGATCTGGAGCAGCGCCCCATTGCCGGCTTTCTCGAGCTCGCCGCGTCCATATCGAGATCGGCTTGAAAGCGAGGTGCAGATGCTACCCCCTGCGCGTCAATGAGAGACCGACGCTCGGCGCCATCGTTTTGTCGAGCACCGGCAAATGCAGGCCGGCTCGGTCATTTCGTCGGCCGATAAACATAGAAGCCTGATCAAATCAGGTGACGCACAGACGTAGTTCTTATTTTATCTGCGTCTGTCCGCGAATCTTTGGCTTGCCGTTGGCACTGGCAGGAACGCTGGACACGCAAACGCCGACCGGTGCGCCTGGCGCCGGTCGGCCTGCTGGCATTGTCATCGGTACGCGCGCCCCGCGTCGAGCCGGGCGCGCAGCACAAATGTGGCTACTTCTTGGTCGCCATGGCGTAACGCTGACGGAAACGCTCGACCTTGCCGGCGGTATCCATGATGTTCTGCTTGCCGGTATAGAACGGGTGCGTGGCACTCGTGACTTCCAGCTTAACCAGCGGGTATTCGTTGCCGTCTTCCCACTCGATGGTTTCCTTGGTCTCGATGGTCGAGCGCGTCAGAAACGCGAAGTCACCGCTGAGATCCTTGAATACCACCGGGCGATAGTTGGGATGAATATCTTTTTTCATGATGGCCTGTCCGTCTGACAATGCTGTTGTTGCTGGAATAAAATTTCTATCGATCTCGCGGTATGAAGCCGCGAGATCGACCAAGGGGCGATCTAACGCTTCTCCCCTTTGGAAACCCCATCGCTGAGGTCCCCGCGGCAAGCCGCGGGCTATACAACACACTTTTCGCTCGCAACGCGTGTGCCTAGCGCGTGACTCGCTGCAAACCCAGTGTGATGGTCGCGCCGTCGATATCGAAGCCTTCGACCACCTCACCGTCTGGATTCTCGCTGGCCGCATATTCCATGGCCAGTGTCTCTCTGGCCATCATGTCGCCGTGGGCGACGATGGCCTGCGCCAGACTCTCGTCGGCGCGGTAGGCTACACGAATACGATCGGCGACGTGGAAATCGGCCTGCTTGCGCAGCCTCTGCACGCGGTTGACAACCTCGCGCGCCAGACCTCTCTCGCGCAGCGAGCCAGTCAGTGTACTATCAAGTGCTACGGTCACGCCATCTTCACGGCCCACCAGCCAGCCCTCGACGCCCTCGGTGGCGATGATCAGATCGCCCTCGCCCAGATCGAACTGCTCGCCGTCGGCGCTCAGGCTCAACGCGTGGTCTCGCATGTAGGCGGCGATCGAGTCGTCATCGAGCGCGGCCACCGCGCCGGCTACCGCTTTCATCTGCTTGCCCAGCCGCTTGCCGAGCTGTTTGAAGTTGGGCTTGGCGCTGCGCTTGACCAGATCGCCGGCACCGGCGACATACTCGATGGCATCGACGTTGACCTCGTCGCGGATGATCGCGGCGACCGCTTCAATATCGTCCTGTGCGACCGTCGGCTCCTCGACCACCAGAATACGCGCGAGCGGCTGGCGCACATTGATGCCGGCCTCGTTGCGCAGGGCCAGTACGTTACCCACGACCGCGCGCGCCAGGCCCATGCGCCGCTCCAGATCAGTGTCGATGAACGCGGCATCGGCGCCTGGGTAGTCGGCCAGATGCACAGAGGAACGCGCCCCGGACTGGGCGCTCACGCTGGCAAACAGCCAGTCGGAGAAGAACGGCGCGATCGGCGCCATCATGGCGGCCACGTCCCGCAGGCAGGTCATGGTGGTGTGATAGGCCGCACGCTTATCAGCGACATCTGCCTGGCTGGCATCACCACCGGTGTCGGCACGCGCGCCCGCCCAGAAACGGGCGCGGCTGCGGCGGATATACCAGTTCGAAAGCGCGTCGATGAACGTCTCGACGGCACGTGCGGCGCGCGTCGGGTTATACGCATCAAGGGCGGCCGTGGCCTCGGCGGCGGTCGACTGCAGACGCGACAGGATCCAGCGATCCAGTTCGGGCCGATCGGCAACCGCAGGCGCGGGCGTATCCGCCGTGAAACCGTCGATATTGGCGTAGGTCGCAAAGAACGAATAGACATTCTCGAGCGTGCCGAACACCTTGGTGCGCGTCTCGCGCAGGCCGCGCTCGGCGTATTTGGTGTTATCCCAAGGCGGGCTGTTGCCCAGCATGTACCAGCGGATGACGTCGGCGCCGTGTTTGTCCAGCGCTTCGAACGGGTCGACCGTGTTGCCCTTGGACTTGGACATCTTCTCGCCGTTGGCATCCAGCAGCAGGCCGTTGACGACCACGTTGCGATACGCCGGGCCGTCCATGATGAGCGTGCCGATGGCGTGCAACGAATAGAACCAGCCGCGGGTCTGGTCCAGGCCTTCACAGATGAAATCGGCCGGAAAATTGGCCTCGAACTGTTCTTTGTTCTCGAACGGGTAGTGCCACTGGGCGAACGGCATGGCGCCCGAGTCGAACCAGACGTCGATGATCTCGGGCACGCGCCGCATGGTGCCGCCGTCGGCGGCCGGCCAGGTGATCGCATCGACCTGCGGCTTGTGCAGATCGAGCGTGTCGTCGGCCGCGACCGCGTCACCGGCGTACTCGCGCAGTTCGGCGATCGAGCCGATAACCACGATCTCGTCCGGGTTGCGGTCGTTGACCCAGATCGGCAGCGGCGTGCCCCAGTAGCGATGCCGGGACAGCGCCCAGTCCACGTTGTTGGCCAGCCAGTCGCCGAAGCGGCCCTTGCCGATATGGCCGGGGTGCCAGTTGACCTGCTCGTTGAAGGCGACCAGCTTGTCCTTGTTCTGCTGGGTGGCCACGAACCAGGACTCGACCGGATAATTCATGAGCGGCGTGCCCTTGCGCCAGTCATGCGGGTAGTTATGGACCGTGACGTCCTGCGCAAACAGCAGGCCGCGATCTTTAAGATCGCGCGCCAGCGTCTTGTCGGCGTCCTTGAACCAGACGCCGCCGACCAGCGGGAAATCGTCCTCGAAGCAGCCGTCGGAGCGCACCGGGTTGAACACCGGCAGGCCGGCCGCGATCGATACGCGATAGTCGTCGCCGCCGAAGGCCGGGGCCATATGCACCACGCCCGTGCCGTCCTCGGTGGTGACAAAATCGCCGGCGATCACGCGCCAGGCCTGATCGGCCTCGGGATGATCGGTTTGAAAATCAAACGGCGGCGTATAACGCGTGCCGATCAGCTGTTCGCCCTTGAAGGTGGACAGCACTTCGGCGGATTCGCCCAGCGTAGCCGTCACGCAGTCGGCCGCGAGAATATAGGTCGCGCCCTCGAAGGCCACGCGGGCATAGTCGATCGCCGGATCGATCGCGAGCCCCGCGTTCGACGGCACCGTCCAGGGCGTGGTTGTCCAGGCGAGAATCGCCACGTCAGGCTCATCAGCCAGGAAAAACTTCACCGTGATCGACGGGTCCTGCACTTCCTTGTAGCCGAGGCTCACCTCGTGCGACGACAACACCGTGCCCGAGCCCGGCGAATACCAGTGGATCTTGTGACCCTTGTAGAGCAGGCCCTTGTCGTGCAGCTGCTTGAGCAGCCACCAGACCGATTCGATGTATTCGTTGGAAAACGTCACATACGGCGCGTCCAGATCGACCCAGTAGCCGATCCGTCGGGTCAGCTCGTCCCACTGGTCCTTGTAGCGCAGCACCGACGCACGACAGGCGGCGTTATAGGCCTCGATGCCGTAGGCGTCGATATCCTCGCGGGATTTCAGCCCCAGCTCTTTTTCCACCTCGATCTCGACCGGCAGGCCGTGGGTGTCCCAGCCGGCTTTGCGATCCACGCGAAAGCCCTGCATCGTCTTGTAGCGACAGAAGGCGTCCTTGACCGTGCGCCCCAGCACATGATGAATGCCCGGCCGGCCGTTGGCCGTGGGCGGGCCTTCATAGAAGGTGAACACGGGCGCGCCTTCTCGATGGCTGGTGCTGGCCTCGAAGACTTTCTCGGCCTCCCACCAGGCGCGGATCTCAGCGTCGAGTTGGGGCAGGTCCAGGGGCTTGTGTTCGGCGAAACCGGTCATGGGCAGATTCGGGTCGGGCGCAGCCCTGGGGAAGTTCAGGGCTTGCGGATTTTCGAGCCGGCAATGATAAACCCTGGCGCCGACGGGTGCAGAGTCTCGGCGCTGAGCAAACGTCAATGCGGCTCGCGAGGACTCTGTTTTTCGGGCACCGGATCGATACCGCCCGCGTTGAGCGGATGACAGCGCACGATCCGCCGGATCGCCAGCCAACTGCCCTTGATGGGCCCGAAGCGCTCGAGCGCTTCCAGCGCATAGGCTGAACAGGTCGGTATGAACCGACAGCGCGGGCCGATCAGCGGCGAAACGAGATAGCGATACGCCAGGACCGGCACCTGCAGCAGCCGGACCGCCAGCCAACGCAGGCCGACGATCGACGTACGGATCGATGTCATGAGGCTTAGGATACCTCTGATTCAATCCTCGCAGTCGCGCCGGCGTGTTTCGCGCGGCTTGACTGCAGCGCCATCTGGCCCAATCTATAGGATAGTCAAGGAATTCACGACCGACGGCGCAGCCATGGACGACAACATCGAGCATCTCAAGATGACCTTCGAGATGCTCCCCGACTGGGAAGAACGCTATCGTTTCATCATCGACCTCGGCCGCAAGCTCGAGCCGCTGGATGAAGACGAACGCAACGAGGCCACGCGCGTGCGCGGCTGCATGAGTCAGGTATGGCTTGTCGCAGACGCTGACGGCGCCGACGAAAGCCTGCATTTCCGCGGCGACTCCGATGCCCATATTGTGCGCGGGCTGATTGGGGTACTGCTGATGATCTACTCCGACAAGACGCCGCAGCAGATCGCGGAGATCGATATCAACGAGATTTTTGCCGACCTGAATCTCGAGCAACACATCACCATGAACCGCCGTAATGGCCTGTTTTCCATGGTGGAAACCATCCAGCGCACAGCGCAGCGCCGACTGCAGGCATAAGCCTACGGGCGCTGCGCGCCGCTCGCTGTCGATGGCACCAGTCATGCCGCATGTTTCGCAGTGTGACCGACCTGCCGGTGGCCCCCGCAGAACGGCGCCGATACGCCGATATTCTGGACGCATCAATATGTACAGGGCTTGCGTAGTCCGTGAGTCCGCCGTGCAGGCCATTGACACGACGCGTGTCTGCGGCAATATGCTGCACACAACAGAAAAAGAATTCCGCCTGGCAGAACTCAATGAAAGAACATCCGGACAAGCCGTCCTCGGGAGAGAAGGACCGTAAATTTGTTACGGCCCTGGCGCGAGGCCTGGACGTACTGCGCGCCTTCGAACCTCGCGAGAATCTGCTCGGCAACCAGGAAATCGCCCGGCGCACCGGCCTGCCGAAGCCCACCGTCACACGGCTGACCTATACGCTGACCAAGCTCGGGTATCTGTCATACAACAAGGAGCTGGAGCGCTATCAGCTCGGCATGGGCGTCCTGGCGCTGGGCTACGCGACGCTCGCCAATTTCGGCATCCGCCAGATCGCGCGCCCCTACATGCAGGAGCTGGCCGAACAGGTGAACGCCTCGGTCGCGCTCGGGGCGCGCGAGAAACTGTCGATGATGTATCTGGATCATCGTCGCGCCAGCAGCGAGGTGACGCTGCGGCTGGATATCGGCTCGCGTATTCCGATTGGCACAACGGCCATGGGCCGCGCGTTTCTCGCCGCGCTGCCGGAGGTCGAGCGCGGCTATCTGATGACCCATCTGGAACGCCGGCTGGGCACGGATGAGTGGCCTGGTGTGCGTGCGGGGATCGAGCACGGCTGTGAGCAGTACGCCAAGCACGGCTATGTCACCTCGGTGGGCGACTGGGAGCGTGAGGTCAACGCCGTAGGCGTGCCGCTGGTCGAAACTACCAACGGTGACGTATTCGCCTTCAACGTGGGCGCACCGGCGTTCCTGCTCTCCCACGAGCGGCTGGAGAACGAGGTCGCCCCCAGGCTCAAGTATCTTGTACAGAACGTGCAGGCCGCGATCACACGAATCTGATCCGTCCCACCTGATGTCCGCTTCGACTCAAGCGCTGGCGCCTTTGTTTGTCCTGCCAGAGCAGGTACAACACGCACGCTTCATCAATCCTATCGAGACGCCATGACTGCTTCGGATACACTCGGCAATCAGCAGGACATCGACGCGGTGATCGCGGCTCTGCCGACGCGTATCGATCAGGCCGTCGACGCCTGGATTGCGCGTCAGCCCGAGGCCGAGGCCATTGTCGACGGCGATATACGCTGGCGATATGCCGATCTCGGGCAGGCCGTGACAGAAGCGCGTGCATGGCTGGATCGTCTGTGTGTCGGACCCGGCGATCGCATCATGGTCGTCGGTGAGAACGGCCGTGCGTTGCCGGCGCTGCTGCTGGCCGCCAGCGCCATGGATATCTGGGTGGCGGTCATCAACGCCCGGCTGTCTGCGCCGGAAATCGACAATATCCGCAACGACTGCCAGCCGGCACGCGTCATCTACACGCCGGAGTGCTCGCGTGAGGCCGAAGCGCTGGCCAGCGAGAACGGCGCGACGCGCTTTACGCTGGCCTGGCTCGGTGAGCTTGCGGTGAGTGCCGCGCGGCCCTGCACGCTCGAACCCATCATCGACGACGGCGGCCAGGTGGCCGCCATGATCTACACGTCCGGCACCACCGGTTCGCCCAAAGGCGTGATGCTCACCCATCGCGGCCTGTTGTTCGTTGCCGTTGTGGGCGGCGGCCTACGCGCGCTCGGGCCGGGCGACCGGGTTTACGGGGTGCTGCCGACATCGCATGTCTTCGGGCTGTCATCGGTATGTCTGGGCGCGCTGGCCAACGGGGCCTGCCTGCATACGGTTGCACGTTTCGCACCGGCGGCGCTTGTCGACACGCTGACGGCCGAGCCGATCACGATGCTTCAGGGCGTGCCGGCCATGTTCTCGGCAACTCTGGATCTTTTACAGCGTGAAAAACGCACGCTCAATGCCCCGGCTCTGCGTTATCTCTCGGTCGGCGGCGCACCCATGGACATGGATCTGAAAGCGCGTGTCGAAAGCGTTTTTGGTCTGACCCTGAATAACGGCTATGGCCTGACCGAAGCCAGCCCCACCATCAGCCAGACCCGCATGGGCACGCGTTACGACAGCACCACCGTCGGCCCGGTTATTCCGGGCGTCGACTGCGCTATTCGTGACGGCGACGGGCAACCGGTCGGCGCCGGCGAAACCGGCGAACTCTGGGCCCGCGGGCCCAACATCATGGCGGGATACTTTCGGCGTCCGGAGGCAACCGCCGAGGCGATCGTCGATGGCTGGTTGAATACCGGCGATCTGGGCTATCTCGATGCCAGCGGCGATCTGTTCATCGTAGGCCGCACGAAGGAACTGATCATCCGCTCGGGGTTCAACGTCTATCCCGCCGACGTCGAGGCGGTACTGAATGCCCACCCGGAGGTACTGCAGACCGCGGTCGTGGGACGCAAGATTGCGAACAACGAGGAAGTCGTCGCGTTTGTGCAACGAGTGGAAGGCTCGACCCTGTCTGCTGAAGCGCTGCTTTTGTTCGTGTCCGAGCAGCTATCCGGCTACAAGCGGCCGGGCGAGATCGTATTCATGGACACGTTGCCCGCTACCGCCACCGGCAAGATCCTGAAAGGCAAGCTCAAGACCAGGGCCGGCGATCTATAGACCCTCGACAGGAAGAGGCCGGGCCGGCATCTACTCGTTCGGGTCGGCCCAGCTGATCTGGATGTCTTTCCGTAGACCGAATTCGCGCGCGGCGGCAACATCCTTGCCCATATAGATATCGATCTTCTTGCGCCAGCGGCTGTTCATCTTGTCGCGCACGGTATAGACGCCGGGCAGACCTTCGATCTTGACGCGCGCGCCGTTGGTCAGCCCCTGCTTGAGCAAGTCGCGCGAGACTGCGATGACACGCATTCCGGGCTTGAGCTCATCGCCCCAGGCCGCGATCGCCGGCTTGACCTTCGTGGTCTGCCAAGGCACTGAATTATAAGCAGAAGCCGATACGCTGAGTTCTTTCCACTCTACGGGTTCAGCCTGAACCGGCGCGGAGAGTGTGCACAGCAGTGTGAGCACGCTGATCGTAATTGCCAGATACCGATGCATGTCTGGGTCGCCGCTCGAATAAGCGGCCAAGAATACATATCCAACCTTAACGGTTCCTGTCTGTGCTCACTTGTTTGACGAAATCCGCGAAGTCGTCAAGCTGACTTCCGGTCAACCGAAGCGGCGCAGCAAGGGGTGCAATCATCCCGATATGGGTCACGTCCGGGTAGAGTTTCAATATCGCCGATCCGTTTGAATCATTGATGTTTTGTGCCAGATTTCGGCTGTTTTTCGGCAGCACGGTCTCATCCGCCTCGCCGTGCATCAGCAGCATCGGCGGCTCGTCGCCGTCCACGAAATTGATCGGCTGCGATTCAGGCCAGGATGTTCTGGGCGCGAAGATCTCTTGCAGCACCGGGTCCTTGATAGGCAGAAAATCGTAGGGGCCGGACATGCCGACAAAGCCCGCGAGCGCTGTGATCGAAATACCGGCGTCGGCCAGATAATGCTTGTCTGTGGCCAGCAGTGCTGCGATATGCGCGCCTGCAGAGTGGCCGGACACGAACAGATGCTCCGGGTTGGCCCCGTAGTCAGCGGCATGCCGTTGCGCCCAGGCGGTGGCCTTGGCGCCGTCTTCGATAAAGCCGGGAAACGTCGTCGGCGGATACAGCCGATAATCCGGTAGCACCGCAATAATCCCGCGCGAGGCCAACGCCTGGCCTACGAACCGATAGCCTTCCTTGCTGCCGTGCTGCCAACTACCGCCATAGAAGAACACGACTATCGGCGCGCCAGCGGCGACGTCGTTGGGCACATACACGTCCAGCGTCTGCTCATCCAGATCGCCGTAGGCGATATCGGCATGGCGATCGTAGCCCCAGCGAGGCGTCAGCGCATTCGCCCAGAACTGGCCCGAACAGGCCGCTGTCAGCACCGACAGCAGACTCACAACGACAAGTCGCAGCAGGCTTTTTCCAGCACCGGAGCGACTCACGTCATCGTCACGAATTCTTCCGCGCTGGTCGGGTGAATCGCGACGGTATCGTCGAGGTCTTTTTTGGTCGCGCCCATCTTCACCGCGACGGCAAAGCCCTGAAGCATCTCGTCGGCGCCGTCGCCGATCACGTGTGCGCCCACGACACGCTCGTCGCCGCCGACACAGACGAGCTTCATGTCGCTCGGAATCTTGTGCTCGAGCACGCCGTGATACAGCGCCACGTAATGACTGGTATAGATCTTGACCGCGTCGTCGCCGAACTGCTTGCGTGCATCCGCCTCGCTCAGCCCCACCGTGCCGATAGGCGGATGGGTGAACACGACCGTGGGGATATTGCTGTAGTCGAGCTTGCGATCAGGCATGCCGCCAAACAGGCGATCGGACAGGCGCCGGCCTGCGGCAATCGCCACGGGCGTGAGCTCGACGCCGCCGGTTACGTCGCCCAGCGCGTGGACGCCCTCGACCGACGTGTCCTGCCATTCGTCGACCGCAATCGTGCCGTCAGCGGCCAGTTCCAGGCCGGTGGCCTCAACGCTCAGCCCGTCGGTATTGGGCAGGCGGCCGATCGCCCACAGCAGGCGATCTACGTGCAGCGAGTCGCCGCCGTCTTCGAAGTCCACGCGAATGCCGTCGCCGTCTTCCGACAGTTCCGAGGCCGAGCACTGCGTGCGTACATCGATGCCAGCCTCTTTCATGCGTTCGATGAGGGTATCGCCCAGCATGGCATCAAAAGCCTTGATGACGTGATCGCGACGCAGCAACAGGCTGACTTTCGTACCCAGGCCGTTGAGTACGCCGGCCAGTTCGCAGGCGATATAGCCGCTGCCGACGATCGCCACCTGCGCCGGCCGCTCGGGCCACTCGAAAAAACCGTCCGAGTCGGTGCCGAGCGCGGCACCCGGCACGTCCGGCCAGTTCGGCTTGCCGCCGGTGGCAATCACCACGTGATCGGCGCTCAGCTCACGCTCGCCGACCGCTACCGTGCGCTCGCCGCTAAAACGGGCGTCGCCGGCGACGAACTCGACGTCGTCCTTATCGAGATTACGGGCATAGATGCCGTTGAGACGCTCGATATAGGTCTCGCGGTTTTTCACCAGGCGGGGCCAGTCGTGGCGGATCTCACCGAGATCGAACCCGTAGTCGTGCGCATGGGAAGCGGCTTCGGCGAAGTCTGCTGCATGCCACATCACTTTCTTGGGTACACAGCCGACGTTGACACAGGTGCCGCCCAGCCGGCCGCGCTCGATCAACACCACGCGCTTGCCGTAGCTGGCGGCCCGTCGGGCCGTTGCCATGCCGCCGCTGCCGCCGCCGATCACTATCAGGTCGAAATGTTCGCTCATGATTGCTCGCTCGCAATAGGATGGCGTCATTGTAGGGGCCACACGAGCGACTGTCAGGTAGACGGCGACGGCTTGATTCGCCGGCCGCTACCCGCATTATTGCCCCATCGCAAGTTCAGAAGAGCCCACCATGAGCCAGACCATCGACGCCAACGACACCAACCCGCTGCTCGACATGCTCGATGCGCACCGCCTGCCGGATTTTGCCGAGATCCGCGCGGAACACGCCGAACCGGCCGTTGAAACGCTGATTGCAGATGCCCGTCGCGCGGTCGATCGAGCGATCGCCGAGAGCATGGATGAGGCCAGCTGGGCCACCATCGTCGAGCCGATCGACGCCGCCGGTGATCGACTGGAGCGCGGTTTCTCGCCGGTATCGCATCTGCATTCGGTGATGGATTCGCCGGCCTGGCGCGAGGCCTATCAAGCCTGTCTACCCAAGCTGACGGCATTCGCCACCGAAATGGGCCAGAACTCGCAGTTGTTCGAAGCGATCAAACGCCTGCACGATGATCCGGCGGCCTTCGCCCGGCTCAATGAAGCCCAGCAGCGCGTGGTCAGCCGTATGCTGCGCGATTTCGAACTCGCTGGCGTGGCCCTCGATGCAAGCGACAAGAGGCGCTTTGCCGAAATCCAGCAGCGTCTGTCGGAGCTGTCGACCACTTTCCAGCAGAACCTGCTTGATGCGAGCCAGGCCTGGTCCGAGCATGTGACCGACGAGTCCGAGCTGGCCGGCCTGCCCGCCTCGGCGCGTGCCCTGCTCGCCCAGAATGCCGCCAACAAGGATCTCGACGGCTGGCGGGTGACCCTCGATGCGCCCAGCTTCATCGCCGTGCTCACCTATGCCGATAACCGCGCGCTGCGCGAATCGGTCTATCGCGCCTTTTCCACGCGCGCCTCGGATACCGGCCCAAACGGCGGCGAATTCGACAACAGCGCGTTGATGGACGAAATCCTGGCGCTGCGTCATGAATCCGCCCAACTACTCGGCTTCGCCAACTACGCCGACAAGTCGCTGGCCAAGAAAATGGCCGACAGCCCGGCCGAGATCGAAACATTCCTGCTGGACCTGGCCGACCGCACGAAAGACCAGGCGCGCGCCGAACTGGCCGAGATCGCCGAATGGGCCCGGAAAGACGGCGTCGACGAAATCGCGGCCTGGGATGTCGGCTACTACGCCGAAAAGATCAAGGAAGACCGCTACGACTACGCCGACGAGGATCTGCGGCCCTACTTCCCCGCCCCGGAAGTCATCGACGGTCTGTTCCGCGTGGTACAGCGGCTGTATAACGTCGATATCGTTGCCCTCGACGACATACCGACCTGGCACGCCGATGTCACCGTCTACGAAATTCGCGACACCGACGGCAGCCCGCGCGGCACCTTCTATCTCGACCCGTATGCACGCGAAGGCAAGCGCGGCGGCGCCTGGATGGACGGCTTTCAGAGCCGGCGCGTGCATGCCGACGGCGTGCAGCTGCCCGTGGCCTTTCTCACCTGCAACTTCTCGCCGCCCATCGGCGACGACCCGGCGCTGCTGACCCACAACGAGGTCACCACGCTGTTCCACGAGTTCGGCCACGGGCTGCATCACATGCTCACGCGGGTGGACTATGCGCCGATCGCCGGCATCTCCGGCGTGGAATGGGACGCGGTGGAGCTACCCAGCCAGTTCATGGAGAACTGGTGCTGGGAGCGCGAATCGCTGGATCTGTTCGCCGCGCACTACAAGACCGGCGAGAAGCTTCCGACCGATCTGTTCGACAAGCTCTACGCCTCGCGCAACCATATGGCCGCCTGGCAGATGCTGCGCCAGGTCGAGTTCTCCCTGTTCGACCTGCGCCTGCATCGTGATTTCGACCCGGCGACCGCAACCAGCATTCTGGATACGCTGGCCGAAGTCAGAAACGAGGTTGCGGTCATGCAGCCGCCTGCCTTCAATCGTTTCCCGCACAGCTTCCAGCACGTCTTCGCCGGCGGTTATGCGGCGGGCTACTACAGCTACAAATGGGCCGAAGTGTTGTCCGCGGACGCCTTCGCTGCCTTCGAGGAAACCGCGCTGTTCGATGCGGCCACCGGCAAGCGCTTTCTCACGGAAGTGCTCGAACGCGGGGCCACGCGCGATGCCATGGAAAACTTCGTGGCCTTTCGCGGCCGCGAACCGTCGATCGATGCCTTGTTGCGACATAGCGGCTTGGGTGGTGATCGCGCGGCGTGAACCACCCAGCCAGTTCTGTTGCCGGGCTGGATTCGATAAACGCCTTCGGAATGCTCGTCTTTTGCTATCGTCGATCGGCCAACGTTTCGCGCTGATGCGTCACGGACCTTGTTTTGCTTGTCCGACATAAGGTCAGCGAACAAAGGACACGCGGGTTGCGCGCCGGCTTGACGGCACTCGGGCTGGTCGCACTGAAACCGCGCCTCGGAAAACCCGCCGGGGCCGCGCTGCTCATCGCGACACAGCTGACACGAGCTGTACGCCTCAGCGCGCCAGCTCGGTCTTGAACTCTTCACGCAACGTTTCAACGCGCCGCTTGTTCACGCCGAAATCGTAATAGCCGATTCGCGACGACGACTTCACGTCGATGATGCGGTCGCTGGGCTGGACGATAAAAGTCACGTCGTCCACAAAACCCAGCGCCGAGCGAAACGTCGTGTGAATGAAGCGGTCGTCTGCGCGTTCCACCTTGGCATTGTCGTGACCGTAGATGGCCTTGAGCAACGCCTGGCGGGCGCGGTCGGCGGTGCCGGCAAAAGCAAACGGCTCGACGTAGTGGCCACTGGCCTTGTCCGCCTGTGACGACACACAGTGCGGCGCGCTCGAACACGGCGTGAATTCGCTGGCGGTACGGGTGAACTGCTCGGGCGGCGAACTGGCACAGCCGACCGCGCCCGCAGCCATTACAATGACCGCAGTCACCGGCTTTAGAACACGCTGGAACATCGTTGAATCCGACCCGTGGATGATGCCCTGCACTCTACACGGGTCCACGGCGATGTCGCGCGCAACAAGAGATTGTCATGCAGATCGCTACCTGGAACGTCAACTCACTCAATGTTCGTCTACCGCACGTGCTGGCGTGGCTGGAAAAGAATCCGGTCGATGCCCTCGCGCTGCAGGAAACCAAGACCACCGACGACAAGTTTCCGGTCGAGGCCATCGAGGAAGCGGGCTATCAGGTCGTGTTCACGGGCCAGAAGACCTACAACGGCGTGGCCCTGATCACAAAGACGCCGGCCGAAGACCTGATCACGGCAATGCCGGACTTCGAGGACGATCACAAGCGCGTGATTGGGGCCACTGTCGACGGCGTCCGCGTGATTGGCGTGTACTGCCCCAACGGCAAGGACCTGGACAACCCGAGCTTCGACTACAAGCTAGCCTGGTTCGATGCCTTGCACGCCTGGCTGGTCAAGGAGCTGGAAACCCACGACAAGCTCGTGCTCACCGGCGACTTCAATATCGCCCCGCGCCCGGAAGACACCTACGACGCCGACAAATGGGAGGGCCGTATTCTCTGCTCACCGCCCGAACGCGCCGCGCTGGCCAAGCTCCTGGACGCCGGCCTTGCCGACTGCTGGCGTCTGTTCGACGAGCGCGAAGGCCGGCATCGCTTCACCTGGTGGGATTATCGCAACGGCGGCTGGGCCCGTAATGCGGGCCTGCGTATCGATCACGTGCTGGCCACGCCGGCGCTGGTCGAGGTGTGCAGCGATCTGAAAGCCTTCGTTGGCGAACGCGGGCGCAAGCGGCCATCCGATCATGTGCCGGTGGTAGGTACGTTCGATATCTGATCCGCTGCGCGCGCTTCGTCGCCCGTATCGCCGCTCAGGCGATCCGGCGAGCCCGTGTGCGGCCAAACACGATGAGTGCCACGCCGAAGGCAAACATCAGCACGCCGTAGACGGCCGATGGCACCGACATCTCGCTGGACTCCAGCAGCGTCAGCGTCACGAGCAAGCCCAGCGTAGCGTTCTTGATACCCAGCTCAATCGCCACGGTGAGCGCATCCACTGGCGACAACCCGCCGAAGCGGCCGCCCAGGAAGCCGATCGCGATACCGCCGAGATTGAGCAGCACCACCGCCAGACCTGCGGTCTGCAGCAGCAGGCCGAGCTGATCGCGCATCTGCATGACGATCGCCACGACCAGGGCAGTGAGCACCAGCAGACCGAACAGACTGACATAGCGCTCGGCGCGTGAAGCAAAGCCGGGCGTGGCGCGGCGCAGCCACATGCCCAGCGATACCGGAATGAGGATGATCACCAGCAGGGTCGCCACCGTGCGCACGACCGGCAGCGAAATCTGCTCGCTGCTGTCCATATGCAGCTGCATGGCAACATTGGTGAACAGCGGCAGTGTGAGGATGGTCACAAAACTGGCCAGCACCGTCAGCACAATCGACAGCGCGACGTTGCCGCGGGCCAGCAGTGTGAACAGATTGGACGTCGTACCGCCAGGGCAGGCCGCGATGATCACAAGGCCCACCGCCAGCGGCCCGGGCAGGGCCAGCAGCCATGCGATCGCAAACGCGAGCACCGGCAACAACAGGATCTGGGCGATCGCGCCGATGATTGTGGCCCGCGGATACACCACCACGTTGCGAAAATCGCGCGGTGTGAGCGTAAGACCCATACCCAGCATGATAATGAACAACGAGACCGGCAGGCCGATCTGGATCAGAGGTCCTTCGCCCATGGGAACTGTCTCCGTCTGACTTTGTTTTTATTATTCAACGGTAGTCGGCATGGCCGGGCGTCTGTCGGCCACGGTACCCGCGGCCCGCGCGTCTGCAGAGCGCCATAAGCCGCAACACCGCGCACATGACCCCGCGATCGTCATAGCTATCGCAGCCAGCTTATGTCAACGGTGCCGGCGGATCATCATGCGCGTCGGACGAAGCCGGCTCAGTAGCGGCTGGACTCGGCCACCGCCGTGTTGATCCGCTCCAGCGTCTCGACCACGGCGAGCGCGCTGGCGCCGTCCGAGCGCGGCGGCCGGCGGTCCTTGATACGGTCGATGAAGTGCTCGAGCTCCAAGCGTAGCGGCTGGCCGTCGCCACGGTGGACGACTTCGCTGCCTTCGTCGTGATTCTGCAGTTCGTCGTCAATCCACTTGCGATGATGGGTCACGGTCTGGGTCACCTCGTCGTAGACCAGCATGCCCCGGGAACCACGCAGGATCGTGCGGCGATTGGTCTCGGGCCACAGCCAGGAGGTATGGATATTGCCACGCACGCCGCTGGCGAATTCCAGATGCACATGCACCTCGTCCTCTACCCCAAGCCCCAGCATGCGATGCCCGGTCCCGCGTACGCGGGTGGGCGACTCGCCCACCAGATACAGCATGATGGCCATGTCGTGCACGCCGATATCCCAGATCACGTTCTCGGCGCTGCGCGCCCGGCCCAGATTGAGCCGTTCGTGACGGATCGAGAAAAGATGGCCGATCTCACCCGAGGCGACATAATCCCGAATCCAGGCAATCGCCGGTTGATAGAGCAACAGGTGGCCCACCATGAGAATCGCATCGCGATGATCGGCCGCATCGACCAGCTGGCGCGCCTCGGCCGAGCTGTGGGTCAGCGGTTTTTCGACGAACACATCCTTGCCGGCCTCAAGTGCGGCCATCGCGATCTCGAAGTGCGACGACGTGGGCGTGGCAACCGCCACCGCGTTGCAGTCCGACTCCAGCGCGGCCCGCCAGTCCTCGAACAGCGACACGCCCGGATACTGCTCGGCGTATTCATTCAACCGCTCTGAGCTGCCCTCGACAATACCTGCGAGCACGCCCAGTTCATGAAGGTTCCGAATGATGTTCTTGCCCCAGGCTCCGGCGCCGATGGCCACTATGCGCATGTTCTGATCATGTTGTTTTCGTGAATAATCAATCCGACATAGTGCCGATTGGCCGAGCCCGTGAAAAGCCGGGCCGGGCGCTGTACCGCTTCGAGCGGCAGTTTCAGTTGCAGGGCAGCCTGGCCGTCGCTTTGAGTTCAACGCCAACGCCCGGTGGGGTTGGATACGAGCCCGCACCACTGGTACGTCAACAATTTTGAAACGGCAACGCGCATAGACACCCTGCGCCAATGATTGGAATGGGAAGAAAAATAATTATAATTCAATAAAATCAAAATTTTATACGACTTTGTGAACAGTTGTTGACATCTACCGACGGGAACGCCGATAATGTGAACAGTCGTACACATAAGAGCAGGCACATGCTGTCACGGTCAGCACCATCACAACGCGGATTTTTTGGTCAGGCCCTGCAGGCGGCGTTTAACTCACAGCTCATGCACCGGCTGACCTATCCACACGGGCCGAACCGCTTTATCGAGCTGTTCGACCCAACGGCGATCAGCGATGAGACGGTCGGCACCATCAGCGCCATCGAACATCCGACCGAGCGCAGCGTGCGCGTCCATATACGCCCGAACAGCCGCTGGGAGGGCTTCTTGGCCGGCCAATACGTTGAACTGGCCGTCGAAATCGACGGCCGTCGTCAACGTCGCATGTTTTCGCCGGCTCAGTCGCAGCACGCGGGCGGCACGCTCGAATTCACCATGGCGGTCAACCCAGACGGCGTACTGACCCGTCATCTCAAAAGCGCAGCCAGGGTTGGCGACCGCGTGATTCTGGGTACGGCTGCAGGCGAGTTCCATCTGCCCCGCGTGCGGCCAGAGCAGCTGGTACTGATCAGCGCCGGTTCGGGCATCACGCCGGTGTTATCGATGCTGCGTACTCTGGTCGACGAGCGCTATCTGGGCACGGTGCATTTCATCCATTACTGTCGCAGCGCCGACGACGCCCTCTACGCACCGTTACTCGCCAGGCTGGAAACGGCATTGCCGGGCCTGCGTATCCATACGATTCATACCCGGTCGGGTGGCGCGCACTTCAACGCTGAGCAGTTGCAGTCGTTGGTCCCAAGCTACAGCCGGGCACAGACATTTGTCTGCGGCCCGGCTGCCCTGCTGGATGCCACCCGCAACCTGTTTGCAGAACAGGCCATCAGCGGTCGTCTGCATCAGGAAGCGTTTGCGCTGGCACAGGCGTCGGCCGACGACTCGGCAGAAGGCGAGCTGCGGTTCCAGCGCAGCGGACTACAAGCCACCAACAACGGTACGACCCTGCTCGAACAAGCCGAAGCGGCGGGCCTCACGCCGGAATTCGGTTGCCGTATGGGCGTGTGTTTTGCCTGTAGCTGCACGAAGACCTCGGGCCGCGTGCGTGATCTGCGCACCGGCGAGCTCAGCGGCGATGGCGAGCAGGACATCCAGATCTGTGTCAGCGCGCCCGTGGGCTCGGTATCTCTGGATATCTAGCACTGTTTCTCGCGAGCGCGCTCCTGCAGGGACGCCGCGCCGCATTTTCCTTAATTTTTTAGAGGACAACCCTATGAGTCAGCTCGACACCCATCTCAACAGTCTTTCAGCCGAGCAGTTCGAACAGATTGGCGCCGATTTCGACGCTATTCGTCGTCGCGTGATCAACGACCTGGGCGAGCGCGATGCCACCTATATCCGTACCGTGGTCAAGCGCCAGCGCCAGTTCGAGGTCGCCGGCCGCGTCATGATGATGGTCCCGCCGACCTGGCCACTGGGCATTGCATCGCTCGGCCTGTCGAAGATTCTCGACAATATGGAGATCGGCCATAACGTCATGCACGGTCAGTACGACTGGATGGGCGATCCGTCGCTCAATTCCAGGAACTTCGACTGGGACAGTGCCGACACAGCCGACAACTGGAAGGCCACGCACAACTTCGAGCACCACACCTACACCAACGTCGTCGATCGCGATCACGATATCGGTTATGGCCTGCTGCGCATGTCGGAAGACCAGCCCTGGGAGCCACGGTTCCTGCTGAACCTGCCGCTGACCGCGCTGTTGCACGTCTTCTTTCAACATCTTGTCGCCGTGCAGAATCTCAAGCTCGAGGACTATCTCATCTACGGCACCAAGAGCCGCGAACAGGTCTCTGAAGAGTTCAAGCCGGTCTGGAAGAAGATGAAGAAGCAGCTGGCCAAGGACTACGTGTTCTTCCCGCTCATTGCCGGCCCGCTGGCACCGATGGTGTTCCTCGGTAACGCGGGTGCCAATCTGATTCGCAACGTCTGGGCCTGTAGCGTGATCTTCAACGGCCATTTCCCGGAAGACGTCGAGCAGTTCGACGAGTCCGTGATCGAGAACGAGACCCGCGGTCAGTGGTATGTCCGCCAGCTGCTGGGCAGTGCCAACTTCGAAGGCAGCAAGCTGATGCACCTGATGAGCGGCAACCTCAGCTACCAGATCGAGCACCACCTGTTCCCCGATATTCCGGCCTGCCGCTACGCGGAGCTGGCCCCGCAAGTACAGGCGATCTGTGCCCGCAACGATCTGCCGTATCACAGCGGCCCGTTCTGGAAGCAGGCGCTGTCGACCTGGAAACGTATCGCCAAGCTGTCGCTGCCCGGTCGTCGCAAGACGTCACCGGCCAAGGCCAAGCGTGAAACGGTCAGCCATACCGAGTTGCCGCTCGCCGCGTGATCGCGATACCGGTGATGCGTCTGCATCCCTCCAATCCGTGGCAAGGTCTGGCGGGACAACCGAAGCGCCGGCGAACATCGTCGCTACCAATACGGAACAGTCGCCATACGCCGGTCTGGCCGGCACCGGGCAGGCCGAACAGCCCAGCCGGCTGCTCGGTCTGCCCACCCGGAACTGCAGGATGATCCATCGCCCCGGGTAGACCGGCGACCGGGCGACTTTGCAGCCTACTTCGCGAAGAGCTGACCCATATCGGCAAACGCCTTGAACTCCAGCGCGTTGCCGCAGGGGTCGAACAGGAACATCGTCGCCTGTTCGCCGGGCTCGCCCTCGAACCGGACATACGGCTCGATCACAAACTGGGTATCGCGTTCGCGCAGGCGATCAGCCAGTGCTTCCCACTGCGCCCATTCCAGCACAATCCCGAAATGCGGCACCGGCACGTCGTGGCCGTCCACCGCGTTGGTATGCGCGCTTTCCTGCGAGGCCGTCTGCGGGTGCTCGTGGATAACCAGCTGATGGCCATAAAAATCGAAATCGACCCAGTGATCGCTCGAGCGGCCTTCGGCCAGGCCGAACGTCTCGCCGTAGAACCGCCGCGCTGCAGGCAGATCATGGACCGGAATCGCAAGATGAAAAGGGGAAAGCGCCATTCTTGGCCTCCTGTATATCACTCAATCAAGCCGGTGGAATCATTGTTGTGGCGCCGGATTGAACTCGTGCACGATCCGGGAACCGGCGCACTCGCCGCCATCGCACAGCCCATCACCTTTGCTACCGCCGCAGCCCGTGGGTCGCACATCTATCGCCGGCATCCCAGAAGCGCGATAGCACCAAGCCCCTCATTTCCACCGATTGTATTCTGTGTCCGCGGACAGTACACCCGCGTCTTTCAATCAACAGGCCGAGCCAGCCGGCTACTCGACAGTCACCGACTTCGCGAGATTACGCGGCTGATCCACATCGGTGCCCTTGGCCACGGCGACGTAGTACGCCAGTAGCTGCAGGGGAATGGTGTAGGCGATCGGCGCCAGCGTGTCGTGGACATGGGGCATTTCGAGCACGGTGATGCCCGGGCCGGTATCGAGACCTGCGGCGGCGTCGGCGAAGACGTACAGCTTGCCACCGCGGGCACGGACCTCCTGCAGATTGGATTTGACCTTTTCCAGCCAGTCGTTCTTGGGTGCGACCGCAACCACGGGCATGTTCTCGTCCACTAGGGCGAGCGGGCCGTGCTTGAGTTCACCGGCGGCATAGGCCTCGGCGTGCAGGTAGGAGATTTCCTTGAGCTTGAGCGCGCCTTCCATGGCGATCGGATACATCGGCCCGCGCCCCAGGAACAGCGCATGCTGCTTGTCGACGAATTCCTCGGCCAGGTGGCGGATGGCGTCGTCGAGTTCCAGCACCTTATTGACCGCTGTCTCGATGCCACGAATATCGGCCGCGAGTGCGGCGCGCCGGTCGGCGTTGCGATCGAGCATGCCGGCGAGCATCAGCAGGCACAGCAGCTGGGTGGTGAAGGCCTTGGTCGAGGCCACGCCGATCTCCGGGCCGGCGCGTGTCATCAACACCAGATCGGACTCGCGGGTGAGCGAGGTCTCAGGCTTGTTGCATATGGCCAGCGTGGCCAGATAGCCCTGCCCTTCCGGCATGGCCTTGGCAAAGCGCAGCGCGGCAAGCGTATCGGCAGTCTCGCCCGACTGGGACAGGGTCACGAACAGGCAGTTCTTCGGCACGACCGGATCGCGATAACGGTACTCGCTGGCCAGTTCAACGTTACAGGGAATCCGTGCCATCGCCTCGACCCAGTAGCGGGCAACCAGGCCGGCATGATGACTGGTGCCGCAGGCAACAATATGGATCGCCTCGACCTGATCGAGCATGGCTCGTGCTGTGGGGCCGATGCTGGACGCCAAGATATCGTCAACGGTCATGCGCCCCTGCCATGTCTCGGTCAGGGCGGCTGGCTGCTCGTGGATCTCCTTGAGCATGAAATGCCGATAGTCGCCTTTCTCGGTTGCCAGGATCGACAGCGCAGATTCCTTGATCTCGCGTTTGACCGGCTTGTCGTCACCGTCGGTGATCGCGAAGCTCTCCGGCGTCAGCACCACCATGTCGCCTTCTTCGAGATAGACGAAACGGCGGGTCACCGGCAGGAGTGCGGCGACGTCCGATGCCACGAAGTGCTCACCAATGCCGACGCCCAGCACCAGCGGCGAGCCGCTACGGGTGGCCACCAGCGTATGCGGGTCATCGCGCGAGACCACGGCCAGTGCATAAGCGCCGTGCAGTTCGGCCGCCGCGCGCCGCACCGCCTCGGCCAGATCGGCAGAATCGTCGAGATAACTTTCGATCAGATGGGCAACGACCTCGGTATCGGTCTCGGACGTGAAGTCGTAACCGGCGTCCGCCAGCCGCAGCTTCAGCGCTTCAAAGTTCTCGATGATGCCGTTGTGGACGACCGCCACGCGGTCATCGGAGACGTGCGGATGCGCGTTGGCTTCCGATACGCCGCCGTGGGTGGCCCAGCGCGTATGAGCCACGCCAAGCATGCCGAGCCGCGGCTCGTCGGCGAGCTTGTCAGCCAGCGCCTGGACCTTGCCCACCGCGCGGGTCCGATCGAGCGAGTTCCCGTCGATCAAGGCCATGCCGGCCGAGTCGTAGCCACGATACTCCAGCCGCCGTAGCCCCTCCAGCAGAATGGGCTCGACATTGCGTTGCGCGGTGGCGCCGACTATTCCACACATATTCGCTGCTCTTGGTAGTTTTCAACTTCGCTTGACGGCGATGCCGGCAGGGTTGCCCTGAAGGTAACGGCAAGACCCGGCATGGGCTTGATCCGGTCGCCCCCGCATTCGGCGTCGATCAATCGTGACCGGGCATGTGCTTGCGCGGGCGCTTCCAGCCGTCGATTGTGACCTGTTTTGCACGCGTGAGCGTGAGCGCCTGCGCCGGCGCAGACCTGGTGACCGTCGAGCCGGCACCAATCGTCGCGCCTTTGCCGATCGCCACAGGCGCGACCAGCTGACAGTTGGAGCCAATGAAGGCGTCGTCGCCAATCGTCGTCTGATGCTTGTTGGCGCCGTCGTAGTTACAGGTGATCACGCCGGCGCCGATATTGACGTTGTCGCCGATGCTCGCATCGCCCACATAGCTCAAATGATTGATCTTGCTGCCTTTGCCCAGCGTGATCTTCTTGGTTTCGACGAAATTGCCGATCTTGGCCCGATCGCCCAGGCGGGTATCCGGACGCAGCCGGGCGAACGGCCCGACCTGGCAGCGCATGCCAATCTCGGCGTGCTCGACAACGGTATGCGACAACACCTGCGAGTGGTCGCCGATCACACAGTTGCGCAGCACGCAGTTCGGACCGATGCTTACGCCGTCACCGAGCACCACCTCGCCCTCGATCACGGCATTCACGTCAACGATGCAGTCTCGACCGATACGCAGCGAACCACGCAGGTCAAAGCGCTCCGGGTCGCGCAGGGTCAGGCCCTGGGCCATGAGTGCATCGGCCTGGCGGCGCTGGAGCAGACGCTCGGCCACCGCCAGATCGCGCTTGTCGTTGATGCCCTGGGTTTCCTCTATCGAACCCGCCTGACCGGCAATGATGGATACGCCGTCGCCTGCCGCCATGGCAATACAATCGGTCAGATAATATTCACCCTGGGTATTCTCGTTGGTAAGTCGCGACAGCCAGTCACGCAGGTGGTCGGCCTGGGCACAGATCAGCCCCGTATTGACCTCGCGGATATAGCGCTCGTCGGCGCTGGTGTCTTTTTCCTCGACGATACCGACCACGCGGTTGTCGTCGTCGCGCTTGATACGGCCATAGCCTGTCGGGTCGTCGAGCACGACGGTCAGCAGCGCAAGCGCATCATCGCCGGCGGCATCCACGAGATGCGACAGCGTACCGGCACGGATCAACGGCACGTCGCCATAAAGCACCAGCACCTGAGCGCCTGCCGGCACATCGCCGATCGCCTGGTCGACCGCATGGCCGGTGCCCAGCTGTTTCTCCTGAAAGGCCCAGTTGACCTCCAGATAGCCAAGCGCGGACTGAACCTGTTCCGCGCCGTGGCCATAGACCACATGGATGGCTTCGGGAGCGAGCGTCTGGGCGGCTTCGACCACATGCTTGAGCAGCGGCCGATCGCCCAACGGCTGCAGCACCTTCGGCAGTGCCGAATGCATGCGCTTGCCCTTGCCCGCCGCCAGAACGACTATGTGTAGACCCATGATGTTCCGTGCTCGAAATCTATAGCGCGACTATACCGATCCTTGTTGCACTTTCGTAGACGGCGTGCCGAGCGCAGCCTGCCAGGCGTCCGGGGCCTGCGCCCAAACCTGCTCGTGCAGCCAGCGCATACGAGCCGGGTCGGCCAGCAGCTTGCGCTGTTCGTTGACATCCAGCGCCTGTGGCCCCTGCTCGAGCGCCCGCTCGGCCAGCTCGTTTCGGTAGTCCGCCAATTCGACCCCGAAATGACGTGGCAGCCCCTGCATGCCGATATGCAGCGCATTCACGACCGGATCGATGACCGCATCCACAAACGTGGCCTCGGGCGGGCTGGCCGCCTCCAGGGCTACCAGACGCCGAAGCTCCGGCGGCGGATTGCGCTCTTCGGGAATCAGTTGCAGATCGTGCCGGCGCATCCACAGGCCCAGATCCACGCGCGAGGTGAGCACGGTCACAGCAGGCGCCAGCAGCAGCGGCACGAGAATCGGCGCCAGCCACGGCGCAAAACCGGGCGTGTAGCGCAGCAGCAGCCCGCCCCAGACCACGGCCAGCAGCATGCCGGGCAGATGGAAGCGGATCGCACGCAGCCAGGCGACCTGCGCATCCGCGCGCTGCTGGCTGTCCCATTTGACCTCCATGCCCAGCAGCGTGGTGAACACGAAGCGGGTATGCGCGAGCATGCGGATCGGGGCCAGCAGCGAGGTCAGCACGATCTCGATCAGGGTGGAGCCGATCAGCTTGCCGACCCCGCCGAAGTCGGCCTGACGCCCGCGCCAGATGATCATCGTCATGCCCAGAATCTTGGGCAGAAACAGCACCACGAGCGTGGCCACGAACAGACTCAGCGCCCAGATCGGTTGCCAGACCGGCCACTGCGGGAACAGCGCCCCGGCCGCCGGAAAATAGTCCGGCGTACGCAGGGCCTCGAGAATCGCCTCGCCGCTGGAGAGCAACAAGAAGATGAACCAGATCGCCGCCGACGTGTAGGCCATCACGCCATTGGCAAACAGGGCCCGATGCGCCGGGGCCAGGTTGTCGGAAAACAGCAGGCGGATATGCTGGATATTGCCCTTGCACCAGCGGCGGTCGCGGCCCAGTTCGTCGAGCAGTGTCGGCGGGACCTCTTCATAGCTGCCGCCCAGGTCGTAGGCGATATAAACGCCCCACCCGGCCCGGCGCATGAGTGCGGCTTCGACAAAGTCGTGTGACAGAATCTCGCCAGAGAGCGCGCCACGCCCCGGCAGACGCGGCAGGGCACAGTGGGCCATGAAGGGCGCGATACGGATGATGGCGTTGTGGCCCCAGTAGTGGGCGTTGTCCAGATGCCAGAAATGCAGCCCTGCGGCAAACATGCGGCCATACACGCGGGTCGCGAACTGCTGCACGCGGGCCAGCATGCTGTCGCGATTGACCGCGGTCGGCGGCGTCTGAATGAGCCCGGCGCTCGGATTGGCCTGCATGCGATCGACCATCGCCGCCAGAGTTTTGCCGGTCATGATCGAATCGGCGTCGAGCACGATCATGTAGCGATAATGGCCGCCCCAGCGCCGACAGAAGTCGGCCAGATTGCCGCTCTTGCGCTTGACGCGGGCCCGTCGACGTCGATAGAAGAAGTGCCCGAACGCGTCGAGATCACGACAGGTGTCCGCCCAGGCCTGCTGCTCGGCAACCACGGTATCGGGCTTGACCGAGTCGCTGAGCACGAAGAAATCGAATTCTCCCATGCGCCCGGTTGCATCCAGCGATTCGTAGATCGCGCGCAGCCCGGCGAACGTGCGAGACACGCCTTCCTCGTAGATCGGCATGACGATTGCAGTCCGTGCGCCGTCGTCGGACTCCGGCTTCTGTTCCCCGCGAACGAGATAGCGGTCACCGCGCCAGAGCACGCCGAAGCCAGACAACGCGGTCCAGAAACCCACCAGAATCCAGGCGAACAGCATGAACGCAGCACCCAGAATGAATGTTTCCAGAAGCGTGGCGCCGCGGTGCGGCAGCACCGTGCCCATATAGGCCGTTGCGCCGCCAGCGGGAACTGCGACCATTAACGCCAGCAGCGCCTGGCGCCAGCGGACCACCGACTTGAGCCGGCTCGGCACAGCCCGCGGCAACGCCCGGCCGCTGCGCCGCAACCACGGCAGCATCGGCGACAGCACCCGCCAGGGCCGCCGATCGACATCGGCAGGCGACATCGGCCAGCGGTTCAGACGCGGCATGGACGCGCCGCGTAGCGCACCACTAGGCGCACACTGTCGTGACAACGAGGGATACGCTGCGGCCACGCGCGCCGCCAGCGCTCTTTCGTGATCGTCACCCTGGCCCAGGCCACGGGCGAGGCTGTCAAACGCGGCACGCCGGGTGGTTGGCTGCTCCGCAATGACCGCTGCACGCAGCTCGTCTCGACGGTTCGGCGTCAACGGCAGGCGTGCGAGATAGTCGTCGAGCATAGCGGCGACGCCGGACACACCACCCGGGCTCGTATCGTTCACAGAGATAGCGCGTAGGTCCAGGTTTCAGTCAGCGCGCTACCGTTGGCATCAGCCAGGTAGGCACGCAGCTCGAGCGGCGCTTGCAGCGACTCCACTGGCACCAGGAACGTCAGCCGCCAACCGCCGGTATGCGGATTGCGAACCGCCTGAATGTTGTTGATGGTGGCATCGCGCATGGCGTTCACGCGCGGCTGCACGGCGTTGGAGTCGGTCAGTTTCGCCAGCTCCCCGCCGGTGAACTCGATCGCCACCCGGATGGTATCGCGCGGCTGCCCGGACACCACCGCCGCGCGGCCGATTCGTGTAGCCACGGTGTGGCCGAAGGAGTCGGGCGCCGCCAGCTCACTGCTCCAGCGGATATCGTAGCCAAAGTGCAGGCGCTGATTAGCGCCCACCGGCTCCTTGGGCACCCAGTACAGCGCAATGTTGTCGTTGACTTCGCTATCGGAGGGAATCTGTACGAGCTCGAGATGGCCCTCTCCCCAATCGCCGGACGGTACGATCCAGGCGTTCGGGCGTTTCTCGTATTCGTAGCCGAGTTCCTGATAGTGGTCGAAATTACGATCACGCTGGAGCAGGCCGAAACCGCGCACGTTGTCGGCGTTGAACTGGTTCATCCAGAGCTTCTGCGGATTGACCAGCGGCCGCCACACCCATTCGCCGTTCGCCGACGAAATGAGCATGCCGTCCGAGTCGTGCGCTTCCGGGCGATAGTCGTCGAGCCGCGTCAGGCTGTTCTCGCCCCAGGTGAACATACTGGTAAGCGGCGCGATGCCGAGCTTGGTGATCGGTTTGCGCGTGAACAGGGTCGACTCGACGTGCGTCACGGTCGCCGCTCCGGGCTTGATCACGAAGCGGTAAGCACCGGTGACGCTTGGCGAATCCAGCAGCGCATACACCGTAGTCTCGGCCGCATCGTCCGACGGGCGAACCAGCCAGAACTCGGTAAACGCGGGAAATTCCTCGCCCTTGTCACTTCCGGTATCGAGCGCCAGCCCGCGGGCTGACAGTCCGTAGTGCTCATCTGCGCCGAGACCGCGAAAGTAGGTCGCGCCGAGGAAAGACTGTATCTCGTCCATCTTGCCCGGCGTGCCCAGTTCGTGGAGCAGCTTGAAGCCGGCATAGCCCAAGTCATCAGGAACACGCCCGGCCAGATCCGCATTCGGGTAGCTGAACCGGTTCTTGTCGAAGGCGATCGACGACACGACGCCGTCGTCTACCTGGTGCATCTTCACCGCGTGGCTGTAGTACGACCCGGGGTGATAGAACATCGCCTCGAATCCAAGCCCGTCCTTGTGCCAGAGCGACTGATCTTGTTTGAACTGAATCTGGTCGAGCTTGGCGAAATCGAATTCCTGGAGGAATTTCGGAATCTGCGGCGGCGCAGCATAGTTCTTCCCCGCCGCAGCTTTGGCTTTTTCGACGACCTGGTCGTAGCCGAATGACTGTTTTTCCTCAGGTCTGGCCGCATCCGGTTTTGTCGCGCTCTCGCCACCAGCGGGCGCTGTGCTCGACGGCGTGGCCACGTCCTGTTTGGCGTTCGCGCCAGCGTCCGCGGCGGATACCACGATGGGCGTCATCCCCAGCACAACGCACACGGAAAGCCCTTTAAGCAGGCCAAGCGGCCATTGCCTTGTCATCAATAACTCCAAAATAGCGCTGGGCCCCTGGGTGCAGGTCTGGTGGACATCGCCACGCGGTCGCGAGTTCCGCTGTATCAGCCGGTAATCTAGCAAACTACCGGGCGAATCGACGACAATCCTTCGTACGCAGTTCAGTAGCGCGGCATCCAAGGCACGCGCAAACTCGACGCCATTGACCTCAGACTTGGCAGAATCGTATTCGTACTCTGGGTGAAATTCAGTGTCATCTGCAGATCATTGTTGCCGGCCGGGGCCGAGCTCCAGCCCGAGGATAGATAATCCACGTTCAAGTCGATATTGTCGGATAACCGGGAAAGCCCGAGACTCAAACCGGTGCGCGTGCCCAGCCCAACCCCTTCGTAGTGGCTGCCGCCGAGCGAGAACCGCGGCGTGACTTGAGTATAAAGCCCGGCGATATTCAGCACCCGAGTCGCCGAGACTTCCCATAGGCCACCTTCCACCGGAAGCGCCAGCGGCGTGTCAACCGCGCCGCTGTACCAACCCACGCTTCCGTCCAGCCGCCAGGACCGCCAGCGCGCCGTCTGGGTCCCGAGCGTCAGCGCAATCGGCGCGGTCTCGTCTTGTGTTCTAGTGCGTGGCGCACCCAGGTCGGCGCTGAATCGCCAGGGCTCACCTACGTCAAGCAGCGTGGACTGGCGCGACACAACCAGACTTTGGGCAACCCCGTCGTCAGCCCGGCGATCCGTGGCCTGCTGAAAACGCACGCCGTGGGCTACGTGCCAGTCGCCCGCGATATCCATCTGACTCTGCAATTCCACCCCACGATCACCCGCAGCGATATTGCTGCCGAGCGCATCGAACGCGTCATCCGCGCGGTAGTAACCCAGATTGAACGCCGCGATCCCGAGACTCTCGCTCACCCCGAATCGGGCCGCGCGCCCGCCGAGGCCGCTCGCCTCGGCGCCGCTGTGGCTGACCTGCGCGATTTCGGAGGTGAGGTTGGGCATGAACCAGCGGCTACCCAGATCGAGACGGTTTTCGGCCCGCATGAGCGTCTGCCCGCCGGCGACGGTATCGCCGCGACCTTCAGTGCGCAGTGCCGACACATGCACCAGCGGCGCATCGCTGCCGCCCGATCGCCATTCCAGACCGCTGGTCAGATACTGCCGATTGGCATCGCTGAGCGAGTCGACCCCAAAAAAGGCGTCAGCCTGGCCTAGTCGGGACAGGTCAACCGCACGCTCGTCGCCGTGCACCGTGCGCCCGAATGACGACGACGTGAACGGCGAAATCGGCTCGACCCCGGAAGCGCCAAACACCGCACCGGACGTCGTACACGCGGCGACAACGACCGGAATCCACATCAGCTTGTAGCGGCGTAAGTGGCGCATGCTCTCGACCGGGGCGGGCATAGGAACTGTTGCAGCGCAACAATCTAGACTAATGCAGCGACAACCACAAGTTACGCTTGTACGCTATCAGGCCACATCAAGTTTAGTAGCCAGTCGTGACCACCGAATAAGTGGCCCCCCGGCGATTTGGCCATGCGAGCAGGCCGGCCCGACCACGTTAGTCGTGAACATTGGTCGCCGCGAGCGCCCCTCCCGCTATCGCCGGCGGCCGCCCGATCCGCTGGTTTTCTACGCTCAGCGACCGGTGCGCAGCTTGCGAACCATATTGAGTCGCGCCGCAGCCTCGGCCAGCTCTGCCTGAGCGCGAGCCATATCGACTCTATCGCCTGCGTTCGCCATGGCTTCTTCTGCGCGCTGCTTGGCTTTTTCTGCTGCGGCCTCATCGATTTCCGCGGCTCGCTCGGCCGTATCGGCCATCACCGTCACCAGGTGTGGCTGGACCTCGAGAATGCCGCCGGAGACGAAGAATGTTTCCTCGTCCTTGCCGTCCTGCTGAATACGAACCTGGCCGGGGCGGATACGCGTCAACAGCGGCGCATGGCGTGGGGCAATGCCCACCTCGCCCATCTCCGCCGCGATGAACACCATGGAAGCAGAGCCGGAATAGATCTGGCCCTCGGCACTGACGACGTCGACGTGTAGTTTCATATCGCTGCTCTATGGTGCGTGAAGAGCCGGCGCAACGCCGACCCGACCCGTATTCAGGATGAGGTCCGGTGGCTCAGGCCGCCTTCTTGCTCATCTCTTCGCCTTTCTTCACGGCCTCGTCGATCGTGCCCACCATATAGAACGCCTGTTCCGGCAGGTGATCGTACTCGCCGTCGACAATGCCGCGGAAACCGCGGATCGTCTCGGCCAGTGGCACATACTTGCCGGGCGAGCCGGTAAAGACTTCGGCGACGAAGAACGGCTGCGACAGGAAGCGCTCGATCTTACGTGCACGCGATACCGACAGCTTGTCTTCTTCCGACAGCTCATCCATACCCAGAATGGCGATGATGTCCTTGAGCTCGCGATAGCGCTGCAGGGTCTGCTGCGTGTCGCGCGCCGTCTGGTAGTGCTCGTTGCCGATGACGTTGGGATCAAGCTGACGCGAACTGGAATCCAGCGGATCCACGGCCGGATAGATACCACGCTCTGCAATACCACGAGCCAGCACCACGGTCGCATCCAGATGGGCAAACGTGGTGGCCGGCGACGGATCGGTCAGATCATCCGCCGGTACATACACCGCCTGCACGGAGGTGATCGAGCCTGTCTTGGTCGAGGTGATGCGCTCCTGCAGGAGGCCCATTTCCTCGGCCAGCGTCGGCTGATAGCCCACCGCCGACGGCATACGGCCGAGCAGCGCGGAGACTTCGGTGCCTGCCAGCGTGTAGCGGTAGATGTTGTCGATGAACAGCAGCACGTCGCGGCCTTCATCACGGAAGAACTCGGCCATGGTCAGGCCGGTGAGCGCTACGCGCAGACGGTTGCCCGGCGGCTCGTTCATCTGACCGTAGACCAGCGCCACCTTGTCCAGCACGTTCGACTCCTTCATCTCGTAGTAGAAGTCGTTGCCTTCACGCGTGCGCTCGCCGACGCCAGCGAATACGGAATAACCTGAATGCTCGGCGGCGATGTTGCGGATCAGTTCCATCATGTTGACGGTCTTGCCCACGCCGGCACCGCCGAACAGGCCGACCTTGCCGCCCTTGGCGAACGGGCAGAGCAGATCGATGACCTTGATCCCGGTCTCGAGCAGTTCCTGGCCACCAGCCTGTTCTTCGAACGTCGGCGGCGCGCGATGAATCGGCGCCGTCGTCTCGGCGCCAATTTCACCGACGTTGTCGATCGGCCTGCCGAGCACGTCCATGATACGGCCCAGCGTCTTCTGGCCGACCGGTACCGAGATCGGGGCACCGGTGTTCTCGACTGTGCCGCCACGGGTGACGCCTTCGGTCACGCCCATGGCGATACAACGCACGACGCCGTCGCCGATCTGCTGCTCGACCTCGAGCACCAGATCCTTTTCCTTGAGGATCAGCGCGTCGAAGATGTTGGGCAACGAATCACGATCGAACTCCACGTCCACGACCGGGCCGATGATCTGTACGATTTTACCGCTACTCATATCCGATTCCTCACCAGGGCGGTCGACGACCGCCGCCTGTTGTTCTTGACTCGTTGATAATCCGGTCGCGCAATTACGAGACCGCTTCGGCGCCCGCTACGATCTCACCCAGCTCCTGGGTGATCGCCGCCTGTCGGGCCTTGTTGTACTGCAGCTGCAGGTCATCGATGATCTCGCCGGCATTATCGGACGCGGACTTCATCGCCACCATGCGCGCCGCCATCTCGCAGGCCACGTTCTCGACCACGCCCTGATACACCTGGGCCTCGATATAGCGCACCAGGATGTCTTCGAGCAGATCACCGGCGTCGGGCTCGTAGATATAGTCCCAGTAATCCGGCAGCTCCTTATCTCCGTCACCGCCCTCGACCGGCAGCAACTGCTGCACCTCAGGTTTCTGGGTCATAGTGTTGACGAACTCGTTGCTCATCAGAAACACGCGATCCACACTGGATTCGCGATAGTCATCGAGCATGACCTTGATGGTGCCGATCAGATCCTCGAGCTTCGGCGCGTCGCCAAGATCCTGAACTTCGGCTTTTATATCCTTCAGGCGTCGAAAGAAACTCGCAGCCTTGCGACCGACGACAACCAGATCCACCGGTACGTTCTGTTTTTCCCAGTGGCGAAGCTCACCGAGCACCTTGCGGAACAGGTTGATATTCAGGCCGCCACACAGGCCACGATCGGTCGAGATGACAATCATGCCGACACGCTTGGCCTCGCGCTTGACCATGAACGGATGCTCGAAATCCGGATTCGCGTGCGACAGATGACCAATGGTACGACGGATTTTCTCGGCGTACGGACGCGCGGCCTCGACGCGCTCCTGCGCCTTGCGCATCTTGGACGCGGCCACCATTTCCATGGCCTTGGTGATCTTCTGCGTATTCTCTACGCTCTTGATCTTGCCCTTGACTTCCTTTGCGCCGGCCATCAGTGCACTCCGTTAATTAGATTCAGGACACCACACCGAGCGAGATCAAAAGACCTCACCAGGTATGCGTTTCCTTGAATTCCTTCATCGCCGTATGCAGCTCGGACTGGATATCGTCACCGTACTCGCCGGTGTCGTTGATCTTGTCGATCAGCGCCTTCTGCTCCGACTCCATGTACTGATGCAGCGCGGCTTCGAAATCGACAACCTTGTCGGCGTCCACATCGTCCAGATAGCCCTTCTCGGCTGCGAACAGCGATGCGGCCATGAGCGCGACGGACATCGGATGATATTGTTTTTGAATCATCAGCTGCGTGACGCGCTCGCCGTGTTCGAGCTGCTTGCGCGTGGTCTCGTCCAGATCGGAAGCAAACTGCGCGAACGCCGCCAGCTCGCGATACTGGGCCAGGGCCAGACGCACACCGCCGCCCAGCTTCTTGATGATCTTGGTCTGGGCCGAACCGCCAACTCGCGATACCGACAGACCTGCGTTCACTGCAGGCCGCGTGCCCGAGTTGAACATGTCGGCTTCCAGATAGATCTGGCCATCGGTGATCGAGATCACGTTGGTCGGCACGAATGCGGACACGTCACCGGCCTGGGTCTCGATGATCGGCAGCGCGGTGAGCGAGCCGGTCTTGCCCTTGACCTTGCCTTCGGTCAGCTGCTCCACGTAATCAGCGTTGATCCGCGAGGCACGTTCCAGCAGACGTGAATGGAGATAGAACACGTCGCCAGGATAGGCTTCACGACCCGGCGGCCGACGCAACAGCAGCGAGATCTGACGATAGGCCACGGCCTGCTTGGACAGATCGTCATAGACGATCAGCGCATCCTCGCCCTTGTCGCGGAAATACTCGCCCATCGAGCAGCCCGCATAGGGCGCGATGTACTGCAGCGCCGGCGAGATGGCGGCACCCGCGGCAACGATGATGGTGTGATCCATCGCGCCCTGCTCTTCGAGCTTGCGCACCACGGCGGCGATCGAGCTGTTCTTCTGCCCGATGGCCACATAGATGCACTTGATGCCGGTGCCCTTCTGATTGATGATCGCGTCGATGGCAATAGCGGTCTTGCCGATCTGTCGATCGCCGATGATCAGCTCACGCTGGCCACGACCAATCGGGATCATGGCATCAATCGACTTCAGGCCGGTCTGTACCGGCTGATCGACCGACTGACGCTCGATCACGCCCGGGGCAACCTTCTCGATCGGTGACGTCTGGGTCGTACCCAGCTCGCCCTTGCCGTCGATGGGAATACCCAGCGGATCGACCACGCGCCCGAGCAGCTCATCGCCGACCGGCACTTCCAGAATACGGCCTGTGGTCTTGACCTCGGCGCCCTCGGAGATATGGGTGTATTCACCCATGATCACCGCACCCACCGAGTCACGCTCGAGGTTGAGGGCGATGCCGAACGTGCCGCCCGGGAACTCGAGCATTTCGCCCTGCATGGCGTTGGCCAGACCGTGAATCTTGGCAATGCCGTCCGCCAGGCTCACCAGCGTGCCCACGTTGCGCGACTCGGTCACGGATTCGAAGTTTTCGATCCGTTTCTTGATCAGGTCTGATATTTCCGACGGATTGAGTTGCATTGACCTTATTCCTCTGTATCCATGTTGCCGCGGCCCATAGCCGCCGGCAGTTGATCGCCTTTAGGGCAGGGCTAGTGCGCGAGCACCGACTGCATGCGCTCGAGCTGGGCGCGCAGCGACCCGTCGATAACCAGATCGCCGGCGCGGATCACCGCCCCTCCGATCACGTTTTCGTCCTGCTCGAAGCTCAGGCGGACGCTGCGCGACAGCCGCTTCTCCAGGGACTTCGCCAACGCGGCCTGCTGTTCTTGCGAAAACGCCACGGCAGACGTGACCTGTACGTCCACGCGGTTCTCCGCATCGGCCTTGCGCTGCTCGAACAGCGCGGCGATCGACGGCGCTGCGCGCAGACGACCGTTCTCGACCAACAGACGCACCAGGTTGGCGCCACCGGCATTCAGGTCATCGCCAGCGACCCCGATAATGGCATCTGCCATCGTCGCGTCGGTAATTGCCGGGTTGTCCATGAGTGCCGCTACATCCTCGTTGGACACAATGGCCGCAACGGCCGCCAGCGCCGTCGACCATGCATCCAGCTCACCACTGGCTTCGGCCAGTTCGAATACCGCATCGGCATACGGACGGGCCAGCGTCTGTATCTCGGCCATGACTAACGAATCTCCGCGACAAGGTCGTCGATGATGTCGTTATGCGCCTTGGCGTCGATCTCGCGCTTGAGAATACGCTCGGCACCGGCTACCGCCAGCGCGCCCACTTCGCGACGCAGTTCGCTCTTGGCCGAAAGCACGGCCTGATCGATCTCTTCCCGAGCAGCAGTCACGATGCGATCGCCTTCGACGCGCGCCTCGTCCCGGGCACGGTCCAGTGTATCGCTGGCCTGGCGCTGGGCGTTGCTCAGAATCTCCTGAGACTGCTCGCGCGCCTTACCCACCATGGCTTCCGCCTTGGAGGTGGCCTCGTTGAGCTCGCGCACGCCGCGCTCGGCGGCGGCCAGCCCTTCGCTGATCCGCTTCTGGCGCTCGCGCATGGCCGTCATGATCGGCGGCCAAACGAACTTCATGGTGAACCAGACGAAGATCGCGAAGACGATCATCTGGGCCAGCAGTGTGGCATTGATGCTCATGGGTTACCCCTGGCTATTCGTAACTCGACTCTGAAGACGACCCGGCAGTTGCCGGTACTAGCCGCCACCAGCCGACTGTACGGCCGCCACGAACGGGTTGGCGAACGTCAGGAACAGGGCGATACCCACGCCGATCATCGACACGGCATCGAGCAGGCCGGCGATCAGGAACATGCGACCCGTCAGCATCGGGGCCATTTCCGGCTGGCGAGCCAGACCTTCGAGAAACTTGCCGCCCAGCAGGCCAAAGCCAAGCGCGGTGCCAATGGCGCCGAAACCAATGAGGATTGCAACAGCGAGGGCGGTCATGCCCTGGACGTCGGCGATTGCTTGTTCCATTTTCTACTCTCCGTTTACGAGTCAGTTGGGGTCGGTGGTCAGTTAATGATGTTCATGCGCCATGCTGAGATACACGATCGTCAACATGCCGAAGATATACGCCTGCAGCGTGATCACCAGGATATGGAAGATCGCCCAGCCGACGCCGAGCAGAATCTGCAGAATGAACATGGGCACGGCCAGCAGGCTTGCGCCAGCGCCGAGCGTGAACACGGCGATCAGAATGAAGATCAGCTCGCCGGCATAGAGATTGCCGAACAATCGCAGCGACAGCGATACAGGCTTGGCGACGGTCTCCACCACGAACAGGGCCAAGTTGAACGGCGCCAGCCACGGACCGAAGGGGTGCGTGAGCATTTCCTTGAGATAGCCCATCGGGCCCTTGATCTTGATGCTGTAGAAGATCATCAATGCAAACACCGACAACGACAGCCCGAAGGTGATGTTCAGATCGGTAGAGGGCACGACTTTCATGTAATCGATGCCGGAGGCATGGGCCGCGACGGGAATCGCATCCACCGGAATCAGATCCATGAAGTTCATCAGGAACACCCAGACGAAGATGGTCAGCGCCAATGGCGCGATCAGCTTCGACTGGCCGTGGAAGATATCCCGCACCTGGGTATCGGTGAAGTCGACCACCATTTCCACGAAATTCTGCAGCCCGCCCGGCTCGGTTGCCGTCGCCTTCTTCGCTGCGAGATGAAAGAAGAACAGGAAGAACACGCCGAGCACGATCGCAAAGAACAGGCTGTCGACGTTGAGCACCCAGAAACCACTGGCGTGTCCATCGAACTGCATGCTGCCCAGATCGAACTTGAGGTTCGTCAGGTGATGCTGGATGTATTGGGTAGCGGAGCCCACGCCTTCGGCGGTGGTTGCCCCTTCTTCGGCACTGGCCATGCGATTTATCCTCGATCCAAGCCTATGTCGAACCCGCTGCCATTCCTGCCAGCTAGCGCGTCAGTATCAAACCCAGCCAGTAACACACCAGGCAGGCTACGTATGTAACCAGCACCGGTAGAAAGTGCTGGCCAAACAAAAGGGCTGCCGCAAAAAACAGCCCTACGGTCAATCCAAGTTTTCCCAGCTCGCCCATATAAAAGGCCCGAGCCATCGATTCTGCCCGGACTTCCCGGCGCCGCGGCAACATCCACAACGCCATCCAAAGCCCAGGCACTGCCGCCACGAGCGCGCCGAAAAACGCGGCCTTGGCTGGCTCGGCCCCGCCCAGCAGTCCAAACAGGACCGCAAAGACAAGACCAGTAAAAATCTGCCCGCCCAGTATTGCACCTGCAAGGCGCATATTGCGCAGGCGTGGCCGGTTGATCACGTTATCGAATCCCCCAACCGCGGCGTGGGATCGCGCACTTTCTCCTCGTGGCGAACCCAACGTCGAGCGACTATAGACAAAGGAAAATCACAGGTCAATCTTCTTGAGAATGACTGTTATTTACAACAAAACACCGAGCTGACGCTATTTGAGCCGTTCGAGCAGCGCGTCAAGCTCGCCGGCACTGGCGTAGTCGATGACCACACGCGCCCGCCCGCCCCGCTGGGCCCGCACGCTCACCGGGGCGCCGAGCGTCTCACCGAGTTCGCGCTCGAAGTGCACCAGTCGGTTGCTCTGGCGTGGTGCACTCTCGCCGTCCTGTTCAGTCATGGCCGCCGCGACCAGGGCTTCGGTCTGGCGCACGGTGAGCTGGCGCGCTGCGACGCGCGCCGCCAGATCCGCCTGTAGAGCGGCCGGCGCGCCCAGTAACGCGCGCGCATGGCCCATCTGGATATCGCCGGCGCGCAGCAGTGCCTGTGCTTCGCTGGCCAACTCGGACAGTCGCAGCAGGTTGGATACGCTGGCCCGCGAACGCCCGACCGCCTCGGCGCAGGCGGCATGGGTGAGGCCACATTCGTCGATCAGCCGACGCAGTGCCGCCGATTCCTCCAGCGGATTGAGATCCTCGCGCTGAATATTCTCGATGAGTGCGACCGCCATGGCGGTCTCGTCGGGCAGTTCGCGCACCACGGCCGGTACGCGGGCAAGCCCGGCCAGCCGGGCCGCTCGCCAGCGCCGCTCGCCGGCGACGATCTCGTACTCGGCGTCGTCGGCGTCGATAGCACGCACGACCAGCGGCTGGATGATGCCCTGACTGCGAATCGACTGCGCGAGCGCTTCGAGCGCATCGGCGGCCATATCCCGGCGCGGCTGATAGCGCCCGGGACGCAACGCGTCCAGCTCGATCTCGACCAGCTCGGAGGCCGGTGCGGCCTGCTCGTCGAAATCGTTGCTGAGCAGCGATTCCAGCCCACGACCGAGCCCTCGTTTCTTCTGTGCCATACGCGTTTGCCTATTAGGGCCTGTTGCCGTTTCACCCGGGTCCGCGCCAACGACCATTTGCCTGAAAGACGAGTCGCCGCAAGTGCGGTGTAGTAAGTCTACACAAGCGAGCGGCAACGCCGGATTGCAGACAAATGGCCGTTATCCCGAAGGGTTGGGCTTCAAGTGTCGCCATGCGGCGTTGTTCACCTTGATCTTAGCCCGCCACGATCGGCGGCTCGCGCCTTGCCTTGGCGCCATTTCAGCGCCAACGCGGCGCTCGCATGAAGCGGCAACAGGCCCTATCCGGAGGAGCGACGACCACGACGGCCGAACAACGCCGACACGGCGCGCCTTGCGCCTGCCTTGGGTGCACCGATGACTTCCGACTCGTCGCGACCGAGAATCTCGGCGGCCAGCGCCCGGTAAGCCGCCGCGCCCGAAGCGCCGTTATCGTACTGCATGATGGGCAGGCCGTGGCTGGGCGCCTCGGCCAGGCGCACGTTGCGCGGGATCACGGTCTTGTAGACGGCATCGCCGAAGTACTCGTGCAGCTGGGCTGAGACGTCACCGGTCAGTCGATTGCGTGGGTCGTGCATGGTCATCAGCACGCCTTCGATGATCAGTTCCGGGTTCATCATCTTGCGAACGCTCTCGATCGTTTCGAGCAGCGCCGACAGCCCTTCCAGCGCGTAATACTCGCACTGCATTGGAATGATCACGCCGCGCGCGGCGGCAAGCGCATTGACCGTCAGCATGGAAAGAGCCGGCGGGCAGTCGATGATGACGTAGTCGAAGCTGTGCGAAATCTCCGCGAGTGCTGCCTTGAGTGCGAGCCGGCCGTTCTTGCGCTCGCGCAGGCCCACCTCCGCGGCGGTCATGTCGCCATTGGCGCCCAGCAGATAGAACTCGCCGTCGAGCACGACCTGTAGCGCTTCGGACACGCCCTTGTCGCCCAGCAGAAAGTCGCAGACAGTGGCGTCGAGTGCAGCCTTGTCGACACCCACGCCCATCGTGGCGTTGCCCTGGGCGTCCATATCGACGAGCAGCACGCGCTGTTCGGCCTCGGCAAGTGCGGCCGCAAGATTGACGCTGGTCGTGGTCTTGCCGACGCCGCCCTTCTGATTGGCGATGGCGATGATATTGCTCATAGCGGCATATCCTAAATCACCTCGCCCCTGCCGCGCCGCCCGATATCGCGCGCCACCGGCCCGACTCAGATCAGACCGGGCTCCAGAATCGCCAGATGGCGCTGCGCATCCAGCCCCGGAACGTCCAGCGCGACCGTATCCACATGGCGGAAATCAGGCGGCAGATTGACCAGTTCAGCCGCGGGGTCGCGCCCTTTCATCAACAGAAAGCGCCCACCTGCGGCGACCAGATGGCCGGCAAGACGCGCGCATTCGTCGGCCGCGGCAAACGCACGACAGATCACACAGTCGTAGCGCTGGTCCGGCTGGAAGGCCTCGACCCGCTCCTGAACCACCTCGACGTTTGCAAGCTTGAAACGCCGTCGCACATGGCGCAGAAACGCCGCTTTCTTGCCATTGGCCTCCACCAGCGTCACATCGAGCCCCGGCCGCGCGATCGCCAGCACCAGCCCCGGCAAACCCGGGCCGCTGCCGACATCGACAACACGCTTGCCGGTCACGAAATCCAGCACGACGAGACTGTCGAGCAGATGCCGCGTGACCATTTCCAGCGGATCACGCACTGCGGTGAGGTTGTAGGTGGCGTTCCAGGCCACCATCTCCTTGAGATAGGCGATCAGCTGCGCCTGGACGTCCGACCCGGCGCGCACGCCCAGCCTGTCGATTCCGTCGGCAAGCCGGCGCTCACAGGTGGCCCAGTCGGTCATGGCCATGATGGTATCGCTCGCTGCCCGCTCATCGCTCGTCGGCTTCGATCTTGGCCCAGGTATCGCGCAACGCGGCGATGCGGTTGAACACCGGCGCGCCCGGCTGGTGATCGTAGCGATCGGCCACGAAATAGCCGGTCCGCTCGAACTGCACCCGGATTTCCGGCTCCACGTCGGCAAGACCGGGCTCGATCCAGCAACCGGCAAACGTCTGTAGCGAGAACGGGTTGAGATCATCCAGAAAATCGCTGTTGCCGCGCCCGGGATGCGCGACCGAGAACAGCCGGTCGTACTGGCGGATCAATGCCTGCTTGCCGTGGCTCGCCGATACCCAGTGGATCACGCCCTTGGGCTTTATGCCGTCGGCCGGATTGTCGCCGAGCGTGTCGGCGTCATACGTGCAGTGCACCTCCACAATCTCGCCGCGGTCGTTCTTGAGCACGTCCGTGGCCTCGATCACATAGGCATTGCGCAGGCGCACGCGCTTGCCGAGCACGAGGCGCTTGTACTTCTTGTTGGCCTCCTCCCGGAAGTCCTCTTTTTCGATATACAGCTCGCGCGTGAACGGCAGCACGCGCTCGGGCAGATCATCGCGGTTCGGATGGCCGGCCGCGGTCAGCTGCTCGACCTGGTCTTGCGGATAGTTGGTAATCACAAGCTTGAGCGGGTCCATCACACACATGGCGCGCGCGGCGTTGTCGTTCAGATCGTCGCGGACTGCAGCTTCCAGCACACTGGCATCGATCACGCCGTCGCCGCGCGCCACGCCGATGGTCTCGCAGAAGCTGCGGATCGATTGCGGCGTATAGCCCCGACGACGAATGCCGGCAATGGTCGGCATGCGCGGATCGTCCCAGCCGTCGACGATGTCCTCGTCGACCAGACGCTTGAGTTTGCGCTTGCTGGTAATCGTGTAGTTGAGGTTCAGCCGGCCGAACTCGGTCTGCACCGGCTGGCACGGCACCGGCAGATGGGCCAGAAACCAGTTGTAGAGCGGCCGATGGTCCTCGAACTCCAGTGTGCAGATCGAGTGGGTCACGCCCTCCAGGGCATCGGACTGACCGTGCGCGAAATCGTAGGACGGATAGATACACCAGGCGTTGCCGGTCTGATGATGGGCCGCATGCCGGATCCGATAGATGATCGGGTCGCGCAGATTCATGTTGCCCGCGGCCATATCGATCCTGGCTCTCAGTGCGGCTTCACCCTCGCCGAATTCGCCGGCACGCATCTTCTCGAAGGCCGCGCGGTTGTCCTCGACGCTGCGATCCCGGTACGGGCTGTTCCGGCCCGGGGCGTTCCAGTCGCCGCGGTATTCGCGCGCCTGCTCCGACGTCAGCTCGTCGACATAGGCATTGCCGTTATCGATCAGGTGCAGCGCATATTCGTACAACGTGTCGAAGTAGTCCGAGGTGAAGCGCACTTCGCCGTCCCACTCGAAACCCAGCCAGCCGACATCCGCCTTGATGGCATCGATATACTCCTGGCTCTCCTTCTCGGGATTGGTGTCGTCAAAGCGCAGACGACACTTGCCACCAAAACGCTCGGCCAGGCCGAAATTCAGGCAGATCGACTTGGCATGGCCGATATGCAGATAACCGTTGGGCTCGGGCGGAAAACGCGTCACCACGCCGCCGCTTTGCACGCCGCTGGCGATCTGCTCGGCGATCATATTGGCCACAAAATTGTTGCCGGCTTTGGGTTCGTTATCAGTCATGATTTGCCAGTAAACGCTCGATGTCGGTGCATCGAAAAGAGAATCGATCGTCAGAGTCTCTAGTATAAAAGGTTTACCGACGCACGATCGCGGCCGGCAAGCCGTGCAAAGCGGTCGGTGATTGGCCTGATGGAACTAACGAAACGGATTTTCGATCGTCAGCTGCTCAATACGCTGACCGTGTTGCATGTCCTCGCTGAGCAGCCGCGTGCAACCAGCCTCCAGCGCCGCGGCGACGATCAAGCTGTCGTAAAAGCCATATTTGTAGCGACTCTGGATTTTCATACCTCTGCGATAGAGCGCAACGCTTGGCATGACAAGCCATAGGCGACTTAGTACCGATTCGAGATAACGTTCTGTGTCGTTCGTGCTCAACGGAATATCGGCCTTGCGCACCATGGTGTTCAGGCATTCCTGCATCACCTGAAAACTGATACACCCGCTACTGGCTGCGTCGCTTATGATCTCGTCGGCGATCACTTGCTTGCGTTGGTCAAGCCCCTCGAGCTGGTAGATGAATACGTTGGTGTCGACAAAAAACTCAACGCTCATTCATCTCATCCCGCGTGAGTTTACGCCCGACGCGCAGCCGCCCCCGCAGGTCCTGGATAACCTGTTGTGCCTCGGCGGCCTGCTGATCACGGCGTGCGTAATCGTGCAGCCAGCGGCGAAACTGCTCGTTGAGCGTGCTGTGCTCGGTTCGCGCTCGGACGCGTGCGGCTTCGATAAGCGCTTCGTCAGCGCTGAGGGTAATGTTTTTCACGGGACACCATAACTGCGTACACGAAGATAGTGTAGGCGTCATTGCGTAGGTCTCCAACCCATTCATTAACGGCACCCCTGAAGCGCAGGCTAAGCCGATAGCCGCTCAACACGTCAATCCAGCACGAACTGGCCATTGGGCCGGTCCTGGGTTAACTCGCACACACCGCCACGCCAGACCCTGCCATGGCGGCCGCAACAACCACGCGGGTTTCGATACGCCAGTGCGGTTCGGCAGGAAAGACATCGCATACCAGCGTTGCCGGCGATAAAGCCGAAGCGCTTGATCTGCTTGGGCAGCTCGGCGAGTGGAAACTCGTGCCGGGTGTCGCTGTCCAGGTCATGGATACGGATACGGACGAAATCCGAGACCACGACATACTGCGGCAGGTCGCGTTCCTTGAGGCTGGCGAAGTAGCCGATGGCCTGCAGATAGGCCGAATCCAGATCCTTGCCACGCGATTTGTTTTCGGCAACGAGCGTGCCGGGCCAGAAACAGTCTATAAAGCCACTGCTGCCCGCGCTACCGGCTTTTTCGCGATCGCGCAGCTTGGTGACGTGTGCTTCGAAGCTGGCGACCCGGCGTCGCGTGAGACCGAACACCTGGAAAAATTCGTTCCAGAAGGTCTAAGCCTCGCCGCGCTCGTATGAATCGTCGGCCCAGTCGTGTGCAAACGCGGTCGCGCGGTCACGGATTTCATTCCAGGACAATGGCATCGGTTTCCCCCTTTAATAACGCCGACGCTAGCAAAGTTGCCGGCTGCGGCACAGACAAGGGAGCTTCAGTCGCCTACCCGGCCTGGCACAACATCGCCGCAGACATGCGCCTTCACGCTGGCCAGCGCCTGGCGCATCATTTCGTCGAAGGCAACCGCCGACAGGCCGCCGGTGTGCGGCGTGAAGATCACGTTGTCGAGTTCGCGCCAGCGCTGGGGCACATCCGGCTCGCCTTCGAGCACGTCGAGCGCAGCGCCGGCAATCTGTCGCTCGGCAAGTGCAGCAAACAGCGCATCGGAGTCGACGACGCTGCCGCGGGCCACGTTGACCAGCACGCCATCCGGGCCGAGCGCGGCCAGCACCTGGGCATCAATCATGTGATGGGTTGCCGGGCCGCCCGGACAGCACAGAATGAGTACGTCACTGATGTCGGCCAGCGCGCAGGCGGTGTCGACGTATTCGAAACCGGTATCGGCCACGGCGTGTCTGGCGTGGTAGCGCACGGTGCAGTCGAAGCCTTCGGCGCGACGTGCGATCAACTGGCCGATACGCCCGAAGCCCACGATACCGACGCGGCAACCGGTGAGAATCGGCTGCAGGCGCCGCACGTCCAGCCATTGGCCGTCGCGGACGCTGGCATCGAGCGCTGGAATACGGCGCAGCAGCGCCAGCAACAGGGCCATGGCGTGATCGGCCACGGTGGTGCTGTTGACGCCGTGCCCGGCTGCCACCGTGATGCCGCGCCGATTGGCGGCAGCAACATCCACGCCGTCGTAGCCGACGCCCTGACAGACGATGAGTTCGAGCGCGGGGAAACACGCCATCGCCGCATCCGATAACCCCACCATGCCGTTGGTCCAGACCACCTGGGCCCGCTGGCAGGCCGGCTCATCGGCCGAGATGTCCTGCACGCGCAGCCTGGCCACCTCGTGGCTTTCGCTTATACGCGATTGATACGGCTCGAGAAGATCAACGATAAGAGCGATATAGGCCATTGCAATGCGGCAACCGCAGTCCTTGAGAGGGGCGACGGCTTATTATTGCACTAGGGCCTGTTGCCGTTTCGTACGAGACCGCGCCAAGAGCTGTTTTGCGGCAAGACGAGGCGTCAGCACGTACCGCGTAGTCACTCTACGTAAGCGTGCTGCAACGCTGTATTGCCACATATCGTTAATTTGTTGGGCCCTTGTCCCTAAGGGTTGGGCCTCCCTGAAAAATCTACCAGGGGCCTCATGCGGCGTTGCAAGTCATGATCGTGGCTCGCCACGACCGGCGACTCGCGCCTTGCCTGAGACCCCTAGTTATATTTTATGGGAGGACGCCAACGCGGCGCTCGCACGAAACGGCAACAGGCCCTAGGCCGACTACGCCGGCGATATGAGTCACGCGCGGTTCCCGCTCATTCGTTCAATTTATTCAGTAATTAATGAACGGTTCAGCCCGGACTGTACAGGATCGTCTCGACCAACCATCGGACAGGGTCTGTACCCGCAGGCCTGAACTCGAAACAACCCAAGGAGCCCGGTATGACGATCTTCCCCACCAAGACAGCTCGCCGCCTGCGCACTGGCCGACACCTGCAGACCGCGCTCGCCGGCCTTATGCTTCTAAGCGCAGGCATGAGCGCCCAGGCCGGCATCAATATCAGCGCGCCGTTCTCGCACGTCGGCGGCCGCGACGGCGTGAGCACGCCATTCACCAACGTCCGGGCTGGCTATCACCGGGGTGGCCATCACAATAGTCGTCATGACCAACGGCACCGCGATCATCGTCGACGCGATGATCGTCGCAGCCACGGCTATCGCAACTCGCGGGATCGTGACCCTCGCTATCGCGCCCGCTACGACCGCTGGAATCATCGACAAGAGCGTCGTCACGACCATCGCGAACCGCACGACCGTCGCTATCAACACGGGTATGCCGGCCGTCGCGACCACCGCGGGTTCTTCGGCCGCTGGTAGCGCAGCGCGGGCTGGGTTCAGACGCTGTCGTGGCTGCGCAGACGGCGCGCAAGGAACCGGCTGACCGTGTCGAACAACTGCGGCGCGCGCCGTTCCAACAGGGCGAAATGCGTGGTCTGGCCTATTTCGGCGTACTGCTTGTCGGCGCTGCCAAGCGCGTCGAACAGGCCCAGCCCGTCGGCGCGGACGGCCGTGGCATCGTCGGTGCCGCGAATCACCAGCGTGGGCACGGTGATGGCGCCTGCGTTGTAGCGGGGACGCGCGTTGAACGCCTCCCACAGATCCACGAGCACGCCGTTGGGGGCACGCACCGCGTCGCCCGGCTCGTCGGCCAGCATCATGTCGAACCAGGCGTTCAACACCGCCGGATCACGCCAGTCGTCGACGTTATCGGCGACGATCTCGGCGTTCCAGCGCTGGCGGGCCTCGTCGCGTGTCTCGGTGCGATAAGCGCCGAGCGCGCGCAATGTGTCCGGCTTGTCGCGATCGACCAGCGCGGCGATACGATCGGGGCGCTGACAGGCATAGACCGGGGCGAACAGCACCAGACGCTCGATCGTGCCTGGATCGGACGACACATACATACCGGTGGTCATGGTGCCCCAGGACCAGCCGACCAGATCGACGGCGTCGACACCGGCGCGCTCGCGAATCACAGCGATGGCGTCGGCGATATCGGCCACCGCTGTTTCGGCACGGGAGAACGGCGGATTGTCGCGCGCCGGCGCGTCGAGGGCCGCGGGCCGGGTCGAGGCGCCGTAGCCGCGCACATCGAGCGCATAGGCGGCATAGCCGTCCGCCACGGCATGATCCAGCCAGCTTGAGCCCGGCACATCGAACATCGCGCCCGGATACGTCGCGCCGTGCACGAACAGCACCGCCTTGCCGGGCGTACCGGGACTGGTACCGGCGTATTTCTCGCGCAGATGGATATGTTCGCCCGCCACGTCCGAACTTGGAATATGCAGGTCTTCGCAGCGCGTCGCGTCAAGACTCTGTTGCTGATTCATGCGAGCACCGCCTCGGGCCTTGAGATTGCGCCTGGCAAGGCGCCGGTCACGCGTCGTGATGGACCACGATCAAGGCGGGCAACGCCGTATAGCGCGATGACTGGTGCTTTCTCCCAGCCCAACCCTTCGGACCCACGCCCATCTGGCCGCAAACGAGCGTTGCCGCGCGCCTGCGCAGGCTTGCTACACCGTACTCGCGGCGTCTTGTCCTGCAGACCAATGGCCGTTGGCGCGAACTCGTATGGAACGGCGACAGGAATCATCATTCAGGCTCTTTGTCTTCCTCGAAGTCGATATCTTCACGGCGCATGGCCACGTTGTCGGCTACGAATGCGCCGCGCTGGCCCATGGGCCGGTGGCCGCTGGTCGTGGTGTCCTCGCTGGTCTGGTACTCGAGCTGGGCGTTGAGTTCACCGCCAACCAGCATGATGAGCACGGTGATATACAGCCAGGTGAGCACCACCACGACAGCACCCAGCGAGCCGTAGGTCGCCGAGTAGGAGCCGGAGAACGCCACATAGACCGAAAACGCGAGTGAGCCCAGAATCCAGAAGATCGTGACCACGGTCGCGCCCACGATCACCCAGCGCCATTTCGGCGGCCGCCGGCTGGGCGCCCAGCGGTACAGCCCGGCAATACCGGTCATGAGGAACAGCGCGGCTGCGCCCAGCCCCAGGCCGCGACCCACGGCCACCGACCAGTCGGGAAAATTCAGGGCCGCGAGCACCAGCGGCACGCCGGCCGCGAGCACGGCGATGGCGATCAGGCCGGCAATGATCGCCAGCGTCAGCCCGAGCGACACCGCAATCTGTACGAAGAAGTTGCGCGTTTCCTTCTCGGCATAGACGACGTTGAGCGCAACCATCAGCGCGGTCGTGCCCTTGCGCGCGCTCCAGAGCGCCAGGCCCAGAGTGAACAGCGCTGCAAAGCCGAGCGAGGTCTGTGGCTTGGACGCGACCTGGGTCATCTGGCCGGTGACCGTGCTGATCACATCACTCGGCACGATGCCCTGCAGCTGATTCATCTGATCGACCACGCCGGCCGGATCCAGAAACAGACCGTAGATGGCCACGAATGCGGCAATGCCGGGAAAGATCGCCAACAGCCCGTAGAACGATACGCCGGCGGCAATGATCGAGAGATTGTTATCGCCAAAGGCGTGATAGACCCGCATGACCACATCGCGCCAGCCCACCAACGGAATACGCACGGGGGTGTGGGCCATGCGTCCGCGGCCGTCGCGCCTGATATTCATGCCGGGTTTGAGTTTTTGAGCATTACGTCTGTGCACCATTATGTCTCCCTGGCCAAGGCGGTAACCGAGTATACGCAGCCGCGCGCGAACATAGAGGCTGACAGTTGCCGCGGGCGGCGCGTAGCATCGCTGCATGAGCGCCCCAACACGACACGGCTGACGTGCGCGAAAGCCATCGACCGCGCTCTCGCCTGGGCCATCGGGACGAACAGCGCATGACCATTCGCCAGCGCCTGCTCGTGATGGCCGCCGGGGTGCTATTCGTGCTGGGCGTGCTGGGCGTGTTTCTGCCGTTGCTGCCCACCACGCCGTTCATGCTCGCAGCCGTAGCCCTGGCCTCGCGCGGTTCGCCTCGATTTGCCGCCTGGATTCGCGCCAACCGCTATGCCGGCCCGGCGATTACCAACTGGGAGCGTGACCGTTCCATTTCCCGCCGCAGCAAGTGCATCGCGCTGGTGATGATTGCAGCGAGTGCGGCCACGGTATGGTGGCATATCGACTATCGGCCGCTGGCCGTGGGCGTGATCGCCGGGCTATGTGTTGTCGCCCTGTTTCTCGCCAGTCGCGCCGAGCCGCGCGGCTGATCCCAGCCCAGCGCCTGCTGCCATTGTTATCGAACCGCGCGCCGCGTGAAGCGGGCAACAGGCTTACCGGTTACCCAGCGCGGGCGAGCGCAACTGAATTGACAGCAATCATTGCCCGGCGCAATGTCGAAAACCTCTGAAGTCCGTCATCACAAACGATCAAAGAGGTAGCCGCCATGCACGACATGAAGAATCTCGAAAAGCTGGATGTGCTCAACAGCCACGCAAAAGAAGGCATGGACGCATTCTGGGCCTTCGACAAGGCGGCCTTCGCGCCCGGCGCGATCGATGGCAAGACCAAGCAGCTGCTGGCATTGGCCACCGCCTTGACCACGCAATGCGGCTATTGCATCGAACTGCATACCGATGCGGCACGCAAGGCCGGCGCGAGCGACGATGAGCTGGCCGAGACGGCGGTTGTCGCTGCCGCCATCCGCGCCGGCGGCGCGATGACCCACGCGACCCATATGTTCAAGGATTAATCACCGGCGCCAGCCCGGCCTGGCACTCAGGGCCGGGTATCGTCGCCCCACTCCAGTTCACGATAGCGCGCCACGTCGTCGCCGAAGAACGGATACTTGACGATATCGAAATACGGCGAGTGATCGAAATCGCGAGGCGTGATCAGGCGCGCATTGCGGCGGCGGAAGATCGTGTCGCCGTCGTCGCCTCGATGGATAGTGGGCAGAATTGGGTAGCGCACGCTGGCAAACGCACGCGCGATGAGCGTCGAGCAGATGGTTCGTGTCATATCGCCGTGGCCCGCCTCGAACAGGCTGGACCGCCAGTGCCGCGGCAGCAGGCTATACGGAAAGAAGAACCGCAGCAGATCGGCGATCTGACGGACGTTATAGGGCGTGCCCAGGCGCGCCAGCGTAAAACCGACCAGCGCCTGGGCGTCTGATCGGCTCAGCTCGCGCGGCCGGCACAGCCGCAGATGTTCACGCGCATAGCGCTCGATCGACGACAGGTGCACGCCGCGGCCGAGTTCGGCCTCGAGCACGAGCATGGTATCGGCCGATACGCCCTCGGCGCGCAGCCGCTGGGTCTCGCTATTGTCGGCCAGCTCTTCCAGACGACCGACACACAGCGCAGCATGCGTCCAGGCACTGAGTGTGACGCTCCCGATCACCGCCGAGACGCGTGTGCGCCCCTCGACGAGCACCACATCGGCGGGCTGCAGATGCTCGCAGAGCCGTGCGAAGTCGTTGCGCGGTGGGCCCAGCGGCTGTGACTCGCCGTTCAGCCAATCCGCGATTGACGCGGCAACGCGGCTGCTCAAGCCGGCCGGCTCTTTGTCGTAGATCGGATTGTGGTCGATGGCCTCGTCGGTCCTGCAAGGGTCGCTCATCGGGGTTGTCCGGACTATGGGCAATCAGCGGAGCATGACGCTGGACGAACGGCCTTTCCAGCCCTGTGGCGTATCCGAGTGGGCCGCGAGACAGACGGCCAGCCACAGCCGATAAACCCGCAGGACGACCTGCGCACGGTACGTCGTACCGCAATAAGCACGCGATCTACTGTATACTCCAACCACTTTCGTGGTAGCCCGGATGGATACCACGCAATCCAAGGCACCGTACCCAGACCGCAGCATTTCTGATGCATGCCGCCACTCGGTTGGTGTCCCAAGCAGAGGATGCCGGTGGCTCGCGCCCGTACGATCGAACGTTCCAGCCTGCTGCTGAGCCTGCTTGCCATCGGCGTCGGCATCGCAGCCGGCTACGGCGCCGCCATCTTCCGCGACCTGATCGCGCTGTTTCACAACATCGCCTTCTTCGGGCAATTCTCGCTCGTCTACGACGCCAATCTGCATACCGCAGCCAGCCCCTGGGGCGCGTGGATCATCATCGTGCCGATGCTGGGCGCGGTCGCCGTAACCTTTCTGGTACAGAACTTCGCGCCGGAAGCCAAGGGCCACGGCGTGCCGGAAGTGATCGACGCCATCTACTATAAAAGTGGCCGGATCCGGCCCAGCGTAGCCGCCACCAAGGCGCTCGCGTCATCGATTTCCATTGCGACCGGGGGTGCGGTGGGCCGCGAGGGCCCGATCATCCAGATCGGCTCGGCGCTCGGCTCTACCGTGGGCCAGCTGACGCTGGTGCGCGAATGGCAGCGCAATACGCTGATCGCGGCAGGCGCGGCTGCCGGTATTGCCGCGACTTTCAACGCGCCGCTCGGCGGCCTGCTGTTCGCTATCGAGATCATCCTGCCGGAGACCAGCGGGCGTACGCTCATTCCGGTAGCACTCGCCACGGGGGCGGCTGCGTTCATTGGGCGCATGCTGTTCGGCAATACCCCGTCCTTCGATATTCCGGCGCTCACCAATAACGCACTCGATCTCAGTTCGCCCGAACTGCTGGTCGTCTACGTGGTTTTCGGCGTGCTCATGGGCCTGGCTGCGCTTTTGTTCAACCGCAGCATCTATCTGTTCGAAGACCTGTTCGAGAAGATGCCCGGCAACGAGTACAGCCGCCATATCATCGGCATGGGGCTGGTCGGGCTGATGATGTATGCGTTCATCAGCACGACCGGCCACTATTATGTCCAGGGCGTGGGCTACGCCACTATTCAGGATATTCTCGAGAACACGCTGACCGCCCCGTGGCTGTTGTTGCTGCTGTTTGCCGGCAAACTGCTGGCAACGTCGCTGACCATCGGCTCGGGCGCCTCGGGCGGCGTATTTTCACCGGCGCTGTACCTGGGCGCCGCCCTTGGCGGCGCCTTTGCCGTGGGCATGCAGCAGATCGCACCCTGGTTCGAGCTCGATGTGGCCACCATGGCCGTGCTTGGCATGGCCGCCGTGGTGGCCAGCTCCACCGGTGCAGCACTTACCGCTATCGTGATCATCTTCGAGATGACCCGCGACTATCACGTGATCATCCCGATGATCATCATCGTGTCGATCGCCTATGGCGTGCGCCAGTTCTTCATGGCCGACACGATCTATACCTACAAGCTCACGCAGCGCAATCACCCGGTGCCGTCGTCGCTGGAAACCAATCTGTTCATGCTGCGAACGGCCGCCGACTTCTACGACCCGCGCGTGGTGCGCGTAGGCTCGACCCGCGGCATGGCCGAGATCCGGCGGCGTTTTCGTCGCTTCGGGCGGCAGAACCCCAACGTGCTGGTGCTCAACAAGGAAGGCGGTATCCAGGCGATCTTCTCGTCGCGCCGTCATTACCGGCTGACCCGGCGCGGGGCCATCCGCAGCTGGGCCGACGAGCATATGGAAACCGATTACATCGTTGTCGGCGCCGACGACATGATCTTCGATATCGTAGGGCGCCTGCGCGCGGCCAACAGCGAAGTCGCACTGGTGACCGCCGACGGCTCGATGAGCCATCCGCGTGAGGTTCAGGGCGTGCTGACGCTGTCGGATGTGGCACGCTCGAGTCGTCTGGCCCGCCAGATGGAGCGGCGTCGGATCAAGCCCAGGCCCGACGACGCGAACACAACCAAACCGAGCTGAGCCCGGCTCGGACTCGATCAAGGAGCATCCATGCCGCATATCGAAGCCAACGGCCAACGCCTGTTCTATACCGACACCGGCGGCGACAAGCCGGTGCTGCTGTTCTCGCACGGCCTGCATATGGATCACTCGATGTTTGCCCCGCAGATCGAGCTGCTGGCGACCGACTATCGCTGTATCGCCTGGGACGAACGCGGCCACGGCCAGACCGGCGCGGCGACAGCACGTTTTTCCTACTACGACTCGGCCGACGATGCGGCGGCCCTGCTCGACGCACTCGGCGTGGATTCTGCCATCTGGATCGGCATGTCGCAGGGCGGCTATCTATCGCTGCGCGCAGGGCTGACGCATCGCCACCGTATCCGCGCGCTGGTGCTTATCGACACCCAGGCCCAGCCCGAACCGGCCGAACGGATCGACACGCACCAGAAGACGCTGGCGATGTGGCGCGAGCACGGTTTCACCGATGCCATGGCTGACAACACCGCGCAGCGCATCCTGGGCGCAAGTTTCCAGGATACCGCCCACTGGCAGGCCAAGTGGCGCGCCTTCACTGCCGACAACGTCTATTTCCTCTACGACACGCTGGACAGCCGCGACGACATCACCGACCGCCTGGGCGAGGTCGACATACCGGCGCTCGTGATTCATGGCACCGACGACCGCGCGATTACCGTCGAACGTGCCCGCGACATGGCCGATCGACTGCCGCAGGCCACATTCGTGACCATCGACGGCGCCGGACATGCGGCGAACCTTACCCATCCCGCGGCCGTGAATCCGCACATCATCGATTTCTTGAAGTCGCTCTGACCGCCACGGGGCCACGCCCGACCATCGCCATGCGGGTCGCGGTGCACTAACGGCACGCTTCTTGTATCGTTCCGCGCCTTACTGGCATCCAGGGCAGAATCTCGTGAACGCTGTCTCTCGCTATTTCGACTTCGACACGCTCGGCACGAACTACCGCACCGAGTGTGTGGCGGGTCTGACGACCTTTCTGTCGATGGCCTATATCCTGTTCGTGAATCCGGCGGTGCTGTCGCTGGCCTCCGTGCCGGATGCCGCGGGGCTCGGCATGCCACGCGAGGCCGTGTTCACAGCCACCGCGCTCGCGGCGGCCTTCGGCTCGCTGGTGATGGGCGTACTCGCCCGTTTTCCGATCGCCCAGGCGCCGGGCATGGGCCTGAACGCCTTCTTTGCGTTCTCGGTGGTACTGGGCATGGGCATCGACTGGCAGACCGCGCTCGCCGGCACCTTCGTCTCCGGCGTGATCTTCATGGCGCTGTCGCTGTCGAGCCTGCGGGAAAAGATCATTAACGCGATTCCGGCCGATCTCAAGCATGCGGTGGCGGCCGGCGTAGGTCTGTTCATTGCCTTCATCGGGCTGACCAGCGCCGGCATCATCGTCAATGACGATGCGCTGCTTGTAGGCCTCGCGCCGCTGACCGATCCGCATACGCTGCTGGCGATCTTCGGCCTGGTGGTGACTGTCATTCTGATGACCACCGGCGTGACCAGCGCGATCTTTATCGGCATGGTCGCCACTGCCGTGGTCGGCATGGCCACCGGGCTGGTCGGCCTGCCCGAGCATATTCTCGGGCGCGTTCCCGATGTCAGTCCGGTCGCCGGCGCGGCCATCAGCCATCTGCCGGACGTGTTCACGCCGCATATGCTGGTGGTGGTGGCAACCATGCTGTTCGTAGATTTCTTCGACTCGGCCGGCACCCTCATGGCGGTGTCGCGCCAAGCCGGGCTGATCAAGGACAACAAGCTGCCCCGTGCGGGCCGCGCTCTGTTTGCCGATGCGCTCGCCACCACCGTCAGCGGCCTGATCGGTACCTCGTCGACCACCGCCTATATCGAATCCGCCTCGGGCGTGGCTGCGGGCGGGCGCAGCGGTTTCACCGCCGTGGTGGTGGGGCTGTTGTTCCTGCTTGCCCTGTTCTTCTCGCCGCTGTTGAGCGTGGTCACCCAGGCCGTGACCGCGCCGGCGCTGATCGTGGTGGGCGTGCTCATGGCCAGCTCGCTGCGACATATCGACTGGCATCACTTCGAGGTGGCGGTGCCGGCGTTTCTGACCGTGCTGCTGATGCCACTGACCTATTCCATCGCCACCGGCATCGCACTGGGGTTCATCGTCTATCCGATCAGCATGCTGGCCGCGCGCCGGGGACGCGACATCCATCCGCTGATGTATGCGCTCGCCGTGCTGTTCCTGCTTTATTTCGTATTTCTGCGCGTCTAGGGCCTGTTAACACCAACGCCGATCGCCGCGTCGCAGCCCAATAGTCGCCAGGCAAGGCGCGAGGAGAAAGGTTTGGCGGGCCAGATAAACGACGAGCAACACCGCATGGCGGAATGTCGGGCGGTCACGCACCATCAGAGTCACGAAAGATAAAGTCAATACAAAAATATCCGCTACCCGACCCAATGTGCGTGATGTCGGCGGAGCGTTAGAGGAGAGTCCGAAGTGAGTGAACAACACAGCACGCCCAACCCGGCGATCAACGACCCGCAACAACGCGGCACCGGCCTGTCCCGCTATCTTGCCGCCATGGGGCCGGGGTTTCTGTTCGCCGGCGCGGCGATCGGCACGTCGCATGTGGTTCAGGCCACACGCGCCGGCGCGGACTACGGCACCGGGCTGCTCGTGTTCATTCTGCTCGCGATTCTGATCAAGTATCCGTGCTTCTATTTCGGCCCGCTCTACGCGAGCAAGACCGGCAATTCACTGGTGGAAGGCTACCGGCTGACCTTCGGCAAACCGATCGTTGCGCTGTTCGGGCTCATCCAGATTCCGGTCTTCGCCATTATCGTGGCCGCCATCGCAATCACCACGGCCGGTGTGGGGGGCAATCTGCTCCGCATCCCGCTGAGCGGACCGGTGCTCGCTGTGCTGCTGATCGCTGCCTGCGGCGTGATCATCTATAGCGGCGGCTATGCGATCGTCGACCGCATCAACAAGGTCTTCATCGCGATCCTCAGCGTGACCACGCTTATCGCCACCGTGCTGGCCCTGCCGAACGTGAGCTGGAGCTGGTACCCGGCCTCGGCTGTCTCACCGCTGTTCAGCGCCACCACGTTTGTCACGTTGGTGGCGATACTCGGCTTCATGCCGTCCGGATTGTCGCTGTCGATCGTCAACTCGCTGTGGTCGCTGGCCCGCAACGAGGCCAATGGCGCAAGCGCGGACAGCCGGATGGAAAAGCTCGATTTCAATATCGGCTATATCGGCTCGGCGCTTATCGCCGCGTGTTTCGTCGTCATGGGCGCTGGTGTCCTGCATAGCCAGAACATCAACCTGGCCACGGGCTCGGTCGGTTTCGCCAGTCAGGTGGTGGATATGTATGTGTCCACGCTCGGGCCATGGAGCGGGTTCGTGGTGGGTATTTCCATCTTCACCGTGTTGCTGACCACGTTGCTCACGGTGCTCGACGGCTTTCCCCGTGTGATCGTTGCCGTGTTCGAAAGCCTGGGCCACGACGGCGCCCGACAGGCCGCGCGCCCCGAGCAAGCACATCCGGGCCAGCGCCCGAACGCGGGCAATGGCGAGCGTTATCTGGCCATGGCCGGACTGTCGGTGCTGGCAGCGCTCATACTCTTCTTCCTGATGGGCAACTTCTGGCTGTTCATCAATTTCGCGATGATTACATCTGCGGTGGTCAGCCCGCTGCTAGCCGCGCTCAATCATCTGACCATGAACGGCGTGTCGGTGAGTCGCGCAGACCGGCCCTCGGCGCTGCTCAACGCCTGGAGCGCGCTCGCGATCGTGACGCTGGCGATCCTGTCGGTGTGCTATCTGTACGTACGCTTCGTGCTCTGAGGCACCCGCCACCGGACCGCATAGCGGCACGCCACGCATAACAACAGGAGCATGCATCATGGCCCTACTTGCCGAGCTGCAATCCGCGCTGGCGCCGGGACGCGTCCTCTCCCCGGCCGAGATCCCGGCCCGCCATCGCGGCGACTGGGGCGTGGCACTCGCTGCGTCCGAGCAGCCGGCGGCGGTGGTCTATCCGCACGATGCGGCCGATGTCTCGCGCGCACTTGAAATATGCGGGCGCTACGACTGCGCCGTGGTCCCCCAGGGCGGGCTGACCGGACTAACCGGCGCCGCCACACCGATCGACGGCTGCGTGATCGTCAGCCTCGAGCGCATGCGTGCGATCGAGGAGATCGATACCGCGGCCTCGACCATGACGGTCGAGGCCGGCGTGGCACTGGAGCGGGTACAGCAGGCGGCCGCCGACGCGGGCCTGTTCTTTCCATTGGACCTAGGCGCACGCGGCTCCTGTCATATCGGCGGCAATATCGCCACCAACGCGGGCGGCAACCGCGTTCTGCGCTACGGCATGGCACGCGACCTGGTGCTCGGCCTGGAAGTGGTGCTGGCCGACGGCAGCGTCGTGACCTCGCTCAACAAGATGCAGAAGAACAACGCGGGCTACGACTTCAAGCATCTGTTCATCGGCAGCGAAGGCACGCTGGGCATCGTCACGCGGATCGTGCTGCGTCTGTTTCCAGCGACCACCAGCGAATCCGCCGCGCTGTGTGCGGTGCCGGACTACGATTCGCTCCTCGCCTTTCTGGCCCATGCCAGGTCCCATCTCGGGCCGACGCTATCCGCGTTCGAGGTGATGTGGCCGGATTTCTATCGCCTCGCGCTCGACACCACCGGCACGACGCCGCCGCTGGAGGATAACTACGCCGCCTATGTGCTGCTCGACACCCTCGGCACGGATGCCCAGGCCGACCGGACCCGCTTCGAAGACACCGTGGCCAGCGCCCTGGAGCAGGGATTGATCGTGGACGCCGTGATGGCCCAGTCGATGGCCGACAGCGCTAGGCTGTGGGCGCTGCGCGGGCTGCCCGCCGAATTCACCCGCGTGTTCTCGCCGCGTGTCGATTTCGATATCAGTATTCCGATCGGTGATATTGGCGTGTTCGTCGAGCGCGCCCACGCCGCCGTGGCCGGGCAATGGCCTGCAGCGCGCATGATCGGATGGGGCCATATCGCCGACAGCAACGTGCATCTGTCGGTCAACCTCGACGAACAACCGCTGCCGCTGGAGGCCGTCGAGCGTACGGTCTATACGCTGGTACGTGAATACGGCGGCTCGATTTCCGCCGAGCACGGCATCGGCCTGCTCAAGAAATCGTTTCTGGATTATTCACGCAGCGGGCCCGAAATCGATCTCATGCGGCGCATGAAAAACGCGCTCGACCCCACCGGCCTGCTCAATCCCGGCAAGGTGCTCTGACACCTCGACTACGAGCGGCGCGCGCCCGATCGGCTCATCGCCCCAGTGCACGCCCGAGCGGGCGCAGTTCCTCGATATGGTCGAAAGTGACCTTGCACACCACAAGCAATGGCACGGCCATGAGCATGCCGGCAATGCCCCAGAGCCAGCCCCAGAAGAACAGCGCGAAGAACACCATCAGCGGGCTCATGGCAAAACGACGGCCGTGAATGGACGGCGTGATGAAATTGCCTTCAAGCACGTTGAGCGCGAACACCGCAGCCGGCGCAAGCAGGATATGGCCCAGCGTGTCGAAGGTGGCGAACGAGGCCAGCGTGATCGCGGCCAGCGAAATCGCAGCGCCGGCGTAGGGGGCGAAGTTGAGCACCCCCACCAGCACGCCCCATAGAATCGGATCGGCCAGGCCGAGCAGCCAGAGCACGGCGGCCGCGCTGGCCCCGAGCGCGATATTGATGACCGTCACCGTAGCCAGATAACGGCCGATATCGGCCTGCAGATGACGCACGATACGTACCGCGTTGGCGCGACTGCGCCCCCTGCGCGTCATCAACAGCAGCTTGCGGAACATGGAGCCGCGACTGGCAAGCATGAAGTACAGCATGATCAGCGTCATGAAAAGGATGCCCGCGCTCCACTGCAGATTGGCCACGATCTGGTCGCGCAAACCCTGTTCGTTGATCTGGATAGTGGTCTGCTGCGAGGCGGCCTGACCGATCAGGTCGGCCGCAGCCTTCTTGACCTCCTCGGTGGACTTGTTCATGTCCTTGATCTGTTCCTGCAAGTCGTGCGTCTGCTCGTTGAAGGCGGAAAACGCCTCCGGCGCGCGGTTGACCCAGTACTGAGCCGGGCCCATGAGCATATAGCCGCCGTAGCAGACCACGGCCGCAAAGCTGCCGATGATGGCCAGCGCGCTCACCGAACGCGGTATATGCCAGCGCTGCAGGCGTGTCACCAACCGCCCGAGCAGCAGATTGAAGATCAGCGCGAGGGCGACCGGAATACAGATGAAACGCGCGAAGTACAGCGTATAGAGCACGCCCAGCACCAGCAGCGCGGTCATGATGAGCGAACGGACCTGAATCGGTCGCTCGAACACTTTGAGTTTGCCGTCGTCCGACGACGAAGAAGTTGATGCCATCTACCCGTACCCCCGTTCCCTGCAGACATCCGCGGCCATATTCTGGTTGCACCGCCCCCGGGCGCGTAGCCGCGAAACAGCACGCGGCCGCCGATTCCGGCCTGCCGGCGTGTGTATCCCTATCAAACCACTTATCATCACACGCCGACCGCCTACCGTGTTGCTTTTTGCAGCGACCGGACGGCCGCCGCCCTTGCCCGCCCGGATTTCAACGATCATGCCCGTACTCCTACGCCTCATCGTCGCCGCCGCGCTGGCCGTGACTCTCACCGTCGTTCAGGCGCGTGACGGGCGTGATGCGATGGGCGACCGACTGGCGGCATGTACCGCCTGTCACGGTCCTGCGGGCATCGAACTGGAAAACGGTTATATTCCACGTATCCACGGCAAGCCGGCGGGCTATCTCTACAACCAGCTCGTCAACTACCAGGATTATCGCCGTCGGAACACCACCATGAATCATATGGTGGCGCACTTGTCGCCGGCGTATCTCTACGAAATCGCCCAATACTTCGCCGATCAGCGCGCGCCGTATCCGTCACCGGCTGGCGCGCCGGCCGGCGCTCTTGCTGCGCGTGGCGAACAGTTGGTCCAACGCGGCGATCAAGACGCCGATATCCCGGCCTGCAGCGCCTGTCACGGCCAGCATCTGACCGGTGTCCAGCCCAATACGCCCGGCCTGATCGGCCTGCCACGCCAGTACATCATGGCCCAGCTCGGGGCCTGGCAGGTGGGTACGCGCCACGCCGCCGCCCCCGACTGCATGAGCCAGATCACCGCGCGTCTGGACGGCCGCGATATAGAGGCCGTAGCATCCTGGCTGGCCGCACAGCCGATCCCCGACGACACGCGACCCGTCGCCCAGGCGATCACCGATCCACCGCTGCAGTGCGGCAGCGTGCCGGCACCCGAGGCGCGCTCATGAAGCGTTCGATCGCCATGGCACGAATCGCGCTCACCATCGCGCTTTCCGGCCTGTTTGCCGCCACGCCGGTCTTCGCACAAGACGCGACAACCGAACGCGGCGCGTATCTGGCGACGCTCGGCAACTGCGCCGGCTGTCACACCGCGCCGGGCGGCCAGCCCATGGCCGGCGGGCTGCATCTGGCCAGCCCCTACGGCACGTTCATCACGCCCAATATCACGCCGGACCCGACCACGGGCATCGGCGACTGGTCCGACGACGATTTCTGGCAGGCCATGCACAACGGCAAGCGCCCGGACGGCTCGGCCATGTATCCGGCCTGTCCGTATACCAGCTACACCCACGTCGCACGCGACGATATCGACGCCGTTCACGCCTATCTCGAAGATTTGCCGGCAGTCGAGCAGGTCCAGCCGGACCACAATCTCGACTGGCCCTACGGCTATCGCAGCCTGCTCGGACTATGGCAATGGCGCTATTTCGAGGCCGGCGCCCTCGCGCCCAAGCCCCAGCAGAGCGACACCTGGAACCGTGGTCGGTATCTGGTGGAAGGCCTGGGTCACTGCAACGCCTGTCACCGCGCGCGCGGGCGTTTCGGTGCCGCGCTGACCGCAGAAGATGCGCCCGGCGCGCTCATCCACGGCTGGTACGCGCCGCCGCTGGCTGACCCGGATCAGGCCGGGCTGCAGCAATGGTCGATCGCGGACGCGGCCGCGTTCTTGCAAAGCGGCAAGGCCGAGCACGCCGCGTTGATGGGCCCCATGGCCGACGTGGTCTACGACAGCCTCCAGCACTGGACAGATGACGACGCGCTGGCTGCGGCGACCTATCTGAAAACCATTGCCCCCCAAGAGGTTGAGTCACCTCTGCGCTTGATCCGCCTGAGCGAGAAAGGCGCGGCCAATGCAATGGCCGAGGGCCGCGTGCTCTACCGCGAGCACTGCGCCGAATGTCACGGCGACGACGGTCAGGGCGATACGGGTGCACCAGCACTGGCCGGCAACCGGACAGTGACGATGGACGACCCGGTAAACGTAGCCAACATGATCCGCATGGGCGGCTTTCCACCGGCCACAACCGGCAATCCGCAGCCCTACGGCATGCCGCCCTTCCATGGCCTGTCCGAGCGCGAGCTGGCGGCACTGGTGAGCTATATCCGTGGCAGCTGGGGCAACGACGCACCGCCGGTCACCGGCACCAACCTGCGCCGCTGATGGCTGTCATTCGTAAACACATCGTCGTCTTCAGCCCTGGGTTGTCGGCCGCGCACCTCGAGCGTCTGGCCGCGCAACACGAGGTGCACGACTTCAGCGATCGCGCTTCGCCTTTCGACGACGCCGATTTTATCGCCGCACTGGCGCAGGCCCACGGCCTGATCGGCGTTCGGCTGGCCTGGACTGCCGAGCGCCTTGCGCTCGCGCCACAGCTCGAAGCGCTATCGAGCATCTCGGTGGGCGTGGACAATTACGACACCGACACCCTGGACGCGCGCGCCATCACGCTTTGTCATACCCCGGACGTGCTCACCGAAACCACGGCCGATACGGCCTTTGCACTCATCCTGGCGACAGCACGGCGCGTGGTGGAACTCGCCAGCCGAGTGCGCAACGGGCAATGGCAAACACCAACAGGCCCCGCCGAATTCGGCGTGGACGTGCATCACAAGCAGATCGGCATCGTCGGCATGGGCCGGATCGGTGCCGCCATCGCACGCCGTGCCCACTTCGGCTTTGCCATGCCCGTGGCGTATCACAATCGCTCGCGCGCGCCTGCCCTCGAGGCCGAGTTGGACGCCCGCTACATGACATTCGACGAAGTCCTCGCCGACAGCGATTTTGTCGTCGCCACGGTTCCGCTCGGCCCGACCACTGAAAATCTGTTCGATGCCCACGCCTTCGCACAGATGAAGCCGGGCGCGATCTTCATCAACATCGCTCGTGGCGCTGTGGTCGACGAAGCCGCACTTGTCGACGCGCTCGACAACGGCCCTCTGCGAGCCGCCGGTCTGGACGTATTCCGCGGCGAGCCCATCGACGCCAACAACCCGCTGGCGGGCCGTGACGATATCGTCGCCCTGCCGCACATCGGTTCGGCAACCGTCGAAACCCGGGCCGCGATGGCGGATCTGGCGGTCGACAATCTGCTGGCAGCACTGGCCGGCAAGACGCCACCATCGACGTTCGATCCCTCCCGATAGACGTTATGGCGGCGTTCAAAATTGCTTCGATAAAAGTTTAAACACTTCTGCACCCCAAAGCCTTCTCTATCCCCTATCTCGATCGTAATTCTTAACTCAAGGCACACGCTATTGCGCCGATACCCTGCTTGGATAGTTCGCAAGCTCGGCCTCGTTTCCTTAATCGTCCAAAACGAGTTGGGGCAAATTGCGTGGCGTTGCAAATCGACCAATTCGCGACCCCAACGTTCTGGCAGAGCTTGAGACTACGCCCGAAGTGGCTCTAAAAAAACTGGTCGTGCATGTCTGGAAGGTCTATATCTAAACGAATTTTTTTGCCGCAAATCTCTATTCATTCGGCGTCAAACGGGGAGTTGAAAAAATGTCGGATACAAGGGGGCCATCATGAAAAAACTTATCGTTGCAGCCATTGTCAGCTTCGTGCTTTTGCTTACTTCAGGCTGTGCTACACGCATGGGCGACTTGAGTGTGGTGTCGACACAGCTCGCTGAACTAGACGGCGTTAATCTTAACGAAGCGCCGACCACCCGTCATGTCACAGGCCAATCGAAGAAGTTTGTATTTCTATTTATCCCTTTCGGCATCCCTCATCTCGAAGATGCAGTGGATGACGCGTTGATTAAGGGGAATGGCGATGTACTCACCGACGCCAGCGTTCACCGAACCGGATGGTGGTTCCTAATTGGGCAAGTCGGATGGAAAGTTACGGGCGATGTAGTTCGTACTCGTGGTGTCGCACACACCGAGGAGCGCACGGAATGAATCGATTGATCTCTTTGTTAGCTGTTTTCGCCTTCTCAACGCTGGTAACGGGCTGTGTAGTTCGCCAAGGCGATTTCACAGTGCTCTCCGATAAGCTGATAGACGCGAAAGATTTCGACTTGTCCGGATCCGACAAGGTCCGCCATGTCGAAGGCGAAGATAAAGCACGGATTATTGTGCTTTTTCCAACTGGTCAGCCTTCGCTGGAGGGAGCCATTGATGATGCGCTCGAGAAAGGTTGTGGAGATGTGTTAACGGACGCTGTTGTTCATTCATACTCTTGGTATATTCCATACATCTACGGGGAGACTGGTTGGCGTGTGGAGGGCGACGTAGTGAAAACCCGTTCGGATTGAGCGGTCATTATTACTAGTACTCGTAAAACGCTTTGAATAGAGCCGATCCGGCTAGCCGAGCGGGTTCTTAGTCGGAGAAGATAAAAGGTAAGACACGCTTGCGATGCAAAAGACGAACGTGATCTTTTGCATCGCAAAATCAACATCGAATAAGACAGACTCCGGGGCTCGTCTATCATCTCAACCTCAGACTCCTGAGCACATTAAGCTCAAAGTATGACTCGTCCCATCCGAATCGAATTTCCGGCGAGTTGTATCACACGACAATTAGCTAGAAGGGATCTATGAAGACGACGCAGACCGCGAGCGTTTTCTTGACGTGTTTGGCCAGGGCGCGGCTGACTTCAACTGGGCCTGTCACGCTTACTACCTGATGACCAATCATTGCCATATGGTTATCGAAACGCCTGATAGCAACCTGTCGAAAGATATGTGGCAGCTACACGGCGTATCCACTCAATACAGTAATCGTCACCATCTACGGGCCGGTCACTTATTCCAGTGCCGATTCAAAGCCATCCTCGTGGACGGCTACAGCTATTTCCTGGAGTTAGCGCGCTATGCCCTACTCAATCGGGCGCTCGCTGGAATGGTCGGCCGACCTGGCGAGTGGTCCCAGAGCAGCTATCGAGCGAAGGTAGGTCAGACGCCGTCGCGGCCTTGGTTAACGACAGATGGTTTGTTGGCAACGTTTCGTCGCTAGAGGATGTCGGCGATCAAACACTACGAAGCGTTCGTAATCGACGGCGTGAATGCCGCTTCGATCTGGGGGTGTCTCCGGTCGCAGGTTTTTTAGGCGACCGCCATTTAGTCGCACGAAGCCTAAGCTACGCAGCCGTCGATGTGATGAAGTTGACATACCCAGAGTACAGAGACGGGCGCCACCGTCTTCTTCTATAGAGACGATTGCAGGTACGCATTCAACCCGTAATAGGCCCCTCATTGGCTGTCATGCAAGCGGCGGATACAGAGCAGCCAAAGGGCTCAGACACGACTACGACACGCCGTAAACCAGAATGCCCGACCTACAACAGGCCGAGCATCGGCTTGTGAAACGCTTCGGGCACAGCCCGCCTGGGCCGCTACTCGCTCAGCTCGAGCTTTTCGCCAATCGCCTGATCGGCGATCTCGTCGGGACTGAACGGCAACGCGATCCACTGCTTGGTCGAATAACGCCGGGTCTGGTCGCGATGGAACGGCCGCGATGGATCCGGCGATTGCGAGAACGCCAGCAGCGCCTCCGCTACCGGGCCATCGTCGTCAAAGGTCACGGTCTGCATGTAGGTCGGACCGCGATCGATCGGTGCGTAGTCGCCATTCTCGGTCAGGCCCGGGCCGTCCGCGACGTTGAATACGCCTTCGCGACCCAGGCCACCGTGCATCGGGATAAGCGCATCATCGTTGGATGCGTCCACGACATGCTGCAGATCGCCGAGCTCGGCGTCGAGTTCGACGCCGCGATCGTCAAACAGTTTGATCGCATCGCCCAAAGCCTGACGCGTAGCCTCGTCGATCACCAGATCACGGGGCGTATTCACCGCGTCGCTCTCATCAAATTTGCTGGCGAATACCGTATCGGTCGTCTCGTTAAACGCCACTCGCTCCCAGAATTCGCGAAAGACATGCGCCCCGCGGCTGTCGAGATTGTCGCGCTGATCCCAGTTTGCGAGCACATTGCACGCGCGGGTGGCATCGACCGTACCGCCGTCGGTCAGCGGCAGTTGCGGATCGTTCTGACAGTCGGCAATCACGTCGTTGCGGACCAGCTCTGCGGCATAGCTGCGGTTGCCGTAGACCACGGTCTGCAAGTTGTCGAGCGTGAACTTGTTGCCGCCCAGCCCATCGTTTCCGCTCAAGCGATCCTGCACCTGGATGAGACCCATACGGGTACGCAGCAGGCGCGGAATAGCCTCCGGAACGGCCGTGTCTGCGCGTGCCAGCAGCTTTCGACGCAACAGCGGCGAGAACCCCGTCAGCGGCTCCTCCGGATTGCTGAGCCAATAGCTGTCGTTGGAGTTGGTGACATAGTCGTCACGGATCAGCACCGGCAGGTTGGAACCGCCGAATATGCCCGGCTGCGGTGAATCTGCATCGCTACTCCATTCGCAATCGGCTGTGCTGCCATCCAGAGCGGGCAGATCGGCCGCTGCCAAGGCCTGTAGGAATGGCTGGTTGCTGATGCATGCCGCAAACTGTTCTGCAGTCACATGGGGCACCGTGGACAAATCGGCGTACATGGCCTTGCCGAACCGATCGGTCGCAATCGTGTTCACGAACGGTAGACCCACGGTCTCCTTGAGCCGTGCAACAAGGTCTTCGACGCTGGTGGCCTTATCCATCGACAGCCACTGCCCGATGGCACGCGTATTTTCTGATGCGGCGTCGCGAATCGCGAAGGCCAGATTACTGGTACCCCAGGGCGGCAGCTGATCGTTGAGGAGATTGACCGCGATCATCGGGCCGAAATGCGACACGTACACGCTGCCCGTCTGGGTCTGGTCGCCAGGCAGCTGGATCGTCACATCGACCTTGTCGATATCGCGCTGCTCGATCTCGCCGTCGACGTTCTCGTACTGGTACTTGAGCGGATCGCCCTCGACCAGGCGCAGTTGATAGAGCGTGAACCGCTTCGCAGTGGATACCGTATGGCTCCAGGCGATGTCCTTGTTGAAGCCGATATTCGGAAACGGCTGGCCCTGCTGGCCCACGCCCATTACATCCAGCTCGCCCGGCAGGGTGAGATGCATTTCATAAAAACGCTGCACGCCGTTCCACGGTTCGTGCGGGTTGCCGTACAGCATGCCGCGACCGTTCTCTGTCGCCTGCGCGCCCAGGGCATACGCGTTGCTGCCACCACGCGTGACGTTGATCGTGCTCATGTCGAAGACAATATCGTTGCGCTCGACAGGCGAAGCCGTGACGGGAGTCGCCGCCGGCGGCGCAGCCGCTACGATCGGCGCAACGAAGTTGGACAACCCGCCGCGTAGATTGCCCTTGTTGTAGACCGCGCCCAGATCTGTTTCGTCGATCTCGCGCACCCATTCGGCGCCGGCGCAATCTGCGTCGATGTTGGCCACCCCGGTATCGCGCAAATAGCGGCTGTAGCCTGCAGCATAACCCTGGATCGCATCGCGCACGTCCTGCGGCTGGGATTCCAGCAACGCCTGCCGCTTGGTTTCGTCGTTGTACCAGGTATAGAAAATATCGCTGGTGATGTGGCTCTGGCTCGCACCGAGATAAAGCGCGCTTTCACCGCGCGCGACTACGATCTCGCGCGCAAGCGAGCAGAGGTTATCCTGGGCGAAGGCATAGCCCAGACCGTAGCCAAGGCCCTTGTAGTCGTCGGCCGTTATATGCGGAATACCAAACTCGGTGCGTTGGATCTGGGCGGCATAAGTCGCTTGACTCGGCGCCGACGTGCTGACGTTGTCGTTCGAGTTGCCTTCACTACCGCTACAACCCGGCAAGACAATCATGGCGGCGATTGCCGCGCAAGCCGGTACCCGGCTATTTCGGCCAAATCTGCGAAGCCCCATCGGATATCCCCTGTTGATTATTGTTGTCCCTACCGAAACGAGCAGGCTGACTCAACCCAGCCGAACGGCCGCTCATCTCACAGTTTCAATTAGCACGAAGGGCTATGGCGCGCAACACGTTGCCCGCCGACTCTAATAAGCACTGGAGAAAATAACAGAGAAAGATCAATTACCTGTGTGCTTCGCGACGTCCAATCTGCGGAAAGACGCCGAACGAAGGTGGGAAAGACGCGCAGTCCGCTGATCCTGTCCAGTCAGGCCGGTGCCTCACGCTGGGCGAAAGCCCATCGGCCGATCCAGCGCGTATCACGCGACGCCACCGTGGCCCCCGGTTAACACCACGCTGTTATTCAAACGCGGCAACTGGCCTGTGCAAAGCGCTGTGTCTTGTCGTCTTGCAACGCGTTCTGAATGGGATGCGGTTTTGAGATAATAGGTGCGAATAATTATCAATTGCATTGACGGGCTATTTAGGCCTGCTTAATATCCCTGCCATCAGCGTCGAGCTGCGGTGAATACGCTCGATGCATCATCAGGGGAAACATAGTGACCAATCCATTTCCGGCTGTGGATGCGACCATTAACGAATCGCGTCTGGCCGTTCGTCCGGCGACTTTTTCGACAATTTTTCTGAGCCTGGCCTCATCTGCGCTGCTATGTAGCGCGTTGCCGGCTGCTGCGCAGGACGCGGACGAGCCCACCGCGCTCGATCCTCTGACTATCCAGGCCGAGGCGATTCCTGACAGCGCAATCGGGCCAGACTTCAGCATCGCAGCCGAAAGGACGACGACCGGCTCCAAGACCGATACCGAGATTCTGGATCTCTCGCGGTCCGTATCCGTGGTGACCGAGGAAGAGATGCGCACGCGCAATGTCCAGAGCCTGGAGGAGGCATTGTCCTATACGGCCGGCGTGTCGGCCGACCAGTACGCTTCCGACAATCGCTATGATTACTACATGATCCGCGGTTTCAACCAGACCTCACTGGGCACCTACCGTGATGGCTTGACGCGACGCACGGTCAACTTCACCGGCGGCAAGCTTGAACCCTACGGGCTACAGCGTCTCGACGTCCTCAAGGGCTCGACCTCGACCTTGTTCGGCCTGAACGCGCCCGGCGGTATCGTCAATGCGATCACCAAGCGGCCGCTGGATTACAGGTTCGGCGAGGTATACACGACGCTGGGCAAGGATCACGTCGAGACCGGCGCCGACTTCGGCGGGCCGATCGACGAGGACGCCAAGTGGACCTATCGGCTCACCACCAAATGGCAGGACGCCGAGCGCGACGGCGAATACACACAGGATGACCGCGTTTATGTCGCGCCGGCACTGACATACCGACCGAGCGACGCGACGTCTTTCACCCTGCTGGCTGATTACAACAAGCGCGACAGCAACGCTGCTCAATCCATACCCTTCGGCTCCGGTATCAAACCGGATACGTTCCTGGGCGAACCGGGTTTCGATGGACTGGATACCACCGAATACAACATCGGCTATCTCCTCGATCACGACTTCGGCCACGGCGTGTCGTTCAAGCAGAACGCGCGCTATACGCATCTTGACCTGGACTACAACAGCGTCTATCTCAGCGGCGCCCCTGCCGCCAGTCGCGCCGCTTTTGTCGTGGACGGTGAACGGGATCAGTTTTCGATCGATAACCAGCTCCACTACGCAACACAGTTCGCCGGCATCGGTAGCCGTACGCTTATCGGCTTCGACTACACGCACGATGACGTGACCGAAACATCGCAGTTCGGAGCCGCGGGCGGAATCGATATCTCCAACCCCATATTCTGCGGACGCGCCTGCATAACGCTCGGCGCGCCGACTCCGTTTGAGCAGAAGCAGAAAAGCCAGGGCGTCTATCTGCAGGAAGAGTTGACCTTCATCGACCGCTGGATACTTACGCTCGGCGGGCGCTATGACACCGTCGAGACAGAAACCGTCACCGATACCGTCAACGACCACGCCTTCACCACCCGCGCGGGGCTGACCTTCAAGGCCACCGACGAGCTATCGCTCTACGGCAACTACTCGGAGTCCTTCCAGCCGCCGACCAGTCGGAATTTCGCCTCCGGTCGTGCCGAACCACAGGAAGGCGAACAGTATGAGCTGGGCTTGAAATACAGCCCGGTGGGGACCAGCGCGCTGTTTACGGCTGCTCTGTTCGACCTGACACAGAGCAATGTCTCGGCTCAGGTGGCACCGAATCTCTTCGAGCAGACGGGCAAGGTCAACGTGCAGGGCATCGAGCTTGAAAGCAAGGTGGCGCTCAGCGATCGGCTCAACGTCATGGCCGCCTATTCCTACTGGGATGCCGAAATCGAGGAGGACGGCATCAGTGGCAACACGGGCAACCGCCCGTTGCTGGTGCCGGAACATATCGCCTCGCTCTGGGCGGATTACACCATTCCCGGCAGCGGTGAGCGCGGCGACCTCACCTTCGGCGGCGGCGCGCGGTTCACCGGCTCGGTGTTCGTGGACAATGCCAACAGCCAGAAGGTGGATTCGCATACGCTGGTCGACGCCGTTGTGCGCTACGCGTTGACGCCGGACATTGATATTTCAGTGAATGCCAACAATCTGCTCGACAAGGAGTACATTTCCTATATCGACACCTTCGGCAACGCCGCATTCTATGGCGAAGGGCGGACGGTGCTGACCACGCTGCGCTATCACTGGTAATGCCGGCATTCCATCGGGGCATTCAACCGCTCGCCGAGATACCACGCGCAGACCGCGCCGCGCCCGATTCGATCAGGCGTGGCGGGGTCGCACCTTGAGCGGCCAGAGCGCCCGAAGCAGCTCGGGTCGACGGGCGAGCGTCATGGTCACGGCGATTCCGGCGCCCGTATTCAGCATGATCCAGACCAGCACCGCAATGCTCGGATGATCGGCCTTGAAACAACAGGCGGCGGACATCAGCACCGCCGCCGCGGCCAGCACACGCAGGACGCTGCGCGGCGATTGCGCTGCCCGCTCGGCAAACACCTGCTGCCAATGTGCGGGCATGGCAAGCGCAAACCAGCCCATCCCGGCTCCCGACAGCGCCATCGCCGCGATCAACCAGACCACGTCAGCCACCGGCCATATGGGTGCGCGATCGGCGGTGCGACCGTGCGGCGTGCATTTGTCCGGCGCCGCGTTCGTGCCAGGCCAGCCTGCGCGCAGCCCAGGCCGCGATCGCAGCACACGCCAGCAAACTGAGGTCCACGCCGGCCACCGGCCAGTAGGCATCGACAAACACCGTGCGGATCAGATGGTCGCCCGTGGTGATCCAGTTCAGCGCGACGGCGGCCAGTGCGAGCCCTGCAATCGCCCAGCACTGCTCGCGCCAGGCGGGATTGATCCGTGCCTGCGATACCGCGCCGCTGCGCACCGCCGCGTGAACCATGGCCAAAAGCCATGCGCACCAGAAGATACGAATCTCCCAGGCACCGGTTGCCGGCAAATCTGTCGGCAGCAGGCGATTGCCCGCCAGCATGGCCACGGCAGCAATAACCATTCCCGTCACCGTCGTCACCGCCAGGGCATCCACTACGCGGCTACCGATGTTGCCGGTGGCCGCGTGTTTGTTCTTGCGTTTCTCCACGAAGAACATGAATCCGGTAGCGATACAGACACACCCCAGCAGCCCGCCCAGTACATAGAGCCAGCGCAGCAGCCAGTGCCGGAAATGCTGCAGATGCAGCCCGGTAAGAAACGCGTTGATCGCGCCCACGGTCGAACGGGGCGGATCCTCGCGAATGACATCGCCGCTGCTGGCGTCGAAATAGATCGCTTCGCCCACCAGGGCCACGCGGTCGGTACCGGCCCGAAAGATGCTGACATAGCTGTTGGCATCGCCCAGATGGCTGATCGTCAGAAACCCCACGTCGCCGGCCATATCGCGTGCGGCCCAGCGGCGCTTGGCCTCGGCCACCATGGCATCGACCGAGGCCAGCGGTGCGGCGACGCCAGCGCGCTCATGCGGCAGCCCGGTACGGGCGGCCTCCGCGACTTCGTGGCGCTCGTGCAGGGGTTCGAGCAGCGTATGCGATACGGGGAAATAATAGGTTCCGGCAAAGATGACCAGGCCGGTGAAAGCAAAGAACAAATGAAACGGCATCGCCACGACGCCGGTCAGATTATGCAGATCCAGTGCGCTGCGCTGCGCGCGCTTTTTAGGCCGGAACGTGAAGAACTCCTTGAAGACCTTGCGGTGCATGACCACGCCGGTCACCAGCGCGACCAGCATCGTGAACGCGGCCAGACCCACGATCCAGATGCCCAGATTCTTCCAGTTCAGATGCAGGCTGTAGTGCATCGGATAGAAGAATTCACTGCCGATCTTGAGCTGGTCATCGGGGAGTTTGGTGCCGGTGCGTGGATCGATGGTCGCCCAGCCGTGTACGTGCAGATGATCGTCGGCCGGATCGACCGGCGCGTTGGGAATGGCGAACTCGCCGCCGACGAGCAGCACCGGGTCGCGATGCGTCGTATAGGCATAAAGCGAATCGAGCGACATCGTTTCCGGCGACGGCAGATCGCCCGTGACGCGCCTGGCGGTGGCTGCCATATCACCCGGATTGGGCTTCAGGCGTTCGAAGACCGGCGCCAGCATTCGATCGAACGACGGCATGGGCTGTGCATCAAAGCGCGTGTCCGGCAACGACCATCGATCGATCTCACGGTCAAAGACCGACAGCGAGCCGAAAAAGAAGCAGGCCATCAGCACGAAACCCAGCACCAGGCCGAACCAGGTGTGGAGCCATGTCATGGCCTGGCGAAAGTTGGCGAACATGCGTCTATGCCCCTAGCCCAGAACGGCGCGCTGCAGCGCCCAGGCGCCGACCGTCAGGCCGAGGCCACCGCCGGCGAACACGACAACCACACGCATCAGACTGGACGCGGTGAATGCCCAGAGGAACAGGCCGAGATACACGATGAAGGCGAGCAACAGCAGCAGCATCTCCGCCTCGTGGAAGTCTCTGCCTAGCGCCGCAAGACTGGCAATGCCGAACGTTACGAAACCCCATGTGAACGCATAGCCGCCCACCAGCGCCACGACCACCCGTAGCGTCAGAGCAGCCGGCCGATTCTTGGCTATCGATAGATCCATGCTTAAAAGCTGCCAAGCGCCCATAACGAGCGGTATTGCGAATGACTCTCAATATTATGCACGAGTCTGAGTCATGGTTCGCCTTGTCCGTGGCAAATAGGGTTGACGCATGGTGCCCTGAACCGTTCGAGTCCATTTGAGCTATGCCGGAGAGCAACATAAAAAGAGCAGCCGCATCTCGGGCTCAAGATCGCCCCGCACCCAGGCGGCCCTAGACTCTGGACGGAGAGCTGACCAGCGTGATCCGCTGTCTTGCACGTGCCGCAATGCGCTTGAGCTGTAAGCACCAGAACACCACTTGTATCCACAGATCATGACCGGTCGTCAGTGATTTGACAGCACGCTCGCTGCTCCTTGAGCGGTATCGGCAATCAGGAACAGTCGGGGGGCAGCGGACACCAGACACTTTCTTTGTCGAGCGAATGAAGACCAGACTCAGACGCCTGCTCGCTAACCCGCTGAGACGTGCGTCGATATGCTCGGCGCAATCGCTTTTTTTTAAATCTTCGCGATTGAGCACGACGCGCATAGCCGATCCATTCTGCTGTCTGCTGTTCAGCCTCTTCCGGGGCGCTTGTCCGGATCGCATTGGCCTTACGTGCACCGCCGAATCGTACGCCGGCGATTCAAGAACGCCTATATATGGCCGATGACCCACTATCGGGGCAGCCACTGATTAGCGGTCGGACTGCCCCGGGATCAACAGCCACACCCGAAGACGCGTCCCTGCAATCCGGCCTCGACGATGACACGGCCTGCTGGCAATCAGGCGCGGAATACGAACATAGAAACATCGATTTTTCGGTCTATAGATCGGAACGGTGTTTTTTTTGTGTTTTATTTATACAAAACACTGATTATATTGATTTTTATTAACCCTTTTTTTGCGCATAAACAGAAAAAACATCGCGAATGAACCGTCGATCAAAAACCGGCGCCTAGCGTCACATTTTTAACAACGGGCGTGCGTCGCAGGCGTTAATTAATCGTTAACCCAATAATTTATAAAGGAAATAATTTATATTTCGACTATACCTGCAAATGGCACTTAACGTGGCTGATCGTTTTTTTTGACAAAATTCGTCATTTTTTACTTGCGCTCTAACCAATGGCCGTGGCTTAGTTTCCCCGACAGCCTTTTCCAAGGTTGCAGATCTAGCTGATCTTCCAGCAATTAGACCCCGGGGGGGGACCATGCACACATTACGAACAGTCCGGCGGCCGATATCGCGATTCATGGGTCTTGCCGCTATGGGGGGGCTGCTTTTTGCCTCCACCGCCAGCGCCTGGACATACAGCGACCTGAACGCGTCTCAGAAGCGGCTTTATGACAAACAGCAGGCGTGGATGGACCAGACCTTCGCACGCTACGGCCTGGAGGCACCCAAGCTGCCGCTTTCGACCTATCTGGGCGTGGATACGCGGGGAGATACGCCCGAGATCACGAACGTAAACGTGATCAACCGTGGCAACGATGGGGCGTCGCTCCGCGCTGTCAGCTACGGACAGGTGTTCAAGAAAGGCGACTATCTGCCGTCCAAGGCACTGTTCTACTCAACGCCCAGCAACCCGAGCAACCAGGGGGTGCAGGCGGATATCAAGACCTATTGGGATGACGGCTCGGTGCAGCACGCTGTCCTGACGCTGCAATTGGACGACGTACCGGCACAGGGCTCTCGCCAGCTCAAGATCTTCACCCGCGGCGATAAGCCGGAATCGTCCTACGATGCGTCGCTCAAGATTCGCGATCTGCTGTCCACGAGTTTCAACGCGGAAGTCAAAATCCGGAGTCAGGACGGCAAGAACTTCACCCGCGATAGCCGTGAAATCCTGCAGGACATCGCCGATCGCGGCGGCTGCGATCAGGTACCGGACAACCAGTGCCGGACCTGGCTCTCCGGCCCGCTGGCCTCGGAATGGATCGTCGGTGGACGACTACCCGAGGCCAACGGTTCGCGCGAGGATCAGATGGGCGTGTATTTCCATGTCCGTGCCTATGCCGACTACAGCGGTCAGATTCACAGCGCCCGCGTTGATACCGTAGTGGAAAACAACTTCACCTACGGCAAGACCGCCAGCAATCTACGCTACAGCGCAACGATCAATACCGGCGAGCAGCAGTTCGATTCAGGCGACATCCGGCACTTCGATCATGCCCGCTGGCACAAAGTGTTGTGGTGGGGCAGCAACCCCGATCTGCACGTGCAACAGGACACTGAATATCTCCAGGATACCGGTGCCATCCCCGAGTACGAAGACATCAAGCCGCGTGAGTCCGAATTGCGCAAGCTGCCGGGATCCTTTGCCATCATGACCAATGGCCACCAGTCGGCGCATATGGGAAGGACCGGTGCACAGGCGGCGATTGGGCCATTGCCGCGCTGGACCGCGCTGTATGCGCTCAACGGCGATCCACGCGCATTCGACTACATGATGGCCAACGACAACGCGGTGGGCTCATATGGCTTTCATTATCGCGACGAGACCACGGGCCTGCCAGTGTCGATCGTCGATCATCCGTATATCACGATTGCCGATTACAGCCATGCCAAACGGGGTAATGCCGACTATCGCAAAGATCTGATTACCGCTTGCTCGAACGACTGCAGCACGCCATATGCCTTTGATATCGCGCATCATCCGTCCATCGGCTATGTGCCGTATCTCGTCACCGGCGACTACTACTACCTGGAGGAACTGCAGTTCGCCGCATCCTATAACGAGCTGTGGAGCAATCCGGGGTACCGCAACGCTGGCAAGGGCATTCTTCGCCATGCTCAGAGTCAGGTCCGAGGTCAGGCCTGGGCACTGCGCACCATCGCTCAGGCCGCTTTCGCCTCGCCCAAGGGCGATCCGATGAAGGCCTATTTCATCCAGATGATGGATAACAACATCGACGAATACACCCGCTACTACATGGATCAGGAGTCCAAGCATCCCTTGCATGTCGTGGACGACTATGGCGCTGCAGTTTATACAATCCACGGCAACGCACGTACCGGCATTGCGCCCTGGCAACAGGATTTCTTCACCTGGTCCGTGTCCAATGCAGCCGACCTGGGATTCAGGGGCTACGACAAGTTCGCCAAATGGCTGCTGGAGTTCCAGGTCGGCCGGATGGTCAACTGGCAGAAAGACCCCGAAGGATTCTGCTGGATCAACGCCTCGACCTATAATCTCCAGGTTCGTCCGTATCAGGACGGGCCGCAGTACAAGACGCTGGACGAGGCCTATAAATCGCATATGACCTATCTGCGCGGTCTGATCTGCGATTCGCAGGAATTCCGTAATCGTCTCAACCCCAACTACCGCAAGGGCGAGATGAGCGGCTATGCACATTCGGCCACGGGCTTTCCTTCGAACTTCCAGCCGGCGCTGGCAGCATCGGTCGACAAGAAACTTAAGAACGCCGATACCGCCTGGCAGATCTTCGACGACCGGTCGGTCAAGCCTCTCGACTACGACACCAATCCACAATTCGCCGTCATGCCGCGCCGATAGCTGACAGCGGCTCAAGACAAGCCCCGGTCCGTTGACCGGGGCTTTTTGCTTGTCGTTAATACAACACGCGATCGCCTTTGCGTTGTTTATTTGATTTCGCCGCCGCGGCATTTACCGGCTGGCCGTTTGCGGCGTAGCACCACTTGAGGTCCATAAATAAAACTGCCAGGAACACGGCTCGGACGCGTTTTATCTGGTCCAGACCGTTTTCCAAATCATCTTCAATGTGCTCCATGTGCCATGTGTCTTTGCGCCCGCGAAAAGAGAAAAGAGGGTCAGATACATTTTTACTGAACACATCCCGCAGCGCTTCTTGGGCAAGTGCGAAATCCCGAGCCGTCGAATCAGGGGCGCGAGCAGGCGTCGCGACTCATCCGGATAGATGACGTCGATTTGATTTCGAACCGCGTCCTGTTTCATCACGGTAGTCGTTGCCCGTTTTTTGAGTTCCAACAATCCTGAAAAAATCCAAGCTCGCAGGCCCCGTCGACCGATATCAACCCGAGTGCGACCGGCAGCATGCCCGATTAATCAATGGGCACTAACCCAGCGGCGCTGTGCACACGGGGTAAAACTCATCGCCGGTCAGGCACCGATCGTACACGCCGGCGAATACGTGACAGATAGCCGCCGCCAGGACGGCAAGCTGGGCGCCAGCCTGGCGGCCCGATTCGCCTGTGTTCTGGTGTGCGTCCGGCGCCACCGGCTTGACGCACTGAACACGCAGGCAAAGAATCTCTAAAGGGACGGCTGCGGCCATGCACAAGTCCCTTGTCGAGTTGTCTGGGAATTTGTATCGAGCAGCGTTTACCAGTAGCGATCATCGCTTTCCAGGGCCGGTTAGCACTAATGGAATGGACGTGCCGCGCTCTGTTTTTTCAAGGCAAAGCGCACGTGTAGCCACGCCACATGAGCGTGCTGCAACGCCGGATGGCGGAAAAATAGAGCGCGCGTTCCCGCGGGTGGCGCTCAAGATCCCGCCAAACAGCGTTGCGCGGCTTGTCTGGCACGATTTCGGGCAGCAACGCGGTGATTACATGAGTGCTTAGCGGTTCTGGGTACGAGAGCAAAAAAAGGAGGAAACCCAATGAATTATAAAGCTCCTATCGTCGCCGGCATGTTGATCGGCGCCCTGTCGATGACCGCACAGGCCAATGTGGTCTATAACTGGCAATCGACTGGTCCTGGCCCCTATGTCACAGCGACCAGCGGCCAGTTGGTGTTCACAGATGCGGCCTATCGCTCGGGGGCAGTGGATTTTCACGTCAACGACTTCGACTCGCCTTACCCCGGTGGGACCGGTCCCGATGTCCAATTCGATGACAACCTCAGGATCACGAATAGCCCGGTGGTGTCGGCGAGCCTGTCTTTCCACTTCAGCGATGGTGGTGATGACTTCATTCCCGGAATGTGGGTAACTCCTGGCAGCCAGGCGTTCGCTGATTTCAATCTGCCGTTCAGGAGCGAAATCGCGTTCAACGACGACGGCACGCTCACAGGCGATCTTTTCCTGTACAGCAATACAGGGTCCGATCAAACCAACGTATCCGGTGCAAGTCGTGACTGGTCAGTATACAACTACGGCTCTGATTATTTCGCCAGCGAACTCTGCGGCCCACCCACCTGCTCGGCCGGCTCGGGATACTGGCAACTGGCCAGTACGCCGACCGTTGTGTCGGCACCACCGGCCTGGTCGCTCTTCGGCCTGTCCGTAGTCGGGCTGCTCAGCCTCGCCGGAGTGCGCCGTACCGTCTAATGCCTGTCCACAACCTGGCTGTTTGCAGCAACGCGCCGGCGGCGGTCGCCGGCGCCGCCCTTCGACGCAGATGATTTTGAACGACAAGGGCTGAACCAGAACATAGAGATCGGACATATTTTGGGCTCACGCGCCATCGCGATCGCGTAGGTCACAGCGTTCGCAGCGGCGAGACATGGATCCGGATTCGGCACGAAGCGAACAGACCATTTCTGGCAACAAGATTCCCCGCTTGAGCAGACCCCAGCCACCGACGATACAACCGCTCTCAACCGCCCTTTCCGGCCTCACGCGCATCGATGAACGCCTGCATGCGCCGCTGTGGTTCGCCGCTGGCATACGCTTCGATCTGAGCGGCGACGGCCGCCTCGCAGGTCGCCTCGAATGCCGGCTGTGATTGCTCGCGGAAACGCTGCTTGGTCAGACGCACGGCTGCGGGCGGCAGCGCCGCCAGCCGCTGTGCAGCGGCTCGGCCGGTATCCAGCAGTGCGTCCCGCTCGACCAGTTCGTTGATCAGCCCGAGCGCGGCGGCACGCCTACCGTCGATGAGATCGCCAGTCAGCGACAGCGCCTGATTGGTGGCATGGCCGAGATGCTGGGACATAAGCCACGAGCCATAAATACTGGCCAGCCCGACCTTGACCTCGGGCTGGCCGAGTCTTACGTCCGGATAGGTAACCCGCCAGTCGGCGGCCAGCCCGATCTGGAAGCCAACGCCGGTCGCGACGCCGTTGAAGATCGCCACCACGGGTTTGTCCATATCACGAACGGCGGCGATTACCGCGCCCTGATGATGCATCCACGCCGTGATCGCACTCTCGCCTTCGAAGCCGAGCGCCTCGCCCAGATCCTGGCCCGCGGAGAACGCCCGTTCGCCGGCACCACTGATCATCACCGCGTTTATGCTGGGGTCGGCATTGAATGCGTGCAGGCATGCGATGAAATCTACCCGCATGGCAGCGTCCATGGCATTGAGCACCGCAGGGCGATTGAATACGATGTGGGCAATACCGTCGATAACAACGTGTTGGATCGGTTCGGACACGCACGACTCCATGGCAGGATCAGCGCTTGAAGATAGCGCCGCCCGGGCGTGCCGTCTACCGTATACAGATAGTCAACGAGCGACAGCCAGCCGAAGCCAGCGCCGCACGGACCGGTTTCAGCCATAACGCCCGTTGATATAGTCCTCGGTGCGCTTCTTGCTGGGGTTGGTGAACATGGTGTCGGTATCGCCGCACTCGATCATCTCGCCCAGATACATGAACGCGGTGAGATCGGATATCCGGGCCGCCTGCTGCATGTTGTGGGTGACGATCAGCAGCGTGTAGTCCTTCTTGAGCTCGGTGAACAGCTCCTCGATCGCGCCGGTGGAGATCGGATCCAGCGCCGAGGTCGGCTCGTCGAGCAGGATCACTTCCGGCTTGACCGCAATGGTGCGGGCGATACACAGGCGCTGCTGCTGACCGCCGGACAGCGATTGTCCGTCCTGCTTGAGCTTGTCCTTGACCTCGCCCCACAGCGAGCTGCGCTTGAGCGCCCATTCCACGCGTTCGTCCATCTCGGACTTGGACAGCCGCTCGTAGAGTTTCACCCCGAAGGCGATGTTGTCGTAGACGCTCATCGGGAACGGCGTGGGCTTCTGGAACACCATACCGACCCGCGAGCGCAGCAGATTCGGGTCGATCTTGCGATCGGTGATGTTGTAGCCGTCCATACGGATCGTGCCTTCGGTGTGCTGGCCCGGATACAGGTTGTGGATCCGGTTGAAGCAGCGCAGCAACGTCGACTTGCCACAGCCGGACGGGCCGATGAAGGCCGTGGTCTGCTTGGTGGGCACTTCCAGGCTGATGTTCTTGAGCGCCTGGAACTTGTCGTAGTAGAAGTTCAGGCCCTCGACCTCGATCTTGGCCGCGACCTGCTCGCGCACCTTGCGGGCCTTGATGGTATAGCCGGTGATATCGTCGGCAGCGTGGGTCAGACTCATGGCGTTATTCCTCAGCGCGGGTTGCGCAAATCGTCGTGTCGGCTCAGCGCGCCACGAAGCGCGCGATGATGTTGAGAACAAGAATGGTGGCGGTCAGCAACAGGCCGCCGGTCCAGGCCAGTTGGACCAGGTCTGGAATGAACGAGTTGATCGTCATGTTCTGGTAGATCGTCATGGGCAGATTGGCCATGACCTCGTTCATGTTCGACGTCCACTGATTGGAGTTGAGCGCGGTGAAGATCAGCGGGGCGGTCTCGCCACTGATCCGCGCACAGCCGAGCAGCACGCCAGTGACGATGCCGGCACGAGCACCCGAATAGCAGACCTTGGTGACGATCAGCCAGCGATGGGCGCCGAGTGCGGAAGCCGCTTCGCGCAGATTCTGCGGCACCAGGCCGAGCTGATCCTCGGTGGTGCGCACGACCACCGGCAACAGGATGATGGCCAGCGCCACGCCGCCGGCCCAGCCCGAGAAATGGCCCATTGGCCGGACCATGATCGCGTAGATGAACAGACCGACGATGATCGAGGGTGCGGACAGCAGGATGTCGCTGATGAAGCGCACCGTGTTGGCAAGCCTGCCGTTGCGGCCGTATTCGGCCAGCCAGGTGCCCGCGGCGATACCGACAATCGTGCCCAGCACAGTGCCGGCGGCCGTCATCAGAAGACTGCCGACAATCGCATTGCCGAGACCGCCGCCCGTCATCTGGGTACGCGTCGTGAATACGCCAAGATCAAGGCCGGGCACGCCGCGTACGATCAGCTCGAACACGATCAACGCCAGCCAGACCACGCCGAACAGGGTCGCCCCCACGCAGGCAAAGTTGAATACGCTGTTGGCCCAGCGCCGACGTCGATACAGCCCGCCGTCGGCAACCGGCAATGCTTGACTAGTCATGCTTGCGATCCATCTGGCGCAGCATCAGACGTGCCGCGGTGAGAACAAGAAGAGTGATGATGAACAGCACCAGGCCAAGTGCGAGCAGCGCCGACCGCTGGGCGCCGTCCGCCTCGGGGAACTGGTTGGCGATGAGCGCCGAGATCGAGGTGCCCTGGCCGAACAGCGTCGGCGCAAAGAACAGGTTGTTGCCGATGACAAACGTCACCGCCATGGTCTCACCGAGCGCGCGCCCCAACCCCAGGATGATCGCGCCGACCACCCCGCCCTTGACCGACGGCAGCAGGATATAGCGGGTGACTTCCCAGGTCGTGCAGCCCACACCGTAGGCGGATTCGCGGGTCTCTCTGGGCACGGTCATGAGCACGTCCCGGGTCACCGACGTGATGAAGGGGATGATCATGATCGCCAGAATCAACCCGGCGGTGAACAGCCCGGTACCGGCCGGCAGGATCGTCGGAAACCAGGTCTGCAGGAATGGGGCGAGCACCATCACGCCCCACATGCCGTAGATGATCGACGGCACGCCCGCCAGCAGCTCCACCGTGGTCGCCAGCGGCTGACGCAGCCTGGCCGGGCATTTCTCGGTCAGGAACACCGCGATACCGATCGACACCGGCGCCGCAATCACGATGGCGATCGCTGAAGACACCAGGGTGCCGTAGATCGCCGGCAGTGCGCCGTAGACGTCCTGATTGGCGGCCCAGCGGTTCAGGGTGAAGAAATCCAGACCGAATGTGGCAAACGTGGAGTAGCCGGCCACGGCCAGCGAGGCAAGGATCGCAAACAGGGTGGCGAGCACCAGCATCGCAAACACAAAGGTCGTGCCCTTGAAGACCTGATCCAGCCGGTGGTTGCGACTGAGCGCACGCATACGGTGCGCATCTGCACCCAGGGGCATGTCGAGCTGTGTCTGATTCGATGACATGGTGTAACCGATGGTTGGCTTATACAGTCGGGCTGCAGGCAGGAAAACCGCGGACACCCTGTCCGCGGCTTGTCTACTGCAACAGTGCTGGCGTTACGTGGTGCTTACTTGCTCCAGACCGCCTTGCCGTCCTCGCTCTTGATCTGACTCCAGACCTGGCTGCGGACCAGCTCGGCGACGTTCGCCGGGATCGGCACATAGTTCAGCTCGGTGGCGGCGTCGTTGCCGTTCTTGTAGGCCCAGTCGAAAAAGGCCAGTGCCCGCTTGGCGGCATCCGCGTCCTTTACATCGGTGTGCATCAGGATGAAAGAGGCACCCACGATCGGCCAGCTGGCCTCACCGGGCTGGTTGGTCAGCACCAGGTACATGCCCTCGGCGTCTTTCCAGTCGGCGTTGCCGGCAGCGGCCTTGAAGCTGTCGATGCTCGGCTCGACAAACTTGCCGGCCTTGTTCTTCATGCTCACCACGTTGAGCTTGTTCTCGACCGCGTAGGCATATTCCACATAGCCGATCGCGCCATTGATCTGGGCGACCTGGCTGGCCACACCCGCGTTGGCCTTGGCACCCACGCCCTTGGGCCAGGCGACGGACTTGCCCTCACCGATCATGTTCTTGAACTCGTCGCTGACCTGCGACAGGTAATGGGTGAACAGGAAGTTGGTGCCCGAGCCCTCGGCGCGGTAGACCGGCGTGATGTTGGTCGACGGCAGGTCCGCGTCCGGGTTGAGCTTGGCGATGGCCTCATCGTCCCACTGGGTGATGTTGCCCTGGTAGATATCGGCCAGGGTCTTGCCGTCGAGCTTCATGCCGCCCTTGGACACGCCTTCGACGTGTACCACCGGCACCACGCCGCCGGTGATCTGCGGCCACTGCACCAGCGTGTTCTTCTTGAGCTCTTCCGGCTTGAGCGGGGCGTCCGAGGCACCGAAGGTGACTGTACGCGCGCTGATCTGCTGAATACCGCCGCCGGACCCGATGGCCTGATAATTGAGGCCGATATCGGTTTCGTTCTGGTAGGCATCGGCCCATTTGGAATAAACCGGATACGGGAACGTGGCACCGGCGCCGTTGATGGACTGAGCCATCGCCGCCGAACTGCCCAGAACCAGGGTGCCGATTGCAGCGGCTGCACACAGACGTTTGAACATGGAATCTCCTGAACGGACGCGCAGCGCCCCTCGTGAATTGTCATGAGAAAGTCTAGGCTCGGTTTGTGACAGTTCTGCTACACGAGTGTGACGTGTAGAAAACTCTATTCACGCAAGAGTTTTCAGCCAGGTTCTGCATGCACGAGTAGTACAGGGATCAAGCGGTTTTCGGGGAACCTGTTGTCATCTAGTTGACGGCGGGTTGTTTGGGGAGAACGGAAAACACTCAGCTCACTGGCCGATGACTGTAATGGCGCAAGGTTTGGGATTTAAGGCCTCATCGAACTCTGGTTTCGCGTAGCGGTGCGAAACATCGGCCCCGTTAAGGCAGGACAGCCAAACCACCGTATGGGCTTAGATAAATTTCCACATCAGTAGCTAGTATCCGCGCTCAGTCGAAACGCAGACAATCACGCTCTGCCCCAACTCGCCGCGCCGAGCGCATACCCACGCCTTCGGTCATGGACCCACGAATCAACGGCGCAATCCGGTTGAGACTCTCTGCCGAGGCGCGGTCGATCAGCCGCTGCCGCGCCGTCCGGTGGATCAGCCCGCGGGCCCATTCGGGCAGCAATGCAGCACCGGCGCCCAGAAACATGCGGCGCGATACGCCCGCGACCGGAATCGGCAGGTCCATGGACTCAAGCACGGCGAGTGTGTCGCGCGAACGATGATCGAAACGCAGCTGCGGCTGGATCGCGGCGAAATAGTCGTCCATCTCGGCCTTGGACGCGGGCACATTCGTAGCCCCGAGCGCCTCGGCAATCCGCCGTGTCTCGTCGAAATACCGATCCTGAATCCCGATGGACAGATCGGCCTTGAGATAACGCTTGTAGCCGGCCAGGAAACTGGCCATTTCGGTGCAGTGCACCCAGGTGAGCAACTCCGGATCACGCGCAGAGTAGGGCTCGCCTTCGACCGTGGTGCCGACCACTTTCGCGTGCATGCGATCGACCATGGCGATGATGCGCTCGGCGTCGGCGGTGGGCGCATAACTGGTGGCCGCGACGAACATGGTGGTTCGGCGCAGGCGGCCAAGCGGATCCTGGCGAAAACGCGAATGATCGACCACGCCGGCGAGCGCGCGCGGGTGCAGCGTCTGCAACATGAGCGCGGCAATGCCGCCGGCCATCATGCCGGGGAAATCGCCGTGGATCTTCCAGGTGGCCGAATCCGGCCCGAACAGGCCCGGATCGCCTTTCGGGGCGTCGTAGTCGATGCCGAAATCCTCGGTGGTGGCGACCACGCCCACGATCCAGTTGCGTAGCCGCGTGTGTACGGGCGTCAGCAGCGCTGCCGGGTCGGCCAGGCGGCCGGACAAACGATGGGTGATACGGGAGAAGGACGGCATGTTTTCGGGCAGGGAAACCGCGTCTGTACTATACCGCCGACACACGCCGACGGATGCGATCAGTGCCCGTCGGTGAACTGGCGCAGGGGCCGATGGGCATCGATGAGCCAGTCCGCCACCGAACGCCCGCTGGCAGCGACCGCGGCCAGCACCACCAGACCCGCAGCGCGTGCATCCTCGCCCGCGTCGTGATGGGAGAACTCGATACCCAGATAATCGCTCAGGCTCGCCAGCCCATAGCCGCGGCGGGCGAATCGCGGAAAGGCACGCCGCGCCACACGCGTGGAGTCCAGCCAGTGCGCGTCCAGCAGCGCCAGGCCGTCACGCGCACAGGCCCGCGAGGTCGCGGTGACATCGAACGCGGTATGCGAGACCACAATCTGGCCGGCGAGCAGGTCGACGAGCTCGGGATAGCCGTCGGCCCAGCTTGGCGCGTCACGCACGTCCGCGGCGTGGATGCCGTGGATGGCGATATTGTCGCGCGAGAACCAGGTCTGCGGATTGATCAGCCAGGCGCGATTATCCACCAGCTCCCCGCCGGCAAACCGTGCAACGCCGATCTGGCAGATACTGGCCGGATCGCCGTTGGCCGTCTCCACGTCGATGGCAATAAAAGCATCGCCATCGACATGGAGCGCAGCCGGTGGCGCAAGCGCGCGGGCCACGCTAAGCCTGACCGGTCGCCGGCGTGCAAACCATAGCGCCTACCAGAACCAGCTGATGAGGAAGTACGGGATGAGCGTGGCCAGAATCACGCAGGTTACGTTCAGCGCCAGACCGGCCCGCATCATCGACTGAATGGTCATGCGCCCGGTCGCGAACACGATGGCATTGGGCGGCGTGGCCACCGGCATCATGAACGCACAGCTGGCCGCGATCGCTGCCGGCACGGTGAGCAGCAGTACGTCGATATCCACCGAAACGGCCAGCGCGCCCAGCAGCGGCATGAACACCGCCGCGGTGGCGGTGTTCGATGAGACCTCGGTCAGCGAGATGATCACCAGCACCACCGCGCCCACCAGCAGAATCGCCGGCAGCACGCCGAAGACTTCCATCTGAGTGGCAATCCATTCGGCCAGGCCGGTGTCCTTGATTGCACCGGCCAGCGCCAGGCCGCCGCCGAACAGTACCAGCACGCCCCACGGCACGTTGGCCTCGTTCTCCCAGCTCATCAGGCGCGAGCCCTTGCCGTCGCTGGCCGGAATCACGAATAGCGACACGCCGATGAACATGGCGATCAGCGAATCGGACAGCCACGAGATGCCGGCGTCGGAGAGCAGCGGCCGCGTGATCCAGAGCAGTGCGGCCAGCAGGAACATCATGCCGACGCGTTTTTCGGCACTCGACATCGGGCCGAGTTTCTTCATCTCGTCCTGCAGCAGCGAGCGCCCGGCCTTGCCGGTATCGATATCGAAACCGCCGCGAATCAGCCACAGCCAGGCGGCGGTCATCATTGCGATCGACACCGGAATCCCCACGACCATCCACTGGGCAAAACCAATATCGATTCCCTGGTCGGCCGACAGATAGCCGGCCAGCAGCGCGTTGGGCGGTGTACCGATCAGCGTGGCCACGCCGCCAATCGACGCCGAATAGGCGATCGCCAGCAGCAGGCGCGTGGCATAGCGTTCGACTTCGGGCGAGTGCGTGCCGTCGGGGTCCTCGGTCATGAGGCTGACCACCGACATGCCGATCGGCAGCATCATGATCGAGGTGGCCGTATTGGATACCCACATGCTGATGAAGCCGGTGGCGATCATGAAGCCGGCGATCTGGCGCGAGGGCCGTGTGCCCACAGCCAGCAGCGTGGTCAGCGCGATACGCCGGTGCAGATTCCAGCGCTGCATCGCCAAACCGATGAGAAACCCGCCCAGAAACAGAAAGATGATGTCGTCAGCGTAGCCGTAGGCCAGATCCTGAAACTCACCCACGCCGATCGCGGGGCCGATAGCCAGCGGCAGCAAGGCGGTAGCCGGGATCGGAATCGCCTCGGTGGCCCACCAGGTGGCCATGAACAATGCCAGGCCGGCGCAGTGCCAGGCCGCGCCTTCCATGCCGGCAGGTGCCGGCAGGACCAGCGTGGCGATGAGCCAAAGCGGGCCTAGAATCAGGCCGATACGGCCGGCTTTGCTGGTGGCGTGGGCGTCCTGCTGATTGGAGGACACGCTATCCTGGCTCGGGCTCATGGCTGATCTCCCCTGAATGGTGTTGTTCTATTGCATCAGACGCTGGGCGTCACGCCCATCATAGCGAGCAATTGTGAGGCCTCGGCAGCGCGATGAATACGCCCAACCTGCGCATCGCCCACGAAACCCTCGGTGTTCATGTGCGCAAGACAGCGCGCGAGCGGCGCGTAGAAGCCGTCGACGTCGAGCAGCCCGCAGGGCTTGTCGTGCCAGCCCAGCTGATGCCAGGTCAGCACCTCGAACAACTCCTCCAGCGTGCCGAAGCCGCCGGGCATGGCGATGAAGCCGTCGGCGGCGTCGATCATGGCCAGCTTGCGCTGGTGCATGCTCTCGACGACCTTGAGCTCGGTCAGTCCGGTGTGCGCCAACTCGCGGTCGGTCATGGAGCGCGGGATCACCCCAAAGACATCGCCGCCGGCGGCAAGCGCTGCATCCGCGATCACGCCCATCAGGCCGACGCGGGCGCCGCCGTAGACCAGCCGTACGCCGGCCTGGGCGATGGCCGTGCCGAGCGCCGCTGCGCCCTCGCGATAACCCGGTCGTGCGCCATCGCGTGAACCGCAATACACACAGACGCTGGCTATACGGTCATCGGCTTTCGACATGGAGCTCATTGCGATGCAAACGGGCGGGCATTCTAACCAGCCCGCTCCGCCCGGCGCGACAACGCCGGCCGATCAATCGCGCCGATCGACGTCGTTTTGGTCTTTCGTGTCCTTCACGAAGGTTTTGTCATTCTCACCGGTGAAGAACTGCTTGCCATAGATGAGCAGGGTCAGTCCGATGCCGATCCCGAAGGCCCACGCCGCGCCCTGCGTCACCAGCACGCCCGCGGTGACACCGGCAATGCCCAGATCACGCTGGCTGCGGGCCTCCATAATACCGATTCGCACACTGACATAGCCCTGGATGAGCAGCGTAAGCGCCAGGGCCACGCCCAGAATCGGCTGGATGATCGACACGATCGGCAGCAGCAGCAGCCCGGTGTTCGTACCCCAGCGAAACGAGCCTGCCCCGCCGAAGATCGAATCCATGGCCTTGCGGCCCTCCTTGTAGCGCTCGACGATGACCACATGCATGGCGGCCCATAGCGGGCCGCACATGGCCACATCGGGGCCGAGAATACTCATGCTCGCGTTACGCGCGCCAAAGATCATATGGGCGCGGTCCGGGCTGTAATCGATATCCTCATCGGGCCTGGCGCCGTCGGCCTCGGCCAGCAGCGCCTTGGACTGCAGCACATCACCGAAGAGTACGATATAAGTCGCCGCAACCATCGGCAGCGCCTGGATAAAGAACCACGCCGGCGGCAGGCCCACGCCAAAGACGGTGTACTCGGTCCAGAGGGTGACGAAATCGGGCTTGGAGAAGCCCCACTCCACGTTCGGCCAAGGTGCTTCGCCAAATAACGGGGCGATGACGATGGCGAGCGCGATGATCGGGAAGATGCCGAGCTTGCCGATCAGCCCCATTACCGCATTGCGCTGCTTGAGCGCGTTGAAGCCCTGCGAGAAGATCAGCAGGAAGGCTAGGCCGACTGCGATCGAGATCGTGAACGGGAAGGTCCAGAAGCGGCCACCGTCGGCAAAGACCGCGTTCACGGCGGCCAGACCCGCACCCATGATGATGCCGGCCTTGAGCGCCGACGGCACCCAGCGCACCACGTGCTTGGCCAGCCCGGTCACACCCAGCCCGATAGACAACACACCGAGCATGAACTGGAAGGCAATCAGCGCATGCACGCGGTCCACGCCCTCGGGAAAGCCTTCGCAATAAGCGATGAGCAAGGGAATGGCGGGCGTGATCCAGCCCGGCACCACCGGATCGCCCAGCAGATGATGGGTCAGATAGAACAGACCGTTGAGCATCACCACAGCGAGCGCGGCCTCGAAGGGCATGCCCAGCAGATCGGTCATCAGCGGAATGGCGGCCAGATCCACCGCGCACATGAGCAGGCCCTGGAGATAGTCCGGCCACTCGAAGCGGTAATGATAAAACGGCAGCCGGACCTTGAACGGCCCCGCGCCCCAGTACGGCGCCTCGCCGCCGTCTCTGTGTGCCCACTGCGACATCTGCAAATTCCCCCATGGATATGTGCGTAAGATAGCACTGGCGCGGCAAACAATCAGCTTTGCGGAACGTTGTTTCGCATGTTTGAGGCGGCCGGCGCCGTCCGCCGAGATAGCTGCTAATTCCAGCCTTAACAGGCATTTGATGGCGCGACCCATACTATCGCGGTCGCTGGCGCATGCTCGATAGCGAGCGCCCGGCTCGCCATAACCACCGAAAGAGAATCAACCGATGGATGTACCTGTCTGGGTCTGGGGCGCAACGATCGCCGGCATTCTAGCGCTGCTCGTATTCGATTTCTTCGCGCATGTCCGCAAGCCACACGAACCGAGCCTCAAGGAGGCCGGCGGCTGGTCCATCTTCTATGTGGTGCTCGCGCTGCTGTTCGGCTGCGGGCTATGGGCGGTCTGGGGCCATGATCACGGCATCGAGTACTTCGCCGGTTATGTCACCGAGAAGAGTCTGTCGGTCGACAACCTGTTCGTGTTCGTGATCATCATGGCCGCCTTCGACGTGCCCAAGGCCTATCAGCAGAAGGTACTGCTGGTGGGCGTGGTGATCGCGCTGATCCTGCGCACCATCTTCATTGCCCTGGGTGCGGCTGCGATCGAACACTTCTCCTGGGTGTTCTATATCTTCGGCTTCTTCCTGATCTATACGGCCTGGAGCCTGGCCACCACCTCGCACGACGAGGACGAGGAATTCGAGCCCAACATCATGGTGCGGCTGGCTCAGAAATACCTGCCGGCCACCGATGAATACAACGAATCCAAGCTCACCGTGGTCAAGAACGGCAAGCGCATGATCACCCCCATGCTGATCGTGATGATTGCCATCGGTGCGACCGATATCCTGTTCGCGCTCGACTCCATTCCGGCAATCTACGGCCTGACGAAAGAGCCCTATATCGTATTTACCGCCAATGCCTTCGCCCTGCTCGGCCTGATCCAGCTGTATTTCCTGCTGGGCGGCCTGCTCAATCGACTGGTCTATCTGAGTTTCGGCCTGGCCGTGGTGCTGGGCTTCATCGGTATCAAGCTGATTGTCGAAGCCCTGCACGGCAACGAACTGCCGTTCATCAACGGCGGCGAGCATGTGGACTTCATTCCCGAGATACCGATCTGGCTGTCGCTGTCGATCATCATCGGCGTCCTCGTGATCACGACTGTTGCGAGCCTGATCAAGTCATCGGGCAGCTCGGAGGGCGGCAAGCACTAGGGGCTGTTGCCGTTTCGTACGAGACCGCGCCAAGGGTTGCTTTGCGGCAAGACGAGGCGTCAGCACGTGCCGCGTAGTCATTCTCCGCAAGCGCGCTGCAACGCTGTATTGCCGCAAAACAGCCCTCGTCCCGAAGGGTTGGGCCTCAAATCGCCTCAGACGGCGTTGCAAGTCTTGGTCGTGGCCAGCCACGACCGGCGACTCGCGCCTTGCCTGAGACGATTTGAGGTCTCCAACGCGGCGCTCGCACGAAACGGCAACAGCCCCTAGGGCCAGAAAAGGACGCACCCATGACAGCAGATGACGTGTTGGGCAATCGATACCCGGCCCGTCGGCAATAGTGGTCCATGGACGGGTCGGCTTCAAACCGCATGCCTGCAGCGGCCTGACTTGCGGCATGTGATCGCGCCCCTGCGGCATAAAAAAAGAGCGGCCTGAGCCGCTCTTTCTTCGCTACGCCGCTGGCTATCAGGGCGTGGGGCAGGCTGCGATACCGGCGCGAGTCTCGCTGGTGAACTGACAGCCGTAGTTGGCGTCGGCCACTGTGTCGGCATCCAGCACGTCGTCACCCTCGGGCTTGGTGCCGTTCTGCTCCCAGTCGACCATAGCCTGAAAACCGCTGACCAGTTCCGCGCCCGTGAAGTCACAGTGCGGGGCCGAACGGATCGCCCGCTGTACCAGCATGTCGCCGTTGCCGTTGGCCTCGGCGCGCTGCCGATAGACCTGCTCGTGCAGGAACGGCACGTATAGATCGCCCAGGCCGTGCAGCGAGACCACCGGAATGCTGAACTCGCCGTTGACACGCGGCAGCCAGCGCAGGCCGTCCGGCTGGGCCGGGTTGGCGTCAGGATCAGCCGTCACGCGCAGGATCGAGTCGTTGAACATCTGCTCGGCGTCGGTCAGATCCTCGTCGCTATCGAACTGATAGATGAACTCGGCGTTGGTGGTGGAATCGCGGGCCAGAATGCCGTTGACCGTGCCATCACGACCGCCAGTGCCCATCACGATGTTGTAGTAGCCGCCGCGAAAACCCTGCTCGAATGCCGGGCGATCGCCACCGGTGAGCTGTCGTGCGACATCCTCCAGAAGCAGGCCGTCTTCGGTGGGCACGCCCTGCTCGGTGAACGAGGGCACCGTATCCCAGAGCACGGCATCGATCGATTCCTGGTCAAAATCCGTGTTCGGGAACATGGTTGGACCCATGCCCGCGATCTTCTGTGCAGCAAAGGTGAAGTTGAGCAGATAATTGAACTCGGTATCGCCGCCGCCGACCACGCCGCAGGCCGGCATCGCTGCCGAGTAGCTGACCTTATGGTTGGCACTGGCCGCCGTTTCGTCCTCGATCGCCGCGGCGGTCACGTGGCCGCCCATCGACACGCCCATGATATAGATTTTGGTCGGCGCCATTTCGCCGGTAATGTCAGCGAAGTTAAGCGCCAGGTTGTTGGTGTCTTCCACGCCCGTCCGAACATCATAGAAGTTGGTGCTGTAACTGGATGCCGCCCAGGCATAGCCACTGGCGATCAGGTATTCGCGAATAGCAGGGCTGTCGACCGTCAGGTCCGGCCCTTCGCCGCGATAGCCGTGGGCATACATCACGAGCAGGCCGTTCCAGTTCTCGGGTACTTCCACACGATAGCCGGCACCGTCCAGCACGCCGGTATAGCGCTCGGTGCTCACACCATCCAGCGCGTCGAATTCGAGCTGATCCTCGTCCACGGCGTACGTGCGTGAATCCTGAGCGCGGGTCAGTACCGGCGCCATATTGTCGTTGCCGTCTCCGACATTGACGTCGTTGTTATCACTGCAGCCGGTCAATGCGGTCGCAGCACACAGTGCCGCGATCGAGATCGCGCCGCCCAGCGATCGGCCATGAAATCTAGCCATGGGGTGTTCTCCCTGTTTGTTGTTGTCCGTTGAACCGGACTTTTTGGTGCCTCGCCACGGACGCGCGGCATTTTGAAACCACGTTTCGCCCTCCAAGCATTAGTGCACCACGCTATGCATCGGTCAAGCAGGCAAAAGGTCTTAGAGCAACTACTGAAAGGTCTGTGCGTCAGGCCAGCGCTTTGCGTCATTCAGGCAGCGCTGCACACGGCAGCCTTGCCAGGGCATGCCGCACAGGGCACGTAAGGATGCGCTCAAGAACACGCGCGATCGCTTGACCGTTATGGACGCTCTAACGCTGTATTTGCGATAGTCTCAAAACAGCTGGATGCCGTTGCGGAGTTTTTGCATGGATACGCGAGTCCTGGACCACGCCCACGGCTACGGACTGGTCAGCCGGTTCTTTCACTGGGCCATGGCGCTGCTGCTGCTCTGGCAGATTGTGTCTGCCGCGCTGCACTACCTGTGGGACGAAACACCGATCACGGAATTCTTCTTCGGATATCACTACTCCAACGGCGTACTGATCCTATCGCTGGCCGTCCTGCGCGGCATCTGGGGCCTGATCAATCTATCGCGCCGCCCGTCACACAGCGGTGGATTCCAGCGCGCCGCGGTCGCGGGCCATGTCGCGATGTACGCCCTTCTGATTGCCGTGCCGGTGATCGCGATCATCCGTGCCTACGGCGGCACCAAGCCGTTCTCGGCGCTGGGCATCGAGATCTTTTCAGGCATGGACACGAAGGTCGAGTGGATGCGCGAGTTGGGCAACGAATGGCACGGCTTTCTGGGCTGGACGCTGATCGCGCTCATCGTCGGGCATATTGCGATGGCGCTTGTGCATACTTACGTCTGGAAGCAGCCGATGATTGCGCGCATGACCAAAGGTGATGAGCGGGCGTAATCACTCCCCCGCTTCGCGGGCAGAACGTAGCGAGTTGGCTCATGTCCGGCAAACCCGTTCGAAAATTGCATGAGGCGAAATCAGGGAATCAGACAACTAGCAACAATAGCCAGGATTAGGGAACCCGATCAGTCGTCATGGCTCTGGCTATCTGGACAATACAACGGAGTAGGCTAAAGTCCCGCTTTTGAACGCCCGCCGGACCCTATGCTGGAACTCTGCCTGCTCTTCCTCGCCGCACTGGCTGCCGGTGCGATCAACGCGCTGGCCGGCGGCGGCAGCTTCATCACCCTGCCCGCGCTGTTGTTCTATGGCCTGCCGCCAACCGTGGCCAATGCCACCAGTGCCACCGCCGTGCTGCCGGGCTATGCCACCACGCTGTTTCGTTTTCGCAAGGACGTCGAACCGCCGGCCGCGCTGTCGCTGATCGCGATGATCGCCATCGCCGCGGCCGGCGGCATCAGCGGTGCGACGCTGCTGCTGGTCACCGGCGACCGTGCGTTTTCGGCCATCGTGCCGTGGCTGATGGGCGTGGCCACGCTGATCTTCGCTGCCGCGCCCTGGATCAAGACACTGATGGCCGAGCGCCAGGCAAGCACGCCGGTCGCCGCCTTTGCGCTGTATCTGGCCTGCACCTATGGCGGCTATTTCAACGGCGGCGTGGGCATTATCGTGATCGCGCTGCTGGGCCTGCTGGGCCAGAGCCGACTGCTGACCTCGGTGGCCATGAAGGCAGTGATGTCGGCCACGCTGACGACCATTTCCGTGACGATATACGCGATCTTTGGCCTGATTCACTGGCCGCTCGCGGTTCTCATGGCCACGGGTGCCATGCTCGGCGGCTGGATCGGCGCGTCCTTCGGCTACAAGATCGCGCCCGGCTGGCATCGCACCGGCATTGTCGTGATCGGTGTGGTAATGACGGTGCTGATGTTCCTCAGGGCGTCTTGACGAGGGCACCGCGCGGCGGTCGCGGTGCCTAGCTATACCCGACCGACACCTGACCGGAGAGATTACAGCCGTTAGGCTATCGGCAACCCAAGCAATCTGGAGATTTTCATGGACAAGATCATGCTCGTAACTGGCGGCAGCCGTGGCATCGGCGCGGCGACCTGTCTGATGGCCGCCAAGCACGGCTTTGCCGTGGCCGTGAACTATCGCAGCAACAAGGAGGCTGCCGACAAGATCGTCAAGGCCATCGAGGCCGACGGCGGCAGGGCGATCGCCGTACAGGCCGACGTGGCCGACGAAGCACAGGTAGTGACGATGTTTGCCACCGTCGACGACGAGCTCGGACGTATTACCGCGCTGGTCAACAACGCCGGCATCGTCGACCAACCCTCCAAGGTGGCCGAGATGAGCGCCGAGCGTGTGGCCAGGATGATGAGCGTGAACGTGGTGGGCCCGTTCATCTGCGCGCGCGAAGCCATCCGCCGCATGGGCACGGAATACGGCGGCCCGGGCGGGGTGATCGTCAACGTCTCGTCGGCGGCCAGCCACAGCGCCGGCAAGGGCGGCGCTGGCACCTATATCGATTACGGTGCCTCCAAGGGTGCAATCGATACGCTCACCGAAGGCCTGGCCCACGAAGTGGCGAGCCAGAACATCCGCGTGAACGCGGTGCGCCCCGGCGTGGTCGACACCGAGATTCATGCCAGCGGCGGCCTGCCCGACAAACCGGAACAGGCCAAGGGCTCGATCCCGCTGGGGCGCGTGGGCGAGCCCGAGGATATCGCAGAGGCGATCCTGTATCTGGCCGAAGCCCCGTTCACCACCGGCGCGTTTCTGGACGTCGACGGCGGGGTGTGACGCCAAAACTACGGCTATCTTGACGGCTGAAGAACGGCCGGTACGGCTGTACGTGAATTCACCGACAGTCGTGCCGGCCCGACTACGCCTAAACTTTGGCAGTTGCGCTTCAAGGCATAAGGACAACCGGCCATGAATAGACAGACGCCCGCGGCACAGCCGCATATCGACGCACTCGCCCAGCGTTATCCGTTCGGCGAAATGGCGATTGCTCACCTGCTGGCGGCGGTCGCGGATGGGCAGACCCAGATGGCCGAGTTCGATCATCCCGATTTCGGCGGGCCAGGCATGTGGATGGCCGGCGGCATGCTGATGCTCAGCCGGCCGAACGATCATCAGCTCAAGGCCGAGGTCGAGGCGCTGTGTGAGGAACTGGGTGCACTGCTGCGTGCCGAGCCGGGGCTGGTCGATAACACCTCGATTCGGCATTCGTCGGTCGCTGCCGTCTCGCAAAGCCAGACGCAGCGTTCCGGTGTTCCGGGCCCCGTGCACGGTCAGCCAAGCATGGCCGCCGCCTCGTCCGACTGGCCTGCCGCGCTCGGCACGCCCAACGTCACGGGCAGCCAGAACGACCTGCGCTATGCCTGGTCCGCCGAGACTGCACGGCTGGCTATCGACGACGGCCGGGCGATCACGCTCTACGACACCGGCGACCACTGGATCAGCGGTATCTCCCAGCAACAGGGCGGCCAGCACGCCAACCTGACGCTGACCAGCCAGCACGGCACGGTTGTGTTGTCCGATCTGCACAAGATAGAGACGACGCCAGCCTCTGCCGATCAGCCACCGAGTGCGTCCGCCAGCGCCACAAGCCGTCAAGCGCCTGCGTCGTCGTCTTCAACTCAGCCGTCGCCGGCTCAGGATCACGACGCCCTCTTCACCGCGATAGAGCGGCTCGGCGATCTCAGGGCCCGCGAGCTGATCACCGAAGACGAGTTCAGCGCCAAGAAGGCCGAGCTGCTGGCGCGGCTTTGATCGTCAGCCGTCCAGATTCTCGGCGCTCGAGCGCAGTTCGTATTTCTGGATCTTGCCCGTGGAGGTGGTCGGCAGCGGCCCGAATACGACTGTTTTCGGGCATTTGAAGTGGGCTAGCTTTTCGCGACAGTAGGCAATGATCTCGTCCTCGGAGGCCGTCTCGCCGTCGCGCAGCTCGACGAAGGCACAGGGCGTTTCGCCCCATTTCTCGTCGGGCCGGGCCACGACGGCCGATGTGGCGATCGCCGGGTGGCGTGACAGCACGCTCTCGATCTCGAGCGAGGAGATATTCTCACCGCCGGAAATGATCACATCCTTGGCTCGATCGGCGATCTTGATATAGCCGTCGGGCTGAATCATGCCGAGATCGCCGGTGTGATACCAGCCGTCGGCAAACGCCTCGGCGGTTGCCTTGTCGTTGCCGAGATAGCCTTTCATGACGATATTGCCGGCAAAGACCAGCTCTCCCATCGTTGCGCCGTCGCGTGGGACTTCCTCGCCGGTTTCCCGGTCGATCACAGTGAGCGCGGCCTGGGTCGGGTAGCGCACGCCCTGGCGGCCATTGCGGGCCACGCGCTCTTCGAGCGGCAGGTCATCCCAGGCCTCGTGTTTGGCACAGAGCGCGGCCGGGCCATAGGTTTCGGTCAGCCCGTAGACATGGGTGAGCGAGAAACCGATCCGTTCCATGCCCTCGATCATGGCCGCGGGCGGCGCCGCTCCGGCCACGAGCCCGTAAACCGTGTGCTCGATCCCTTCGAGCAGTTTTTCATCCGCGTTGATGAGCATGGAGTGGACGATCGGCGCACCGCAGTAGTGCGTGACGCGATGTGTCTTGATGGCGTCGATAATCGGCTCCGCGGCCGGCTGTCGCAGGCAGACATTGGTGCCGGCCTTGGCCGCCAGCGTCCAGGCAAAACACCAGCCGTTGCAGTGGAACATCGGCAGCGTCCACAAGTACGTGGCGTGCGTGGGCATGTCCCAGGCCATGGCATTGGTCATGGCGTTGAGATACGCGCCGCGGTGGTGATAGACCACGCCCTTGGGGTCACCGGTGGTGCCGGACGTGAAATTCAGCGAAATCGCGCCCCACTCGTCGGCCGGCAGGCGCCAGGCGAAGTCGGCGTCGCCCTGGGCGATCAGCGCCTCGTAGTCGATCTCGCCAATGCCGGCCTCGTCGCCGTCGTATTCCGGGTCGTCGATATCGACGACGACGGGCGGGCTGTCCATCTGGGCAACGGCCCTGGCCATCACCGGGGCAAACTGACGATCTACCATCACCATCTTCGCGCCGCCGAAATCGAGCATGAAGGCCAGCGTATCGGCGTCCAGGCGTACGTTGAGCGCGTTGAGCACTGCGCCCATCATCGCCGGCGCGAAATGCATCTCGTAGGTGGCCGGGATATTGGGCGCCATGATCGCGACCGTATCGCCTGCGCCGATGCCGTGTTTTTCCAGCGCGCTGGCCAGCTGCCGGCAACGACGATAAGTCTCGCCCCAGGTCTGGCGCAGTGCGCCGTGAATCAGTGCAACACGATCAGGGTAGACCTCGCCGGACCAGGCCAGAAAGCTGGTCGGCGATAGCGCCGCATAATTGGCGGCGTTCTTTTCCAGCGCGGCGAAGCGATCGGGTCGGCTCATGGGAGGTTCTCGATACAGGATTCACGACGTAATCCTGCCATAGCTTTGCCCGCCAATCGCTGGCCGATACAGCCATCACCCAGCGGCCACATGGAAACGCGGGTTGTTTTAGACTGCCCGGCATCGCCCGCCTCATCGGCGGATCATCCGCGGGTCTGTCAGCGCCGACGCCAGTCGTGACTGTTGATAAGCCGCAAGCCCTCCAGGAGCCGTCGCATGGCGCGCGTTGCCCCGAAGCTTTCTGCCTGTCTGGTATTGATCATCGCACTGTTGATGGCCACCGTTGCCGTGGCCCAGCCCTGGCCTGCCGCGGTGCGCCAGATCGAGGACAAGGGCGTGACCATCGTCAAGGAGTTCGAAGCGCCCGGCGGCATGAAAGGCTATGCGGCGCGCGCCGGCTCGCGGCCGATCTCGTTGTATCTCACCCCCGACGGCAAGCACGTGATCATCGGCACGATGCTGGACGCCGAGGGCAGGAATCTGTCCAAGCCGGCACTGGACGCCGCCATCACCCTGCCGGATCGCCAGGCGGCCTGGCCGCTGCTGGAGCAATCCAGCTGGATCGCCGACGGCAAGGACAGCGCACCGCGCAAGCTCTATGTCTTCACCGACCCGAACTGCCCGTATTGCCACAAGTACTATGAAGCCGCCCGCCCGTGGGTCGAGGCCGGCAAGGTCCAGCTGCGCCATATTCCCGTGGGTATTCTCAAGCCCACCAGCCCGGGCAAGGCCGCCGCCCTGCTCGCGGCCGACAATCCGGAAAAAGCGATGGCAAGGCACGAGGCCAACTATCAGAGCGGCGGCATCACGCCGATGGAGAATGTGCCCGATGCACTGCAGCAGAAGGTCGCTGCCAATAATCGGCTCATGTCGGATCTGGGCATACAGGGCACGCCCGGCATCTTCTACAAGGACGACAAGGGCACGATCCAGGTCCGCCAGGGCGTGCCGCAGGGGGCGTCGCTCAAGCAGGTCATGGGGCCGAAATAGAAAAAACGACGGCCGGTCGGCACTCTCTGGCCCCGGCGTTGTCTGTATGGAGCAGATATCCAGCACAGACCCCGGGGCCGGTTCATGTCGATTCGTTTTTTCATTGGTGCAGGCGCGCGCGCCACTGCGGTCGCTCTTAGCCTGATCGCATCAAGCGCCGCCATGGCGGCGCCCGCGGACACGGCGACGCAGGCATCCAACGAAGCCCAGGTCTGCCGTGCGACCCTGGATAACGGCCTGAAGGTGGTCGTGGTGCCCAACCGGCTGGCGCCGGCGGTGACCACAGTGATGAACTATGACGTGGGCTCGCGCGATGTGCCCGACGGCTTTCCCGGCATGGCCCACGCCCAGGAACACATGATGTTCCGCGGCACGGACTCGCTCTCGGCCGCCCAGATTTCCGGTATTTCGGCGGCCATGGGCGGCCAGTTCAATGCCGATACGCAGGATGAAGTCACCCAGTACTATTTCACCGTGCCGGCAGACTATGTGGACGTGGCGCTGCAGCTGCACGCCGAGCGCATGAAAAGCGTCAAGGACTCGCAGGAAGACTGGGTCAAAGAGCGCGGCGCGATCGAGCAGGAGGTCGCCCGCGATCTGTCCTCGCCCGACTATGTAGCCTACACCCGGCTGCGCGAACAGCTGTTCGGCGGCACGCCCTATGCCCACGACGCGCTCGGCACCAAGGCCTCGTTCGATGCCACCACGGGGCCGATGCTCAAGGCTTTTCACGACCAGTGGTATGCGCCCAACAACGCCACGCTCGTGATCGCCGGCGACGTGAACGCAGATGACACCATCGCCACCGTCCGCACGCTGTTCGGCGATATCAAACGCCAGAAGCTGCCCAAGACCGCGCCGATCAGGCTCGCGTCGGTCAAGGCCCAGGCCATCCGCATGCCCACCGACGCCGGCTACGGCCTGGCCTATCTGGCCTACCGCGCGCCCGGCACCGATGACGCGCCACACCACGCCACCGCCCAGGTGCTGGCCCAGGTGCTGTCCAACCCGCGCGGCGCGCTCTACAGCCAGCTGGTCGCCACCGGCAAGAGTCTGGGCACGCAGTTCGCGGTAGACGGTCTGCGCGAGGCCGGTATCGCCTATGCCGTAGCCGCCTTCCCGGCCGGTGCGAACAGCGATACGCTGGTAACACAGATGCGTTCGATCCTCGCAAATATCGGCAAGAACGGCGTGAATGACGACGCGATTGCCGCAGCCAAGCGCCAGATCATCACCCAGGCCGCCGCGCAGCAAGATTCGATCCCCGGCCAGGCGATGGCGTGGTCCCAGGCGGTGGCCGTCGACCGCATGGCCTCACCGCAGGCCGAACTGGACGCGCTGGAAAACGTTACCGGCGAGGACGTCAACGCGCTTGCAAAACAGATGCTAGCCAAGAACAACAGCGTGCTCACCGTACTCACGCCCGAGGGCTCGGGCGCGGCCTCGAGCGGCGGCGGCTTTGGCGGCGGCGAATCATTCGCGCCCAGCCACGTCGACGATGTGACCCTGCCCGACTGGGCCGCGAAACCGCTGGCCCGGGTCGACGTCCCGCAGCAGACCACGGCACCCACGGTATCGACGCTCGCCAACGGTCTGCGCCTGATCGTGGTGCCCACCGATGCCACCCGGGCGGTTCACGTGTACGGCGCGATCCGCACCGAGCCCGACCTGCAGGCACCCAAGGGCCAGGAGGGCGTAGACGCGATACTTGATCGACTGCTTACCTTCGGCACCACCCAACACGACCGGCGGGCCTATCAGGCCGCGCTCGACGCGATCGGCGCGGACACCACCGCCGGCACCAACTTCTCGCTGGTCGTGCTGCCCGATCATCTGAAGGCCGGGCTGGATCTGCTCGCCGAGAACGAGCTGTCGCCGGCCCTGCCCGACAAGGCGTTTGCCATCGTCCAGCAACAGATCGCCGCGGCTACAGCGGGCACGCTCGACAGCCCCGATTTTCATGCCGGTCAGGCCATGAAGCAGGGGCTGTATCCCGAGAACGACCCGACTCTGCGTCATGCCACGCCGGCCTCGATAAAAGCGCTGGCCCTGAACGACGTCAGAAGCTATTACGACCGGACGGTACGCCCCGACCTGGCCACGATCGTGATGGTGGGCGATATCGACCCGGCCACCGCCAAGCGCTATGTCGAGGAGGCTTTCGGCGACTGGAAAGCGGTGGGCAAGCCGCCCGTTGTGGATCTGCCGCCGGTGCCCGCCAACAAGACGGCAGCCACCCACGTACCCGACCAGGCGCGGGTACAGGACACCGTGCAGCTCGCCGAAACCCTCGGCCTGCATGAAGCACAACCGGACTATTACGCCCTGCAGCTGGGCAATCAGGTGCTCACCGGCGGCTTCTATGCCAGCCGGCTGTATCGCGAACTGCGCGCCGATCGCGGGCTGGTGTACCACATCCACTCCGGGCTCGACGCCGATCGAACGCGTACCCATCTGGCGTTCGAGTACGGCGCCCTGCCCGACAAGGTTGCCAGCGCCAACCGGCTCATCGCCGATGCGCTGATGCAGATGTCGAAGACGCCCATATCAGCTGACGAACTGCACCGCGCCCAGGCCGGGCTGATCCGCCAGGTTGCACTTAACGAGGCCAGCGCCAACGCCATTGGCGGCGGCCTGCTGTCGCGGGTGGAACGCGGCGTGCCGCTCGATGAACCCTGGCGGGCCGCTGCTGCGTACAGGTCTATTGACGCGGACACCATCCAGGCCGCGTTCAAGCAGTGGATTCGCCCGGACGATCTGGTGCACGTCATTCAAGGCCCGGCGCCGGGCTAGCTCGGCACCGGCCCGCCCGTAGTGCGTCCAGGCGATACACTGTCGACGAATAGTCGAATTACCCACGGTCGTGCAACGGCCGTTCGCCCTTCTCGGAGACCGCATGCGCATCGGATTGTTCGTTCCCTGCTTTATCGACGCCTTCTATCCCGATGTGGGCGTGGCCACGCTGGAACTATTGGAACGCCTGGGCTGCGAGGTGGACTACCCGTTCGACCAGACCTGCTGCGGCCAGCCGATGGTCAACGCGGGCTGTCACCCCGAAGCGGCAGCCACCGAGCAGCTTTTTGTGGATAACTTCGCCAATTACGACGTGATCGTGGCGCCATCAGGTTCGTGTGTGCACCAGATTCGCGATAATCTCACGGCCATCGAGCAGACGCCGGCCGTCAAACACGTGCGCGAGAACACCTACGAGCTGGTCGAATATCTGCACGACGTACTCAACGTCACCGAGTTTCCGTGGGCACGCTTCGAGCATCGCGTGGGCTATCACGACTCCTGCAACACACTACGCAACCTCGGCCACGGCCACCCGAGCGAACTGCATGGCAAGCCGTTCTCCAAACCGCGCGCCCTGCTCAAGAACATCGCCGGGCTGGAACTGGTTGATATCGATCGCCCTGACGAATGCTGCGGCTTCGGCGGCACATTCTCAGTGACCGAGCCGGAAGTCTCGGCGCAGATGGGGCGCGACAAGATTGCCGACCACGGCCGGGCGGGCGCTGAATATATCGTCTCTGCCGATTCGTCCTGCCTGATGCACCAGTCCGGCTGCGCCGCACGGATCGGCGCGTCGATCCGTTTCAAGCATATCGCCGAGATCCTCAACGGGAGCCCAGCATGAGCACGCCCGATCCGCAGGCCACGATTCAGAGCGCCAAGGCAACACGCGAGGCCCAGCCGCGCCCGGCCAAGGCCGCCGATGGCAAGCGTGTCGATCACGCCAAGTCGGCCAAGCAGTTCCTGAACGCACCCGAGCACGCCAAATCGCACGACACGCGTGTCTGGGCCATGCGTACCAAGCGCGACAAGCAGGCCCACGCCATCGAGGAATGGGAAGAGCTGCGCGAGCTGGCCAGCCAGATCAAGACGCATACGCTTGCCCATCTCGACACCTATCTGGAACAGTTTGCCGACAACGCCGAGGCCAACGGCGTGCATGTCCACTGGGCGAAGGACGCCGCCGAGCACAACCGCATCGTGCACGAGATCTTCACCGATCACGGCGTTAAGAGCGTGATCAAATCCAAATCCATGCTGATGGAGGAATGCGGTTTCCGGCATTACATGGACGGCGTGGGCATCGAGATCGTGGAAACCGATCTGGGCGAGCGCATCCAGCAGCTCGACGGCGAAGACCCGAGCCATATCGTGGTGCCACCGGTGCACAAGATGCGCTCGGATGTCGCCCAGCTGTTCGCCGAAAAACTCGGCTCGGACCCCGATAACGACGACGCGCACTATCTGGCCGGCGCCCAGCGCGATGCCACGCGGCCGCTGATTCTGGAGGCCGATGCCGGCATGACGGGCGCGAACTTCGCGGTGGCTGAAACCGGCGGCTTCGTGGTCTGCACCAACGAGGGCAACGCCGATCTGTCGGCCAACGTGCCCAACCTGCACGTGGCCTCGATCGGCATCGAGAAGCTGGTGCCCAGAGTCGAGGACATGGGCGTGTTCATCCGGCTCCTGTCGCGCTCCGCGCTCGGCTCGCCCATCACCCAGTACACCTCGCATTTTCGCGCGCCCAAGGATGGCGGCGAGATGCATGTAGTGCTGGTCGACAACGGCCGTTCCAAGCGGCTGGGCATGGACAAGTTCTGGTCGTCGCTCAAGTGCATTCGTTGTGGCGCCTGCATGAACACCTGCCCGGTCTACCGCCGCTCGGGCGGCCTGTCGTACGGGGCCACCTATGCCGGGCCGCTGGGGCTGATCCTCAACCCCAGCTTCGATCTGCACCGCTACTCCAATCTGCCGTTCGCGAGCACATTGAACGGCAGCTGTACCAACGTGTGCCCCGTGAAAATCAATATTCACGAACAGATCTTCGGCTGGCGCCAGGTGCTTGCCGAAGAAGGCCACCTGCCCTGGACCAAGAAGACGGCACTCACCGCCGCCGGCAAGGTGCTGGCCAGCCCCAAGGGCTATCGCGCTGCAATCAAGGCCACCAACTCCGCGCTCAAACATCTGCCGCGGTGGGCGCTCTACAATCGCATGAACGCCTGGGGCGAGGGCCGCGACATGCCCAACCCGCCGGAGAACGGCACTTTTCATGACTGGTACCGGCGTAACCGGCTGAACAAGTCCGCCCAGGCAAGTAATCAGGCCAATAACCAGACCGATAACGGAGGCGACGCATGAGCAATCGTGCCGACATCATCGCCGCCGTTCGGGCCGCCAAGCCCGCGATCGACGCACCGGCCCCCACCGTGCCGAGCTACGACGAGGCCTACCCGCAGGACCAGGGCGGCCTCGCGGCCCTGTTCGCCGAGCGGCTGGGCATTATGGGCGGCACATGGCACGCGCCGACCGCTAACCAGAGCGTCGACGACGCCCTGCGTGAGGCACTGGCCGACAAGCTCGGCGAGCCGCTCGCCGCCGACGTTGTTATCGCCTCGCACGTGCCCGAAGTCACCGGCAACCGCAAAATCGAAGGCAACGCCGAGGACCTGCACGATATCGATATCGCGGTCCTGCGTGCCCGCTTCGGCGTCGCCGAAACCGGCAGCGTCTGCTTCACCGAAGCCGAACTCACCGTCAACGCCGTGGCCTATCTCGCCCAGCATCTGGTCGTCCTGCTCGACCCGGCCGAAATCGTCACCAACCTGCACCGCGCCTACCAGCGCCACGACACCACGACCGCCCGCTACACCGTTTTCCATACCGGCCCATCGGCAACGGCGGACATCGAAGGCGTGCTCGTGCGAGGGGCGCAGGGCGTGCGATCACTCACGGTTATCCCAGCCGCCGAATAGAGCTCGGCGCCGGCATCCGCCCCGAATGCGGCTCTCCAGCAGCACAATCGGCTCGAAGCTGGACCGGGATTGGGGCGTCAACTATCGACGCAACGCGTCAGTTATTGCGCATCATCCCTGCGTGTTTTTGTGACGCATGATGTCACATACGAATTCATTCCAGACGCAAATAGCTGTCCAGAAATGATTCTTTTAGATTTTGACCCAATGTGAGCTGTATGTGACTTGCATAATTCCCTTTTTGTTGTCTACGTTTGAAGCGCGGCTTGAGAAAACCGCTGTGCAATCGACTAAACATAAAACAACAAGGGGATTTCATGAAACCACTTCTCATCGCACTCGCATTCGCGCTCACGCTGGCCTCTACCGCTGCGCTGGCTGCCATCAACGTCAATACCGCGTCGGCCGATGAGCTAGCCCAGTTCGACGGCGTCGGCCCCACCAAGGCAGCCGCGATCATCGACTACCGCGAGGAAAACGGCCCGTTCAACTCCGTCGACGGCCTGGCCCAGGTCAGCGGCATCGGCGACAAAACCGTCGCCGGCCTGCGCGACGACGCGACCGTTGGCGATTCTGCCGAATAACACCAACCACCGGAGACGACCCACCAGAGCCCGCTCGAACGAGCGGGCTTTTTTTTTACCAGCCTTGCAGACTTGCCATGACGCGCCCGGTAAACCACTACACAACCGAAAAGCGCGGAGGCGCAAAACAGATGCGCGAAGCTTACTGCTGTTTCCGGGAGAGATCATCATCAACGACGTCGGGCTGATCGCACTCACGCTCCTCATCTTAGAGCCAGCCTCAGCAGTAAAGAATATGCTGGCTTTTGACGCTTAACCCGCCGCGACCTCTGCTGGAATCGTTGCCACACATATATTTCAGAAAAATTTATACACGCAGTTATATACCTGTATAGATTTCGCCGAAAACCATACAGGTTAAAAATCCTCAGGCGATTTGATCGCTACGATGCGATAAAGTCAGCGCGCGCTCGGCGACATCGGGGGACTGTTGGACAAACGCACACTCAGCGAACGCGACATCTGCAGCAAATTCATCACACCGGCCATCGAGGGTGCCGGCTGGGATCGAATGACCCAGATTCGCGAAGAAGTCTCGTTTACGGCGGGCCGTATTATCGTGCGGGGCCGGCTGCATACACGCGGCCATCGCCGACGTGCGGATTACGTGCTGAGTTACCAGAAGAACCAGCCTATCGCTGTTATAGAGGCCAAGGACAACACGCATGCCCCAGGCGACGGCATGCAGCAGGCCTTGTCGTACAGCGATGCATTGGACGTACCCTTTGTATTTACAAGCAACGGCGACGGTTTTCTGTTCCATGACCGCACGGGATTGTCCGAGCAGACCGAAACACCGCTTACGCTCGACGAGTTTCCATCGCCAGCCGAGCTTTGGCGGCGTTATCGCGAATACAAGGGCATCGGCCAGGCCGCGCAGCCGATAATCGAAGAGCCGTATTACGACGACGGCAGCGGCAAAGCGCCCCGCTATTATCAAACCGTGGCGATCAATCGCACCGTCGAAGCCATTGCCAAGGGTCAGGATCGCATCCTGCTCGTCATGGCTACCGGCACCGGCAAGACCTACACCGCGTTTCAGATTATCTGGCGCCTCTGGAAGGCCGGCGAGAAGAAACGCATCCTGTTCCTTGCCGACCGCAATGTGCTGGTCAACCAGGCCAAGAACAACGACTTCAAACCGTTCGGCCAGGCTATGACCAAGGTCGCCAACCGCACGGTCGACAAATCCTACGAGATCTACCTCGCGCTCTATCAAGCCGTGACCGGGAGCGAGGAAGACAAGAACATCTACAAGCAGTTCTCGGAAGATTTCTTCGACCTGATCGTCATCGACGAGTGTCACCGCGGCAGTGCATCCGCTGATTCGGCCTGGCGCCAGATTCTTGACCATTTCTCAGGCGCGACCCACGTCGGGCTGACGGCCACGCCCAAGGAAACCAAGGACATTTCCAACACCGATTACTTCGGCGAACCGGTCTATACCTACTCGCTCAAGCAGGGCATCGAGGACGGTTTCCTTGCGCCGTACAAGGTCGTGCGCGTTGATCTGGACAAGGATCTGCAAGGCTGGCGGCCCAGCGAAGGCCAGGCCGACAAACACGGTCACCTGATCGAAGACCGGATCTATAACCAGAAAGACTTCGATCGAAGCCTGATACTGGAAAAACGCACGCTCACCGTAGCGGCCAAGGTGACAGAGTTCCTCACCCGCACCGACCCGTACCAGAAGACCATCGTCTTCTGTGAAGACATCGATCACGCCGAGCGCATGCGCCAGGCGCTGGTTAATCTCAATCCGGAACGGGTACAGGAAAACCGCAAGTACGTGATGCGCATCACCGGCGACGAACTCGAAGGCAAGGCCGAGCTCGACAACTTCATCAACCCCGAAGAGCGCTATCCCGTTATCGCCACCACCAGCAAGCTGATGACCACCGGCGTGGATGCCCAGACCTGCAAGCTCATCGTGCTGGACCAGCGCATCCAGTCCATGACCGAATTCAAGCAGATCATCGGTCGCGGCACCCGCATCAACGACGAGTTCAACAAACACTGGTTCACGATCCTGGACTTCAAGAAAGCAACCGAGTTGTTTGCCGACCCGGATTTCGACGGCGACCCGGTCAAGATCTACGAGCCGGCCGCCGGCCAATCCGTCGTGCCAGACGACGAAGACCCAAACGCTGGCGCCGATGCATCGGCTATCGCAGAGCAGCCGGCCGATTACGGCGCCGAGCCCGGCGAGCAATGGCAATCCGACGATACGGACGCGGGCTGGCAACCCGACGACAAGAAAGGCACCGGCCGCACCCGATATATCGTCGACAACGTCGAAGTGAATGTCGTGGCCGAACGTGTCCAGTATCTCGGGCCCGACGGCAAGCTGATTACCGAAAGCCTGAAGGACTACACCCGCAAGAAGGTGCGCGAACAATTCACCTCGCTGGACGATTTTCTGCGTCGCTGGAACACGGCCGATCGCAAACAGGCCATCGTCGACGAACTGGCCGAAAACGGCGTGTTCTGGCACGACTTGATAGAAGACGTCCACAAGACACTGGGCGCCGAACCCGACCCGTTCGACGTTATCTGCCATATCGTCTACGACCAGCCGCCGCTGACCCGCCGCGAACGCGCCGACCAGGTTCGCAAAAACAACTACTTCAAGCGTTACGAAGGCGCCAGCCGCGCCGTGCTCGAGGCCCTGCTGACCAAATACACTGATACCGGCATCGAACCTATCGAGGACATAAAAGTCCTCAAACTCGATCCTTTCAACCAGATGGGCTCGCCCATGGAACTGCTGGGCGCTTTCGGCGGCAAGGACGGCTACAGCAAAGCCGTTCGACAACTGGAAGATGCCTTGTATCAACAGGTTTCTTGATGCGCCCGGCCCAACCTGCCGTGTCTGGAAACCGCCTGCACCTTGCGAAACAGACCACATGAGCCAATAATAGAGCTCTGTTGGTACTAAGAAAGGCCGCTGTCATGAGCGAGCAGTTGAATATCTTCGGGTATGCATCAGTTCTGGATATACAGTTCGCCCGGACCGCAACACTGGTGGATATTGGCGAACGCGTCAGCGCGGGCCTGTCGCTGGCGTCTCTCGAGCACGCCCAGTCCATCATCGCGCCCGGCGACAACGAGTTTCGGCGCCGCATCGTTTCGCCCAGCTCGCTGAAGCGGCGCAAGGCCAGCAACCGCCTGAGCCCGGCCGAAAGCCAGCGTCTGTCTCGCAGCGCCCGAATCTGGGCCGCCGCGCTCGACGTCTACGGCGACGAGAATCAGGTGCGCCGATTCATCGGCAAGCCACATCCGTTGCTCAACAATCGTGCACCGATTGATGTGGCGATCGAATCCGATGAAGGCTGCCGGGCGACCGAAGACGTGCTGCTGGGCCTGAAGCACGGGACCGCCGCTTAAGCGCGGCCCGTTGGTGCCTCAACGCTTACCCGACACGCACTACGCGTATCGCATCGGTGACCCGCACGGCCACTACCCTATTTTCGACGCCACCGGCGCCACACTGGCACCGGGGCGCTGGCACCGCCAGCACGCCCCCATCATCTACGCGAGCGAGCACTACAGCACCGCCATGCTCGAAAAGCTGGTCCGTGCCAACGGCGAAATGCCGCCCAATCAGCATTGGGTTTGCATCACCCTGCCGCGCGGCCTGAGCTACGAAATCGCCACGCCCGCGGCCGTACCCGGCTGGGACAGACCGCTGCCGGAGCCATCCCGCGAGTACGGCACGCAATGGGCGCTCGAACGTCGCTCGGCCGTGCTCTACGTGCCGTCGCTTGTGGCCCGCATCGAATCAAACATCCTCATCAATCCCGCCCATCCCGAATTTGGCGACATCCAAACATCGCTCGCCCAGCCGATCTGGTGGGATGAGCGACTGTTTACCACTGGATAGAACACCTTATGGCCATCAGCACCACCGTAAAATCCATTCAGGACATCATGCGCAAGGACGTGGGCGTGGACGGCGATGCCCAGCGCATCGGCCAGCTGGTGTGGATGCTGTTTCTCAAGATCTACGACGATCGCGAAACCGAGTGGGAAGCCTTTGACGACGACTACCGCTCGCCGTTACCAGAACACCTGCGCTGGCGTAACTGGGCGGCCGATCCGGAAGGCGATACCGGCGACAAGCTCAAGGCCTTTGTAGACAACACCCTCTTCCCTGGCCTGCAAAACCTGCAGGCCGAGGGCGATGATTACCGCGGCGTGGTCATCCGCAACGTGTTTGAGGATGCCTACAACTATATGAAGTCCGGCCAGCTGCTGCGCCAGGTCATCAACAAGCTGCAGGCCGGCGTGGACTTCAACAAATCCAGCGAGCGCCACGAGCTGGGCGATCTCTACGAACAGATCCTCAAGGACCTGCAAAGCGCGGGCAACGCGGGCGAGTTTTATACCCCGCGTGCGGTTACCCAGTTCATGGTCAACCGCGTCGACCCCAAGCTGGAAGAAACCGTCATGGACCCGGCCTGCGGCACCGGCGGCTTTTTAACCGGCGCCATCGAGCACAAGCGCCAACACTACGTAAAAACACCGCAGGACGAAGACACCATCGCCCGGACCATCCACGGCATCGAAAAGAAACCGCTACCGCACCTGCTGGCCACGACCAACCTCATCCTCCACGGCATCGACACCCCCAGCCAGATCCAGCACGACAACGCCCTGTCCTATCCGCTGATCAGCTGGGGCCCCAAACATCGCGTGGACACCATCATTGCCAATCCGCCGTTTGGCGGCACCGAAGAAGACGGCATCGAGGACAACTTCCCGCAGGCGTTTCGTACCCGCGAAACCGCCGACCTGTTCCTCACGCTGTTCATGCAACTGCTCAAGAAAGGCGGGCGTGCTGCCGTGGTACTGCCCGACGGCTTTCTGTTCGGCGAAGGCATGAAGACCCGTCTCAAGGAAAAGCTGCTCGACGAGTGCAACCTACACACCATCGTTCGCCTGCCCAACGGCGTGTTCAACCCCTACACCGGCATCAAGACCAACCTGCTGTTCTTCACCAAAGGCCAGCCCACCGACACCGTCTGGTACTACGAACATCCCTATCCCGAGGGCGCCAAGAACTACAGCAAGACCAAACCCATGCGGTTTGAAGAGTTCCAGACAGAGATCAATTGGTGGGGCTCCGAAGATGACGGCTTTGCCAGCCGAGTAGAAACCGAACAGGCCTGGAAAGTCTCGATTGCCGAGATCAAGGAGCGCGCCTACAACCTGGATATCAAGAATCCGTTTCAGGCTGAAGAAGAAAACCACGACCCGGACGAACTGCTGGCCCTCTACGCACAACAGCAGGCCGAGATTCAGACGCTACGTGACGAGCTGAAAGCGATTCTGGGCGCGGCGCTGGCGCCGAGCGATGATGCCGAAAAAAAGCGGCGTTCGGCATGAGTGCGGAGCCATTCGTTACCGAGCATCTTGATCTCTGGACGAGTGCGGTTACATCCAAGTCGACCAGCGAGCGGGGGACCAACAGCAAGATCGAGCTGACCGGAATAAAGAAGTTGCGGGAGTTGATTCTTGAACTGGCCATGCGCGGAAAGCTAGTTACTCAACACGCTGACGAAATGTCAGCCATAACTTCAATAGAAAAAATCAGCCAAGAAAGAAAGCGGCTTGTCGAAAGCGGTGAAATTCAGAAACCTAAAACGCTTCCAGCAATAGCTGAAGTCGAACAGCCATTCGAACTGCCCAATGGTTGGCAATGGTTCCGCATCGGCAGTTGCTTAGACTTCAGATATGGCAAGTCGCTTTCTGCAAAAGAGCGAGATGGCTCCGGCAAAGTTGATGTCTTCGGATCTAATGGCATTGTCGGCTCTCATACTGCCAATCTTGTGGAAGACCCGTGCATCATCGTTGGGCGCAAGGGTTCCGCCGGCGCGTTAAATAAGACGTATCGTCCATCCTGGACTACCGACGTCGCTTATTACGTAATTCCACCGAACGGGATGAGTTTTGATTTTTGTTTCTTATTGCTTAAATCGTTGCATCTAGAAGAACTTGGTAAAGGCATTAAGCCGGGCGTCAACCGAAACGAAGCGTATGCAGTCGTCGCCGCCTTGCCACCAGAGCAAGAGCAACACCGAATCGTCCAGAAAGTCGACGAATTCATGGCGCTCTGCGACCGGCTGGAGCAGCAGACCCACGATCAGCACGCCGCCCACGAAACACTCGTCGACGCCCTGCTCGACACGCTCACGCAATCTAAAGACGCCGACGAACTGGCCGACAACTGGGCCCGCCTCGCCGCTCACTTCGACACGTTGTTCACTACCGAGCGCAGTATCGAGCGTGTTACACAAGCGATTATAAGGCTCGGCGTCACGGGACAGCTTATGACGCAGGGTTCCAGCGACGAGTCCGCTGCTGTTCTTTTGAGCAAGATAGCTGCAGAAAAAAAGAGACTTCTGAGCGAAGGCAAAATCAGAAAACCACGAAAAATCCCACTCGTTTCAGATTCGGAAAAATCATTTGAGCTACCAGCAGGCTGGGCATGGGCTCGTTTTCAGGATTTTGCAGAAGAAGTATCAACTGGTCCATTCGGATCGATGGTTCATAAGAGCGATTACGTGACCAACGGCGTCCCATTAATCAATCCTTCACACATGATTTCCGGTGTTATCAGCGAAGACATTTCTGTCAGCGTCTCTCCTAAAAAAGCTGCGGAGCTTTCGAGCTACGCACTTGAACCGGGCGATGTCGTAATGGCAAGGCGTGGCGAAGTGGGGAGATGCGCATTAGTGACAGAGCGCCAGAACGGTTGGTTATGCGGAACCGGTAGCTTTATGTTGCGATTTCACGAACAAGTAGATCGATCTTTCGTGTTGAATTTATTTTTAACACAAGAAATACGCCAGTACCTTTCTGGAAACTCCGTAGGTACAACTATGACAAATCTGAATCACGGCATTTTAAATAAGCTGCCGATCGCAGTCCCACCTGCTTCAGAACAACAACGCATCGTCAAAAAGATCAACCAGCTTTTGGCAATCTGCGATCAACTGAAAGCCCGACTCAATCAATCCGACGAAACCCGTCGCCAGATGGCCGACGCTGTCGTAGAACAAGCCATTTAATAGACACGAATTAATAAGGCGAAAGCCATGGCTATAGAACAAGGCATCTGGAAGATCGGCGACAAGCCAGAAAAGCTCCAGCCAAGCGGGTTGGCGGATAAATCGCTGTTGGAAGAACAGGTGATGCACGACATCGCCATCCTAAACGCCGACTGGCTGCTGATCGGCCGACAGGTACGGACTGATTTCGACAAGTTCATCGGCCTGCTGGCACAGGATGGCGACGGCAATGTGATCATCATCGAGTTGAAGCGCGATAAGACGCCGCGCGAGGTGGTGGCTCAAGCCATCGACTACGCCTCGTGGGTCGTCAATCTGGGCGAGTCGCAGATCGGTGAGATCTATCACCAGTTTGCCGAGCGCTACGGGCGGGCGCACGATTCGCTGGAGGCTGCTTTTGAGCATCGCTTTGGCGTAGCACTGGACCATACTGACGTCACACTTAATCGCGGGCACGAGATGGTGGTGGTGGCCACCAAACTGGATGTCAGTACCGAGCGCATCATCCAGTATCTGAATACGCACGCCAGCATTGCGATTAACGCGATGTTCTTTTCGGCGTTTCAGGACGGCGGCATTCAGTATCTGAGCCGTGCGTGGATGATTGCGCCGGACGACAACCGCGAGCGCGTAGTAAGTCGCACGTCGACCAAGCAAGCCTGGAACGGCGAGTATTACGTGTCGTTTGGCGATAATCGCCCTTGGAAAGCCGCACGGCAGCTTGGGTTTATTGCCGGGGGTGGCGCGCTTTGGTATTCCCGCACGCTGGCGCTGCTATCGGAAGGCGACCGAATTTGGGTCAATATCCCTAAAACGGGTTACGTAGGCGTCGGCATAGTGACCGGCGAGCGTGTGCGGGCCGACCAGGCGCGCTTTGATACCCCGGACGGCCCTAAACTGCTGAACGAACTAACGCTTCCCGAGCCGTACTCGCACATCGACTCGTCTTGTGCCGACGAGGACGCCGAATATCTAGTGCCGGTCAAATGGCTACACACGGTCGATCGGGATCACGCGGTGAACGAAACCGGACTGTTCGGTAATCAGAATACGGTGTGCCGACCGACGACACCAAAGTGGGATCACCCCGTGGAACGGCTTGAGTCCCGTTGGCACCTGAGTGCAGATTGAGAAGCTATTAAAGCAAACGCCGGTTTTGTTGATTAAGAGCGTCGGCTGGTAAACAATCTTAATTAAATGCCCGGCTTGTTTTCGTACAGAGCGAACTCATGGCTGTCGCTGGTCAACAGATCAAAATACTTAGGATGCAAGAATAGCTTTTCGCGCCCGACTTGTTGCTCGACGAGCACGCCGGCCTCGCATAGCTGATGCAGATAAACCGATGCGGTTTGTCGACGCGCCAGCCCCGCCTCGGTTACGGCCTGAATGCGGCAATACGGCTGAACGAATATAAGATCTACGAGTTCGCGGCTGTACACACTGGGCTGCGTTTGGCGCACGTATTCCGCTGTGTGACTCATAAGCGCGGTCACCGCGTCAATCTTGTGCATGGTCCAGTCGGCCGTTTCACGGATCGCTTCAAGCATGTATACGATCCACTCCTCCCAGTTACCGTCACGAGTGACCTCCAGCAGCAGCCGGTAATAGTCGGCTTTGTGCTGCACGATATGACGGGAGAGATAAAGTACCGGCACATCCAGCAGGTTTTGCTCGATCAGGAAGAGGATATTCAACACGCGGCCCGTACGACCATTACCATCGGTGAACGGATGGATCGCCTCGAACTGATAGTGCGCGACAGCGAGCCATACCAACGGATCGATGTCTTCTGCGGTATGCAGAAATTGCTCCCAGTTGGCCAGTTGTTCGCGTAGCAAGGCCTCGCCTTCAGGCGGCGTGTATATGATGTCGCCGCTCGTGTCGTGTGCGAGTGCTGTGCCGGGCACACGGCGCACACCCATGTCGACGCCCTTGATCGTTCGACAGACTTGCACGGCCGTAGCGGTTGCAAGCGGGCGCTGCCGGACGCTTTCGAAGCCTTCGCGTAGCGCTGTCCGGTAGCGCAGGGCTTCCTTGGTAGCGGGGTCGGTCGTGCTCTCGCTCTTATCAGCTGCCCGAAACAGTGCATCGCTGGTTGTGACGATGTTTTCAATCTCGGAACTGGCCTGTGCCTCAAGCAGTGGGATGCTGTTGATCAATACCGACGGGTTCGGAATGAGTCGGATGGCCTGCTAGAGTGCCGCGAGACTTGCCCGTGCTTCAATGCAGGCCTTGAGGACCACCCGCGACTCAACCGACTGCTCTGGCGGCAATCGTGGCAATTCGTTGTAAGGCTTGGCCGGATCAAAACTCATTTGTCGACTATATCGCCTATAATCGACACATCGCAATCATGTGTCGATTCAATAAACACATTGTTTATATAAGTCGATTTACGTGATTTAAATCGACACGACGCAGAATTGCGTCGTGTCGATCCTCACTCGCTGGCAACTACCAGTTCAACGTTTCGAACTCGCCCTCTTTCTGCTTGTTCATCTGCGACTCATTCGTCGCCACGGCCTCTGCAGCGTCATCTGCCGCCGCCTGGCCGGACGACGGGTCCTTGGCGATACCGTTGACCACTGGATGCTCGCGGAAGTATTCGTCGAAACGCATCTTGGCATCGTCACCGAACAGGATTTCGCAGGCTTCGAGCAGGCCGTCGGATTTCCTGATTGTTTCCTGGCGCGATACCAGGCTGATCTTGGAGCGGCGGCGCAGGAAGTCCTCCAGCTTGGTGATCATCTCGCGGCGGGCTGCCTGGCGGACTTCGGCGCGGATGTATTCGGTGCCTTCGATGAGGATCTCGGCCTGGCGCGGGTCTTCGCGGATGTTCTCGAGGATGCCGATGGCCTGGCCGGCATAGCGGCGCCACAGGCGTGTGCTCAATTGCTCCGAGGAGGCCGCGTCGGTGTAGCTGTCCAGCTTCATCAGGCGGGCCTGATGGAAGAATTCGTCGCGGACCGAAACCGCCGGCTCCCCATACCAGCGATACTTGCTGTAGGGCACCTCGACGCCCATCTTCTTCACCAGCGCGGTGATTTCGTTGCCGACGTTGACGCAATCGGTGAGCTTGCCGCCGAAGATACTGATATGGCCGCCGTCGATGTCGGCGTCGATTTCGTGCTTGCGCGACAGTTGCAGGAAGTCGCGATCGGTGCCGCCAGTGTTTTCGACCGCCAGCGGGCGAACGCCGCAGCGGGTGGCGATGATGTCGTCGCGATTCAGTGGTTTGACAAGGTCGAGCCGGGCGTTGATGTTGTCGAGCACGAAAGCGACGTCGTCATCGGTTATGGCGGCGTGCGGGTCTTCCGTTCGGGTGTCGGTGGTACCGATGCAGGTGCGATTGCCCATGGGAATCGCAAAGAACAGGCGACCATCTTCGTCGAAAAATGCGAGTACACGCTTGTTGGGCGTGATCTGGTCAACAATCAGATGAATGCCTTTCGACAGCACGTGACTGTGTGCGGTGTTCTTGTCGGCCAGCTCGTTGTAGCGATCGGCCAGCGGGCCACAGGCGTTGACCAGGACCTTGGTCCGCACGGTGAATTCACGTCCGGTCATCACGTCGCGCAGGCCAACGGTCCATAGGCCGTTTTGGCGTTGGGCACCGGTGGATTCGACATAGTTGGCCGCCGTACAGCCGCTGTTCATGGCCAGCCGCACGAAGTTCCATACAAAACGGGCGTCGTTGTCGTGCAGGAACGCATCGGAATATTCAAAGCAACCGATGGCCGGCTTGGTATTGATGGCCGGTTCTTCCACGTTGATCTGGCTTAGCTTCGGCAGGCGCGGCACCTTGGTGAAGCAGTTGCCAAACAACCAGTAAATCCACGTGCCGGCCCAGAGAAACAACGGATGATGCCGAAAGCCCTTGGTGATCGTGGTCAGGAAACGGATCTCCTGCACGGTCGATGGGTAATGCTTGATGAGATGGTTACGTGATACGCACAGCTCGCGCACCAGTTTAAAGTCGTAGGACTCCATGTACTTGATGCCGCCCCAGATGAGATTGGACGACCACATGCTGGTCATGCCGGCAAAGTCGCCCTGATCGATGAGCGCGGTCTTCACACCCTTGCCCGACAGGGCCGCAGCCGAGACGGCGCCGTTGATGCCGCCGCCTACGATGAGCGTGTCGTAGACGTCGCCATTGACAAGTTTTTCGATGTTGCTCTCTCTGAGCTGCATTGCAGCGCTCCTTTTTCGACGCCGTCCGTCCATAACCGCTCTATCACCCTACAGGGCGGCTGATCGTTTCGATGCACTGAACACGCTGGGCGCGTCCTCGCCGATTTGGCGCTGGCCACGTGTCGGGCCATCATCTCGAGCGACCCGCCACAATCACACCTATTCGGAAAAACCTGCATAACACAGCAGCTTGGGCCTTCTGCGATCAATCATCATAACGGCGCACACCACAACGGCCCTTGCGCTGTCTGCCTGTCGGGGTTAGAAAGGCGCGGTTCACGAACTCATCGGAGCCTGCAATGAGCCGCACTATCGACATCTCCTCGCCCGACGGCACTATCGACGCGCATATCTTCACGCCCGACAATGCCAACGGCCCGCTGCCGGCAGTGGTGCTGCTGACCGATATCGGCGGCATTCGCAGCTGTTATCACGACAAGGCCCAGACCATCGCCGACGACGGCTATGCTGTGCTCATGCCCAATATCTATCATCGCGACGGCGCGGGCTCGCCGGTGCCCGAGGGCAAGGCGTTCCACGAAGACGACGTGCTGCCCGAACTGTTCAAGCTGACCAGGAAACTCACGCCCGAGGCCCAGAAGCACGACTCCACGGCGTATCTGGCCACGATCGACGCGCAGGCCGAATTCGCCGAGGGCCCGGTGGGTGTGGTCGGCTACTGCCTCACCGGCTCGTTCGCACTGCGCATGGCGGCTGACCACCCCGAGCGCGTGGCCGCCGCCGCCGGTTTCCACGCGGCCGGCCTGGCCGTCGAAGACGATGCCGACAGCGTCATGCACGTGCTCGACACCGTGAAAGCCCAGGTCTATTTCGGCCATGCCGACCAGGACGCTCATCTGCCGCCGGAACAGATCGCGCGCCTGGACGCAGCACTGGCCAGCGCCGGCGTGCATTTCACCACCGAGTTGTACGCGGGCGCGCGCCACGGTTATACCGCGGCTGACGTGTCGGCCTACGACGAGGCCGCCGATGCGCGCCATTACAAGCGCTTGTCGATGCTTTTTGAAGAAACGCTGATCACCGGCTGAGACCAGCCCGCCTGCTCGCCCGATCTGCTGTCGATGCCGGCGGCAGGCCGGGCTTGCGCACACGACTACAACACCTGCCGGAGAGACGACGCCATGTCGCTTGACGACGCACAACGCCTGGCTTTCCGATCGCTGGCTGCCGATATGGACGGGCTCGATCTCGAGGTCTACGCACGCTTTGACAAAAGCCCCTGCGAGCCGATCATCGGTCTTGGCGATGCCAATGCCCGTATCGGCTTCTTCGGCCGCGATCCGGGGCGCGAGGAAGTCCGTCACAGCGAGCCGTTCATCGGCGCTGGCGGGCAGTTGGTGCGCAAGACGATCCATCGGCATCTCTACGGCACGGAAATGCCGCATTTCGAGGCCTCGCTTGGACTGAGTCGTCAATTTTTCTTCATCAATACGGTTCCCTACAAGCCGGTTGGTAACAAGGCGTGGTCAATGAAGATCAAGCGGGCATTCCATCCGCTGATGACGCGGGTGCTGACCGAGCAGTGGCAAGGCCGATCGATCATCACGCTCGGCCGCGAGGCGTTTCTATGGTTCGGGATCGGCCAGTCGAAGAGCGAGCGGGCGCGTATCGAGGCTTTCTGGCAACAGGAGGACCGCTTCGAGACCTCCATCGACGTCACGCTCGCGCGGCCCAACGGCACGCCGCGCACGTTCACGCTCTATCCGCTGCCGCATCCGTCGCCGCTCAACGCCACCTGGTACAAGCGCTTTCCGGGCCTGCTCACGCAGCGGCTGGAACAACTGAACGCGCGGCCCGACAACCTCGTGGGCTGACAGTTTCTGTGCACGACCATTCGCGCTTAAACGCCAGGCCACCATGCATGAGACAGACCGATTTACAGGCGCACGGTTCTGGCTCACGGCGCGACCAGACGACGCGCGCTCTCATCTGTGAATGAGTCTTTGCCTGCCAACAACAAGGATCGAGATATGAAAATCGGATTCATCGGGCTGGGCGCCATCGGCGCGCCCATGGCCCACAATCTTGTCGCCGCGGATTTCGACGTCGTGGTCTGGAACCGCACGGCAGACAAGTGCGCACCTTTGGTCGAGGCGGGCGCGACGCAGGCTGCCTCGCCGGCCGAGTGTGCCGCGTGCGACGTGCTCATCACCATGCTGGCCGACGACGGCGCGCTTGCCGCCATCGTTCACGAGCACGGCCTGATCGAGGCGATGGGCGACCACACCGTCCACGTCAACATGGCAACGGTGTCCGTCGAGTGCGCACGCACCATGGCGGCCCTGCACGCCGAGGCCGGCAAGATCTATATGGCCGCGCCCGTGCTCGGCCGCCCGGATATCGCCAAGGCGGCCAAGCTTCAGATCGTCGCCGCCGGAGCGCCGGACGCGATCGAGACCGCACGCGCAGCACTCGAAACCATGGGTGCGAAGGTCTGGCCGGTGGGCGACGAGCCGTTCCGCGCCAATGTGATCAAACTGGCGACCAACTTCATGCTGATGGCCGCCGTGGAGAGCATGGGCGAAGCCGCCGCCATGACCGCGAAGTACGGCATCGAACCGGGCGATTTTCTGGAGATCATCACCAGCTCGGTGTTCGCAGCGCCCGCCTACCAGGGCTATGCCCCGGCGATGACGAAACGCGAATACGACAACCCCGAAGGCTTCAAGCTCCGGCTGGGCGCCAAGGATGTGGATCTCGCGCTGGCCGCCGCCCGCGCCGAGAACGTGCCGATGCCGATGGGCGCGACCGTGCGCGAACGCCTGTCGGCCGCTGTTGCGGCCGGCGACGGCGATCTGGATCTATCGGCCATCGCAGAAGTCTCACGGCGCCAGGCGCATCTGGACGACGATTGAGTGGCTGCGCTTATGCCAGTTCCAGGTGCTTGCGCAGCGCGGCCAGCATCGTCGGCTTGTGCTCCATGCCGATCCCCGGCGTATCGGGCAGCGTCGTATAACCGCCGACGATAGGAATATCGTCGGCAAAGCCGCCGTAGGGCTGGAATACCGCCGGATACGACTCGGTGCCGCCGATCTGCAATCCGGCAGCGATATTCAGCGACAGCTGATGGCCGCCGTGCGGCATGAGCCGACGCCGTGGCCAGCCGAGTGCCTCGGTGGCCTCGATCAGGTTCATGTACTCGGTCAGCCCGTAGGCGAGCGCCGGATCGGCCTGGATCCAGTCGCGATCGGCGCGCATGCCACCGAACCGGATGAGGTTGCAGACGTCCTGGGTGGAAAACAGGTTTTCGCCGGTCGCCATCGCGCCGGGATAGTGGCCGGCCAGCTCGGCCTGTAGCGCGTAGTCGAGAGGGTCGCCGACCTCCTCGTACCAGAACAGGTTGAGCGGTTCGATGGCCTTCGCATAGGCAAGCGCGGTATCCAGATCGAACTTGCCGTTGGCGTCCACCGCCAGACGCTGGCCGTCGCCCAGCACCTCCAGCGCACCTTCGATACGCGCCAGGTCGGTGTCGAGATCAGCGCCGCCGATCTTCATCTTGGCAACCTGATAGCCAGCCTCGTCGTAGCCGCGCATCTCGTCCTGCAGGCCGCTGATCTGCTTGTCCGGATAATAATAGCCGCCGCCCGGATAGACCATGATCTGCGCATCGAACTGGCCGTTGTTGTAGCGCTCGGACAGCAGCCGCCACAGCGGTTTTTCCTCGATCTTGGCGATGACATCCCAGACCGCCATATCGAGCGCCCCAGCCGCGACCGCGCGATCGCCGTGGCCGCCCGGCTTCTCGTTATGCATGAACGTGCGCCATACGCGGTGGGCGTCCAGATTCTGGCCGCTGTCGTCGAGCAGCGTATCCGGCTCGGCCTGCAGCAGGCGCGGAATCAGCCGGCTGCGCAGAATGCCCTGCTGCGCGTAGCGGCCGTTGGAATGAAAGCCGTAGCCAATCACCGGAGCACCGTCACGGACCACATCGGTGACGATCGCGATGACACTGATCGTCATCGTGGAGAAATCGATGAAAGCGTTACGAATGGGCGAAGCAATCGGGGCAACGCCATCGCGGATATCGACAATACGCATGGGCAGAAACTCGTTTAAGAAGAGCGTGAACAGTCTGGGCTCGGCCGGCAGCGCCTGGCAGACGCCGAGCGCGACACAGGATAGATCACGCGCCGCGATCAATACCATCGCCCGTCTATGGCGCGGGTCATGATCGCCAGCGAGCCGACCCGCCCGGCCACCACGAAACCGGCTTTGGCCCTGGCTGCTGCACGACGCCAACACGGCGCGCCACCTGTATCTCAATGGACGCCACCAATCGTCAGCCGGTGCGCCTCGCGCATATCGGGCCGGATTCGACCCGACCGGTTTAACGACAACACAGCGCCGTACGGTGCTTGGCCTTTATACTCGTCGCATACTTCACTCGAGGGTCGCCCATCATGGATCACGGCAAAGCCAGTCCGCTGTCTCGCCTATTCGGCCGCTCACCGTTCGAGGCGCTTACCGAACATATCCGTCAGGTCGATCGCAGCGCCGATCTGCTCGCCCAGTTCTTTCGCTATGGCTCGGAGAGCAACTGGGAACGCGCCGAGGCGCTGTATCGCGAGATCTCGGACTGCGAGCACGAGGCCGACAATCTCAAGGACCAGATCCGGCTGAATCTGCCGAGCACACTGTTCCTGCCGATCTCGCGCTCCGATCTGCTCGAGCTGATCGAGGCGCAGGACAAGATCGTCAACAAGATCAAGGATATTGCGGGGCTGATGACAGGCCGGCGTATGCAGTTTCCGCCGGCGCTGCTGGGTTCGATCAACGATTATATGCAGGTCACCATCGCCGCCGTCCACCAGGCGCGCAAGGTTCTCGAAGAACTGGACGAACTGCTCGAATCGGGTTTCGGGCGCAATGTCTCGGACATGATCGAGGATATGGTCGTCGAACTCGGCAAGCTCGAGAAGCGCGCCGATAACGAGCAGATCGATATCCGTCACAAGCTGCTTGATCTTGAATCGGACCTGCCACCGCTCGAGGTGATGTTCCTGTACCAGATTATCGACTGGATCGGCACGGTGTCCGATCGGGCCGAGCGCGTGGGCGCGCGACTCCAGATCATGATGGCACGCTGAAACACGGGCCGCGAGGCGCTACACTGCGCATCCCTGGGGCGCCGACCGGCGTCAGAAGATAAGGAAACCGATGTCGATCATCGCGCAACACGCAGACATCCTGTTGCTTCTCGCGTGCATCTTCGGCTTTTTCATGGCCTGGGGCATTGGCGCCAACGATGTCGCCAATGCCATGGGCACGTCGGTGGGTTCGGGCGCGCTGACCATCTGGCAGGCCGTGATCATCGCCGGCATCTTCGAATTTCTCGGCGCCTGGCTCGCCGGTGGGCAGGTCACCCAGACCATCAGCAAGGGGCTGATCCATCCCGAGTTGTTCGCCGACCAACCCCATATTCTGGCGATCGGAATGCTCGCCGCCCTGCTCGGGGCCGGCACGTTCCTGATGGTGGCCTCCGTGCGTGGCATGCCGGTTTCCACCGGCCAGTCCATCATCGGTGGCATCCTGGGCTTTGCACTGGTCTCGCTCGGGTTCGATCCGATCAACTGGAGCGAGATCGGCAAGATCGTGCTGAGCTGGATCATCTCGCCGATCCTGGCGGGGCTGATCGCCTTCCTGCTGTTCGAGTCGATCCGGCATCTGATCTTCAACCATCCGAATCCGGCGGCTGGCGCCCGCCGCTATGTGCCGGGCTATGTATTTCTGGCCGCGTTCGTGATCGCGCTGGTGACCCTCGTAAAGGGCCTGTCGCATATTGGTCTGGAGCTGACCACGATCACCAGCATCCTGCTCGCGACGGTGATCGGCCTGTTCGCGGCCGGCATCGCCGGTCTGCTGCTGCGCCGTCTGGATCTCTCCGAAGAGGCCCTGGCCAGCGATCGCTATCGCAACGTCGAGCGCGTATTCGGCTATGCGCAGATCTTTACCGCGGCAACCATGGCCTTTGCCCACGGCTCCAACGACGTCGCCAACGCGATCGGCCCGGTGGCGGCCGTGGTCAACGTCATCGAAAACCCCGGCCAAATCGGCAGCGAGTCACCGCTGGCCGGCTGGGTTCTGATCCTGGGTGGCGCGGGCATCGTGGTAGGCCTGGCCACCTACGGCCATCGCGTCATCCGCACCATTGGTGCGGGCATCACCGAACTGACCCCCACGCGCGGATTCTCGGCAGAGTTATCCGCCGCCAGCACGGTAGTGCTCGCGACCTGGTTCGGCATTCCGGTATCCACGACCCAGACGCTGGTTGGCGCCGTCCTGGGCGTCGGTCTGGCGCGCGGCATGCGGGCACTCAATCTGACCGTGCTGGGCGGCGTATTCGCCGGCTGGCTGCTCACGCTGCCCGGCGCTGCGCTGTTCACCGCCGTGTTCTATTTCATCCTTCGCACGATCTTTGTCTGACTGGCCGGCTAACAAGCCGCTCGACTGAATATAGTCCCTAGCGACACCGCGCCCGCTATGGATTGGGCACGGTCCGACACCACGCCGTCTTCAGCCCGACTTGCGGCGCTTTACCGTGCTCCTGGCGGGCTTTTCGGGCTTAGTTTCGTTTTGGGCATCACCATATAGCGCGCGCAGTTCCTCGAGCGCGTCGCCGGCAAAAACCGCCAGCCGTTGCAGCGACGGCAACGTCTCGCGACAACCCATGAAGCCGAAGCCCAGCGTATCGGCATAACCGTGCACGGTTATATTGAGCGCCTGTCCGTGGGTGACCAGCGACGTCGGGTAGAACGCTTCCATCTCGGCGCCGTGAATGAACAGCGGGCCCTTCGGGCCGGGCAGATTGGATACGGTGACGTTGAACACCGGGCGTGTTCGCCCGGCCATGCCCGAGACCAGCGACAGCACGTAGGGCGCCATCAGGGCGACGGTGTACTGGGTGATCGCCGCGGCCGACAGCTTGCCCAGATTGAGCTTGGCATGGCGCGTGGATTTGGCGATCGCGGCCAGGCGCTCGGCCGGATCCTCTATATCAGTGGCCAGATTGGCCACGATGAAGGTCAGCGCATTGCCGCCCTCTTCTTCGTCGTCGGCGGGTCGGACCGATACCGGAATGCCGGCTGTCAGCGGCTTGCCCGGCAGTTCGCCGATATCGCGCAGATACTTGCGCAATCCGCCCCCACAGACGGCCAGCACGATATCGTTGACCGTTACATGCGCGCTCTTGGCAAGCGCCTTGAACTCCGAGAGCGAATACAGCTGCGTGGCATAGCGGCGCTGGGCCTCGATACGGCCGTTGAGCACCGACGAGGCCGACGAGAACGGCAGCCCGATAGAGCCGCCCTTGTGGCGGGCCGCGTTGAGCATGTCACGCACGATACCGCCGAAACCGGGCAACGAGGTGACTTGCTCGCGCGCATCACCCAGCAGCTCGGCCACCGCGCGATACAGACCAGGGCGCATCTCGTCGGGCGAGCGCAGCCGATGCTTGCGAGGCTCGACCGCCCAGAACGGCGGCCGCTCGCTGTCGTGTGCATCGTCGGTGAGCGCGCGCGCCAGCAGCTTCATGCCCGCTACGCCGTCGATCAGCGAATGATGCACCTTGACGTACATTGCAAACCGGTTGTCGGACAGACCTTCGATGAGATACGCCTCCCACGGTGGCCGGTGCAGGTCCAGCGGATGGCTGTGCAGCCGCGAGGCCAGCATGCCGAGCTCCAGCTCGCCGCCGGGTGCCGGCAGCGCCGAATGACGGAAATGGTATTCAACATCGATTGCGTCGAGCACCTCCCATTCGGGGGTGACATTGCTCAACCGGCCACCACTGCGCAGTCGACGATTCCAGGGCGCGTGCGCGCGGGTGAACGAATGATAATGCTCGACGATCCGCCGCGGCAGGTCCGCCGGCGCGTCATCGGGCATACGAAATGTCAGCAGGCCGCCCACGTGCATGGGCGCACGCTCGGTTTCGACATTCAGCCAGGCCGTATCGACCAGATTCAAGCGTTTGGTTTCCATCGGGCTCGACTCCTTTCGTACCGCGCCAGCCGGCTCAGTTTACGCGTTTCACTGCTTTTGAAACGCTCTCTTTTCGTTGTGCGCAATAGTTATGCAGGCCATCGGCCAGCGTCTGGGGGCCGAATCCGCCTGCGTTCGGATAATCAGCCGATCGCACCCACAATGAACAGCAGCACGACACAGGCCGTCGCCGCCGCCCACACCAGACTGCGGGCACTGGCCTTGTCCGCGATATAACACCAGCCGTACGCGATACGCAGCAGCACGAACAGCACCGCCAACAGGTTGATTGCCGCAATCGAGCCACCCGCGATGCTGGCAATGATCACAGCGGCGGCGAACGGCGGAAACGCCTCAAACCCGTTGAGCTGCGCCCAGTAGGCGCGTTGCTGTGCGCCCTCGGTCTGCTCCAGCCAGCGTCGCGGATAGCGGTTGGTTTCCAGGTCCATCTTCTTGCCACAGAAGAACTTCGCATAGGCCACAAAGGCCACCGGCATGAAAGCGGCAATGAGCACGCACCAATAAGCCAGAATCATGCGTTTTCTCCCCTTGATTGTTGTTCGACGGGTCGCTGCTGATCATACACAGACTGTGCCAACGCAAAAGCCCCGCGACGGCTCGGCCGACGCGGGGCTTTCCAGGGCCGCTACCGAATCGGTCAGCCGCGCTGATCGATCGGCGTGAACTCCTGCACGGTCGGGCCGATGTATTCGGCGTTCGGACGAATCAGGCGATTGTCAGCGCGCTGTTCAAAGATATGCGCGCCCCAGCCGGTCAGTCGTGAGATCACGAAGATCGGCGTGAATAGTTTCGTGGGAATGCCCAGGAAGTGATACGCCGTTGCATGATAGAAATCGGCGTTGGGGAACATGCCTTTCTCGTCGAGCATGACCTGCTCAAGACGCTCGGAGATCGCATACAGGTTCTGCTTGTACGCGTCGTCGCCGGCAAGCTTCTTGGACCATTCCTTGATGATGGCGTTGCGCGGATCGGCCTTCTTATAGACGCGATGACCGAAACCCATGATCTTTTCCTTGTTGGCCAGCATCTTCTTCAGGCCGGCCTCGGCGTCGTCCGGGTCCTTGAAGGTCGAGATCAGCTTCATGGCCTCTTCATTGGCGCCGCCGTGCAGCGGGCCGCGCAGCGCGCCAATCGCACCGACCGTGGCCGAATAGAAATCCGACAAGGTCGCGGTGATGACACGCGCGGTAAAGGTCGAGGCGTTGAACTCGTGCTCGGCGTACAGGGTCAGCGAGGTCGACATGCACTTGATGGCGTCCTCGGAGGGTTTTTCACCGTGCAGCAGATGCAGGAAGTGTCCGCCGATCTTGTCGTCGTCGGTTTCCACCTCGATACGCTTGCCCGACTCGACGAAGTGATACCAGTACATCAGCATCGACGGAAAACTCGCCAGCAGGCGATCGGCCACGTCATTCTGCTGCTTGGCCGGATCGGTTTCCTTCTCGAGCGTGCCCAGTACGGACGCGCCGGTGCGCATCACATCCATCGGATGCGTGTCCTTCGGCAATACCTCGAGCGCGGTTTTAACGCCTTCGGGCAGGCCGCGCATGCCGGCTAGGCGCTTCTTGTAATCGGCCAGCTCGCTGGCGCTCGGCAGCGCATCGTAGAGCATGAGATAGGCGACTTCCTCGAACTCGGCGTGGGCGGCCAGATCCTCGATCAGATAGCCGCGATAGGTCAGGCCAACGCCCTGTTTGCCGACGGTGCAGATCGCGGTCTTGCCAGCGGTGACGCCCGCCAGGCCGGCGGTGTTTTCGGTCTTGCTCATGGTTCCGGACTCCTCGAATACTATTGTTGACTTGCCAATAGATGACTTGTAAGCAATGGGCGCTGGCGGCTCAGCCCTGGATATCGACCACGGTACGGCCGCTGTTCTCGCCCTTCATGATGCGTTCACAGACCTCGAACACGCCGGCCAGAGCCACCGTCTCGGACGCGATCGTCTCCAGGTGCGCGGGCTTGTGCTCGCCCGACAGCTGACCCCAGATCTGTTCGCGCCACGGCTGCGGGCATTCCACGGAGTGAATACCCAGCAACGACACGCCGCGCAGGATGAACGGCATCACCGTGGTTGCAAGCTTTGGTCCGCCGGCCAGGCCAATCGCCGCCACGTTGCCGTACGGCTGGATCTGCGCACAGATATTGGCCAGCAGTTCGCCGCCGACGGCATCGATCGCACCGGCATAGATCGGCTTGCCGAGCGGCTTGCCGTCCAGATCCAGTGCATCCGGGGTGATTACGTCGGACGCGCCGAGCGTCTTGAGAAAATCGGCCTTGGCCTCGGCCTTGCGCGATACCGCAATCACTTCATAGCCGCGTCGCGCCAGCAGATCGATCGCGAACATGCCCACGCCGCCGGTCGCGCCGGTCACCAGCACCGGGCCGTCGTCGGGCTTCTGGAAGTTATCCTCCATGCGCTTGATCGCCATGCCGGCGGTGAATCCCGCTGTGCCCAGCGCCATGGTTTCCCACAGGCTCAGGCCTGCCGGGCGCTTGATCACCAGATCGCCCGGCACGCGTACGTACTCGGCCAGGCCGCCGTCGCGGGTCTCGCTCAGGAACCAGCCGGTCACGACCACTTCATCGCCCGGTGCGAAGCGCTTGTCGTCGCTGGTCTCCACCACGCCGGCGACATCGATGCCGGCATTGAGCGGACGCGTGCGCGCGATCTTGCCCTTGCCGGTGACCGCCAGCGCGTCCTTGAAGTTGAGCGAAGAGTAATGCGACTTGATCACGACATCGCCGTCGGACAGGTCGGCGACGTCCATTTCGGCGATATCGGCCGATGTGCCCTTGTCGGCATCCACGATACGGATAGCTTTCATGTGTGGCTCTTCAATCGTTAAGGTTCAGGCCGCGTTTGTATCATATTGAACGGATGTTCGGCAGCTTGAGGCCATGCTGCCCTCGGCGTACTCTGGCTCGCATCAACCGATATGAAGGAATTCAGATGAGCGACAACGTATACAAGTCCGTCGAACTGACCGGCTCCTCGGAGACCAGCCAGGAGGACGCCGTGCGCAAGGCGATCAAGGAAGCCTCCAAGACCATCAAGCATATGCGCTGGTTTCAGGTTACCGGCACGCGTGGCCATATCGAGAACGGCGAGATCGCCCATTGGCAGGTCTCGATCAAGGTCGGCTTCACCCTAGACGACTGATGGCTGATCAGCCCAGCGCCTGGCAGGGCGATATCGATCGCGCGGATCTGGCCGAGGCAAACGCCCCGGCCGATCCGCTGGATCTTTTTACGGATTGGTATGCAGACGCCCAGACCTCGGGCCTGATCGAGCCGACGGCCATGACCCTGGCCACGGTGGACCCCGACGGCCGCCCGTCGGCGCGGGTGGTGTTGCTCAAGGGCTTCGACGCGCACGGGTTCCGTTTTTATACCAACTACGACAGCCGCAAGGGCGCCGCGCTGGCGGCCCATCCGTTCGGCGCGCTCGTATTCTGGTGGGAGTCGCGTGAGCGCCAGGTGCGCGTATCGGGATCAGTGACAAAACTCGACGCCGCCGTATCCGACGCCTACTTCGACCGACGCTCGCGTGGCAGCCGGCTGGGTGCGCACGCCTCACCGCAATCGCAGGTTCTTGCCGACCGCGCCGAGCTGGACCAGCGCCTGGCTGACGTGGAGACACGATTTGCCGACGTCGAGGTCCAAAGGCCGTCACACTGGGGCGGCTATGCGCTCATGCCCGATACCATCGAGTTCTGGCAGGCCCGCCGCAGCCGCCTGCATGACCGTTTACGCTATCGTCTGGACAACAATCAGTGGATCATCGAACGTCTGTCGCCCTGAGCAACCGACGCTGGCCGGCGCTCAAGCCTGCTGATCCAACAAGAATCGATACCTGCCCCGCCTATGAAACACATTGCTGCCCCGCGCCTGTGGAAACTTGCCCCGCGCCTGACGCTTGCCCTGCTGCTGGCGCTGCCGCTTATCGCGGGTGCTGCCATGTACGACATGCCGGCGGAAGGCTCGGCGCTCGTGGGCGAGCTTCAACATATCAAGACCAAGGAATCCGATACCTTCGTCAAGCTCGCCCGCCAGTACAACGTCGGCTATCGTGAGCTGCGCCTTGCCAATCCGGACGTCGACCCTTGGCTGCCCGGCGACGGCACGCCGATGGTCATCCCCACCCGCTATGTGCTGCCCGATGCCCCGCGGCGCGGCGTGGTGATCAACATTCCGGAGATGCGGGTCTACTACTACCCCGCCAAGGGCAGCGAATACGCCGGCAAGGTGGTGACCTACCCGCTGGGTATCGGCCGCGAAGGCTGGTCCACGCCGCTGGGCAAGACCTCCATCGTGCGCAAGAAGGCCGATCCGACCTGGACGCCGCCAGCCTCTATCCGCGCCGAGCATGCCAAGAACGGCGATACCCTGCCAAGCGTTGTTGCCGCGGGACCCGATAACCCGTTGGGCGAGCATGCGCTCTATCTGGGCATGCCGTCGTATCTGCTGCATGGCACGAACAAACCGGCCGGGATCGGGCTGAAGGTCTCGCACGGCTGTATCCGCCTGTATCCCGAGGATATTGCAGCTCTGTTCCAGATGGTGCCGGTGGGCACGCCCGTCGATATCATCAGCCAGCCGTACAAGATCGGCTGGGAAGGCAACACGCTCTATATCGAGTCACATCCGCCCGATGCCAACGGTGATGCGCCGGTGCGTTCGTATACCCCCTGGGTGGAAGAACTGATCGCGGCCACTGAAGACCACGACAACGCGCCGGTGGACTGGGACCGCGCTCAGAAGGTGGTAGAGACCGCCGACGGCGTACCCGAACCGATCGGCGTACAGATCAGCGCCAAGTGATCCACGCTGCGTCTGAGCGAACGCGCGGCCCGTGCCGGCGATCTAAGGCCTGTTGCCACTAGCTGCCTGGTCCCGCCGACATCTGGCATTCACAAAAAAGCCCCGCTTGAAGCGGGGCTTTTCTGTGTTCAGCCGCCTCTCGGACGAAAGGCGGTGACATCGCTTAACGCTACTTGCGCTGCGAGGACTCGAACATGCGCTCGATGCGCTGCGAGTTGGCCTGCGACATCGACTTGGCTTCCTGCGCCGTCTGCATGGCACGGTTGGCGGTACGCTGCGCTTCGTTGGCCGTCGTCTGAGCCGACTCCGCCTTGCGCATCGCCTGATCGATCTGGGACTGGGTGGCGTCCCCGTTGCTCGCACAGCCAGCCGCCGCGGCGACAATACCCATGGCAAACGCGGACTTCAGCAGCGTTTTGGTCATATCCAAACTCCTGTTTCTTGTTCAAGAATGGCCGGGAAACGCCCGGCAGCGTGGGATAAATTATCACAGCTACAAACTTTTGTAGATTACCCGCACCCGCCGGGACTTGCCGGTGCGAATAGAAGCAGCGACCATCCGCAACCCGAGCGATGCCCCTTACCCACCGCGACCCGAATGACCCCCATGAGCGACGAACCGATAGTCTTCGACGAACTCGATACCTCGGGACCCAAGCGTCTCGCCAGGGTGACCCTGAACAACCCCGGCGCGCTCAACGCGCTCACGCTCGACATGATCGAGCCGCTCTATCAGCGGCTGACCGCCTGGGACGCCGACACCGATATCGCGGCCATCATCATCCAGGCAAACGGCGACAAGGCATTCTGCTCCGGTGGCCATATCGTGGCGCTTTACAAGGGCATGACCGGCCAGGGCGACCCAGACTACCCGGCCCGCTTTCTGACGCTGGAATATCGCCTGTGCCACGCGATCCACAGTCTCGCCACGCCCTGTCTGGCCTGGGGCCACGGCCTGGTGATGGGCGGCGGCATGGGCGTATTCGCAGCGGCCTCCCACCGCGTGGTGACCGAAACCTCGCGGCTGGCCATGCCGGAGATCAAGATCGGCATCTTTCCCGACTGTGGTGCCACCTGGCTGTTCAACCGCATGCCGCCGCGGCTGGGTCTTTTCGTGGCGCTCACCGGCGCCAGTCTGGGCGCCGAAGACGCGCTGATTTCAGGGCTTGCCGACCGCGCCATCGAGCACAGCGCCAAGGACGACGTCATCGCGGCCCTGGCACGAATCGACGACTGGAGCGCGCCCCACGCCGCTGTAAGCCGCGTGCTGCGACGGATATCGCAGGAACGCGTACCCGAACTGGCCGAATCGAAGCTGCTACGGCATGCCGGGACGATCCGGGAAGTCACCGACGCCGCCACCCTGGCCGGCATCGTCGGCGCGATCCGCAAACTGGTCACGCACGAAGACCCGTGGTTGGCCGAGTCCGCGGCCAATCTCGACGGCGGCTGTCCGGTGAGCGCGCATCTGATCTATCGACAGCTGGGCAGCGGACGTTATCTGTCGCTCAAGCAGGCGATGATGCGCGAGCTGAAGATGGCCGTGCAGTGCTGTCGTCATCCGGATTTCGCCGAAGGCGTGCGCGCACTACTGGTCGACAAGGACCGCGAGCCGCACTGGCATTTCGAGTCGGTCTCGGAAGTCCCGAGCGATTATATCGATGCGCACTTCCGCGCGCCCTGGGACGGCGACCATCCCCTCAAGGATCTGCCGGACGTAAAGCCCTGATTCCATGCGACCAGCGGTCGCTGTCCAGTGAACCAGGTCGGATCAGGTGCCCGCACCGTAATCCGATCTGTGGGTAACGCATTGTTTCAAAAGCACGGTTAGCCTTGGTCTTTTGAAAGTTCTCGGCTCCGCCCTCTTCTCGTCATCACCGGCCGGCGCCTTACGAAGAACAGCTCAATACCAACCCACGCGCCCAGTCCGGCGGCAGTCGCGCGTAGTGGGCGTTATCGGGCTGCTCGTCGAAGGGATGACGCAGAATCCCGTGCAGGCGCTCGATCTCGCTGTAATCGCCCTCGGCAGCCCGATCGATCGCGTCCTGCGCCAGGTAGTTGCGCAGGATATATTTGGGGTTGGTCAGCGCCATGCGAATAGCACGCGCCGCGTCGTCGGTGTCAGTATCGCCAAGACGGCCGCGCCAGTCGGCCAGCCACGCGGAGGCGGCGTCGCGATCGGCAAATTCGTCGATGAACGGCTTGCCGGTGGCCCCAGCTGCCGCCGATACATGCCCCAGCGCCCGAAAGGTGCGGGTAAAGTCAGCGCCATCTTTCGCCATTGTCTTGAGCAGCGACTCGACCAGCACGCGATCGTCATCGCGGGCGTCCGCCAGCCCCAGCTTGGCGCGCATGCGGGCCATATAGGCGTCGTCATACGCGGCGCGATAGCGCTCGAGCATCCCCTGGCCGATCTCGACCGCTTCATCGGGCACGCCCGACAGCAACGGCAGGACGGACTGTACGAATCGGCCGAGGTTCCACAGCCCGACGTGCGGCTGCTGATCATAGGCATAGCGGCCACCCTCGTCGGTATGATTGCAGATCCACCCCGGGTCGAAGCTGTCCATGAAACCGTAGGGGCCATAGTCGAGCGTGAGCCCGAGCACCGACATATTGTCCGTGTTCATCACGCCGTGGCAGAAACCCACGGCCTGCCAGTCGGCGATCAGGGACGCCGTGAGCTCGATCACGCGCTCGACCCAGGCGGTATGACGGGCGTAGTCGTCCTCGATCGCCGCGAACTCCGGAAAATGCTCGCTGATGACATGATCGGCCAGCGGCGCCAGATCGTCGAAACGCCGGCCTTCGAAGAGCACCTCGAAGCTGCCGAAGCGCACCAGACTGGGGGCCACGCGTGTCATGACCGCTGCACTTTCGACCGTTTCCCTATAGACCGGATCGGCGCTGCCGACGATCGCCAGCGCCCGCGTGGTGGGAATATTGAGCGCCGCCAGAGCCTCGCTGGCCAGGTATTCCCGCACCGCGGAGCGCAATACCGCGCGCCCGTCGGCAAACCGCGAGAACGGGGTCTTGCCTGCGCCTTTGAGCTGGATCTCGTAGGCCTGGCCGCGGGCATTGCGCATATCGCCAATAGTGATCGCGCGGCCGTCGCCGAGCTGACCGGCCCAGACCCCAAACTGATGGCCGCCGTAGCGATGTGCGGTGGGCTGCGCCTGTGCCGGCAGCGCGTTTCCCGACAACATCTGGGCATAACCGTGCGCACGGGCGCTATCAGCATCGATATCCAGCAGCGCGGCGACATCGTCGTTGAACACGATCGGATAGGGATCGCCCAGCGGCGTGGGCAGCTGGGGGAAGAACCACGGCTGGCCCAGTGCCGCCTGGCGGTTGATCCAGTCGAACCGGAACGGCGCGTCGGCGCTCGTGGCGGGCGAAAGTCTGTCGGGTGCGTTATCACTCATGTCATGAATATGGCGACGGGCGCCCACCCACACAAGCTCAACGCCGAGCGCGCCGCCCTGTGACCAGATCGGCAGTAGACTTAAATGCGCTAGCGTGCGGGCTCGCAGTAGGTGGCGTTCGGGTCGCCTGTGCCGTCCTGGATTGCGACCTGGCGCGAATCCGGTCGCTTGCGGCATTCGGCCTGCTCGCGCCGCATTTCAGCGCTCAGACGGCGCTGCTCATTGGCGTAGGTCTCGCGCGCATTCTGAAGCCGGTGGATATCGGTAGACAGCTGATCACGATCGCTCTGTGGCGCGCCGAAATCGCGATCCGGCGCGCCGACCGCCTCGAAGGCATCAATCGGTTCATTCATCGGGCCAGGCTGTGATGAGCGCGGCGGCGCGCTGCTGCAACCCGCCAGTAGCAAAAAAGTCAGCCCAGCCGACAGCAGACAGCAGCGCGCCCGTCCGGAACAGGAATTCAACATGGCAACTCTCCCCCAAATACCATGGCCGAAATACCGGCCCAGCGTCACGAGCTTCAAGTGTAGAACAAAATTGTGACTAGGGCCTGTTGCCGTTTCATGCGTACAGCTCAGGCGCCGCTGCTCATATGCCAGAGGCTGACGGCTGGGGCTATCGCACCGAAGTTGCTCGTCGTTGGCCGGATACATGGCCCGCCATGATGGCCCGCCATCGTCTGCGGGCTTGATACCGAAAAAACGCCCGACGAGACTCGCGAAGACCTGGAAACGCGATAGCATGCGCGGCTGATTTACCTGTGAATATGCCATGCAGAGTCTTCACGTCGACCAGATCTTCAACTGCGATGCCGCGACCGCATTTGACGTGATCGCCGATCACGTCGGCTATGCGCGTCTGCCCGGCGTGCGTTCGGCGTCGCTGCGCGTCGAAGGCTCGCCGCAGCCGGGCGGCGTCGGCGCCGAGCGCGTACTGCGGCTGCCGGGGCTGACTATTGTCGAGCGCATTACCGAATATGTGCCCGGTCATGCGCTGGCCTACCAGATCATCGAATCGCCGCTGCCGATCGAGCATATCGGCGCGCGCCTATTGCTCGAGCCGCTGGGCGATGGCCTGCGGACACGCGTGCACTGGACATCGCGTCTGCGCGCGACCACGCGTTTTGCGCGTACACCGGTGGAGATTGCCATCGCAAAGCAGTTGACGCTGGGCTATTCGATGGCGCTGCGAGTCTGGGCGCGGCGTCTGCGCTGATTATGCTTGCGAGGCGCCGTCGCGACGGGCACTAATACGCGCAGCGTGTTCAAGCCGAGTCTCGCGGCGCAGCCCGGCTTCGGCGTAGCGGTCACGCTCCTCGGCGGTTTCCGGGGTGATCGACGGCACCGCAGTGGGCCGATGCTGGTCGTCCAGAGCCACGAAAGTGGAATAGGCCGACACGACATGCCGTTGACGCCGGGTGTAGCTGTCTTCGGCGATCACGCGACAACCGATCTCCATCGAGCTGGCCCAGGCGCGGTTGCAGACCGCCGAGAATATCAGCGTGTCGCCGGTACGCGCTGGCGCCATGAAGTGGACGTCATCCACCGACGCGGTCACGCAGACATGACCACTGTGGCGCTCGGCCACCACCAGCGAGATGCGATCCATGGTCGCCATTATCATGCCGCCGAAGACGGTGGCATTGGCGTTCATATCGTTGGGAAAGACCTTGTAGATATGCTCGCGTACCGCTGACACCGACGGTGCGCGAGCACCGGTTTCGTGTGGTGATTCCGGCACGCTCAAACGGGCGTCTTGCGCTCGCTGAGCAGGTCGCGGATCTCGGCGAGCAGCTTTTCCTCGCCGGTGGGCACCGGGGTCTTTTCTTCCACGGCTTCCTGCTGGCGCTGCATCTTGGAAATCACTCGCACGACCAGGAAGATTGCAAACGCAACGATGATGAAGCTGATGATCGTCTGGATGAATATCCCGTAATTGAGCGTCACTGCCGGCGCATCGCCCACGGCCTGGCGCAGCGTCACACTCAGACCGGAGAAATCGATGCCGCCGATCAGCAGGCCCAGCGGTGGCGAGATGATATCGGTAACCAGCGATGTGACGATCTTGCCGAACGCCGCACCGATCACCAGGCCCACGGCCAGGTCGATAACATTGCCGCGCATGGCAAAAGCCTTGAAATCACCCAACATGCTCATGTCTACCCCTTGCTTGTTATTCTGAACTCGCTTGAGCATAGCGCCGAAATATTTCGCGCGGTAGCGTCCGGGCAGAGCAGACCGGCACAAAAACGGGACACTTCAGGCCAAGATCACAAACGGACGGGGCCGCCGTTATCCGGGGCACAGCGGGACTCGATCAATCCCAGCCGATCGGTTCATAACCCTGCTCGGCCAGACAGCGATTCACGTAGCGGCGATACACCGGTGCCGGGTCGTTGCGGGCGAACATGCTGCGGATCAGGCCGGCGGTTGCACCACCGGCAGCCCCGGCAGCCGCACCACGCCCGACGTTGCCATAGATCGCACCGGCCACGGCACCGCCGGCGCCGCCTACCGCGCCGCTTTCTGCGGTGCGCCGCACCGTGCCGCCCTTGGAATAATCCAGGCCGGCAGCCTCGGCGCGCCGGGTGCAGACATCGATCGCCTGCTTGCCGGCGGCTTCACCGCGCTGGTTGAGCGTGCTGTTCGGATACAGCACCGGTTTCTGGCTGGCGCAGCCGACAAGCGTCGTCACGCACAGCGCAACGACCGCCAGAACAATCGCTTTGATCTTCATCAGCTGGAACTCCGAGCGTATGTGGACCGCAGATAACGGTTGATATCGTCCGACTCGAACAGACGGGTGCCTGTATTCGCATCAATCAGATAGGGCACCTGCACACGGCCGGCCTCCTCGACCATACGCTTGCGGTTGCGGCCTTCAACCGGTGTATCGGCAAAGAACGTCTGTCGCACCCAGGGCGGGCCCATGTCGGCGTTGACTGCCTTGCCGGTGTTGCGCAGCACATAGGCCAGCTCAAGCTCGCAGAGGGTCTCACGCACGAGCCGCGAATACGGGCTGGACTCGAAGCTGAACAGTTCCAGCGGCAGTTCCGGAGCTGTGGTGTTGGCGTGGTCATCGCCCGCACGGGTGCCAGCAAAGCCGCGCAGCGCGGATGCCATGCTGGCACTGATCTGACCGATGGTTTCGGGCGCACCCGGCTCGCTGCTGCGGCCGACGCCGTAGTGCTCGCGCAGATAGGCGATGATCTCGCGCGACTCATAAAGCACGGTGTCGGTGTTGTCGTCGACGAGCAGCGGAAACTGGCGGCGTCCGCCGACGGCTTCGGCCTGTGGCCGGAAGCGCGTGCCGCCGCGCGGGCAGGGATAGATCAGTGCATCCAGATCCAGCTCGGTGAGTGCTTCACGCACCATCCGGCAGAACGGGCAGCCTTCGTATTCGTAGAGTTGCAGCATCTGTTCCGGTTGCGTTGACCGACGGGCCCCGCGCGTACCGCGCCAGCCGCGAGTGGTGCTGGCCAAGGTCGAAGAGATCAGGTTGATGATCGCCATGAAATCAGCCGCGTCGGGAAAACCTGTATTTTACGGATTTTAATGGCTACATCCTGAACGAGCCGGGCCAGACCGCAGAAGCGCGTCTTGCCCGCGGCAGCCGGACTGGCCAGAATCCGCGGCCTGGCGGATCAAACGACACGGCATGGACAAGCGCGACTTCGACTACGAACTGCCTGAGGCGCGCATCGCACAGCGCCCACTCGCGCGGCGCAGCGATTCGCGGCTGCTGCACCTCGATCGGGCCAACGGCGACCTGACCGATCGCCAGATAACCGATCTGCCAACGCTGCTCGCGCCCGGTGACCTGCTCGTATTCAACGACACGCGCGTGCTCGCCGCGCGTCTTTTCGGGAATAAGGCCAGTGGCGGCCGCGTGGAAGTCATGCTCGAGCGCGTGCTCGACAGTCGTCGCATATCGGCCAAGATCCGCGCCAACAAACCGCCGCGCGCCGCGGGCATCATCCATATCGGCACGTTCGTGCTGCAGGTCAGCCACCGCGACGGCGAGTTGTACACGCTCGCACTCATCGAGGGCGACAGCATCGCTGATCTGCTGGCGGCGCACGGTCATATGCCGCTGCCACCCTATATCCGGCGCGACGATACCGCCGCCGACCGCAGCCGCTATCAAACCGTCTGGGCACGCCGTGACGGCGCCGTCGCCGCACCCACCGCCGGCCTGCACTTCGACGAAGCCCTCCTGGCCGCCGTGGCCGAGCGCGGCGTGGGCATCGACTACGTCACCCTGCACGTCGGCTCGGGCACCTATCAGCGGCTGCGCGAAGGCGACGTGCGTAATCAGCACCTGCACGCCGAGCGTATCCAGGTCTCTTCGGATCTGTGTGACCGGGTCACGGCTACGCGTGCTGCCGGCGGCCGCGTCGTGGCGGTGGGCACCACCGTAGTCCGCAGCCTGGAAAGCGCGGCCCGCCAGCCGGGCTCTGACGGCGCCATCATGCCGTTCGAAGGCGAAACCGCGTTGTTCCTGACGCCGGGCGCGGATTTCCATGTGGTCGATGCCATGGTCACCAATTTCCACGAGCCGCAGTCGAGCCTGCTGATGCTGGTCAGCGCCTTCGCCGGCCGCGAAGCCGTGCTGGCAGCCTATGCGCACGCCAGCCACGCCGAGTATCGGTTTCTGAGCTACGGCGACGCGATGTTCATCGGCTGACGCATCAGGCGTGTCGGCCCAGGCCCACCCGCCGGACGAACGCTTCGATGAGGCTGTAGGCGCCGAAGGCCATCACGCCAAGCGCCAGCACGCCGAGCAGAATACGGCCATAGACACGGTCCTGAACCCAGAGCATGACACCCTCGATACCGCGCGCATCGGATGCATCGAGCGTGACCGCCGAATAGATCACGAACGAGGCCATCCCTGCGAACAGCAGCCCGCGTGCGACCAGCCCGAAACGGCTTACCGGATCGATCCAGCGCATGGCCGCAGGTGTGGCATCGAACCATTTGCGATAGCCGGCGCGTGCGGCCTTGACCAGATGGGCGACGCCGGCACCGGCCAAGGCAACACCCGCGATAATGACCATCGGCCGCCCGTACGGCCAGTCGAGCGTACGGGCAACCGCCTGCTGTACCGGCTTGCCGTCGCCGGAGGACCATCGCATCGCGATCTGGACACAGCCCCATGCCAGCGACATATGCATAACGGCACTGACCAGCAGTCCGCCGCGTACGGCCAGTGCGCGCAGACCCCAGCCATGTTCGTCGACGTCAAGCAGCGTCTGCACCAGCCGCCAGAGGCCGTAAGCGAGCAGACCCACGGCCAGACCGGCCAGCGCGGTCTGGCCGCCGGTATGGGTGCTGATCTCGCGCATGGCACCGTGCACATCGCGCGCCTGCTCGTACTCGAGGGCGGCGTGCAGCGCGATAGCGCCTACCGCCAGATAAACCAGCCCGCGCGCACCATAGCCCACGCGGGCGACCCAGCGCACCGCCGCGCTCTTGTAACTCATCCCGGTTTCCGTGCCTATAATTGTCTCAGGATATCTGATTCTTGAAGCTTTTATGACGCCACTGCCGTTCTGGCAACTGCTCGCCGGCCTGGTCGGCCTTCTCGTGTTCGGGCATTTCCTGGCCTGGTGGATCTGGCGCGCGATCGCCTTCTCCGGGCCCTGGCTCGGGCGCAGCATTTCCGGCATGGCGCGACGTCGGCGCATCCTGCACTGGATCGAGCGGCGTTTTCCCACGACAACCCGTTTTGCATCCAACCGGCTGGCCGTCGACCGGTTCTCGGGCCTGCCGTTGACGCTCATGGCCGGACTGGCCTTCTATCTGCTGTTCCTCGGCGGCGGCCTGCTGGAAGATCTGTTCGAAGGCGAAGAACTGACGGCTTTCGATCAGCAGGTCAACGCCGCGCTCGACGTGCTGCGCGATCCGACCTTCGTCAAGCTCGTCGCCGGCATCACCGCGCTGGCCAATCTGGAGACACTGGTCGCGATTACTATTGTCGCGACCGGTTTTCTTTGGGCCGATCGGCGTACCCAGTATATTCCGGGCCTGCTGCTGACCGTGGTCGGTTCGCAGACGATCACCTATATCGGCAAGTACGCCATCGATCGCGACCGGCCCGATTTCCTCACCTTCGCAACCGCCTCGACGCCGTCGTTTCCCAGCGGCCACGCCACTGGCGCGATCGCGGTCTATGGCTTCATCGTCTACGCCCTTGCCCGCAATCTGCCGGGCGTTCGGCGGCGCTTCGAACTCGGCTACTGGGGCTGCGCACTGATCGTGATGATCGCGGCCAGCCGCGCCGTGCTGTCGGTGCATTTCGCAAGTGATATCGCCGCCGGCCTGCTGGTGGGCGGTTTCTGGCTGCTCTCGGGCTTTGCACTCACCGAGTACCTCAACGAGCGCAAGGTCCACCGCGGACAGTCGCTCGACTGAACGCGGCCGGCCTGGCACGCACGCTTGCCGCCCGATACGCGCTGCTTCAGGCGCGTTTCGGGCTGGGCTCTTCCTCACCGGCGTGCTCGCGCGCGTCGCGCTCGAACTGTTCTTCCAGCTCGGTCGCGGCTTCCATGACCAGCTTGGCGTAGCGGGTCTCGTCGTCGGCCGCGTCGTAGTGCTCGAACAGGCGCTTCTCATCGTGGGCACGGAACAGGCGCTTGGCGCGATCGACCTCGGCCGACTTCATCCCCAGCGCCTTCATGGCGTCGCCGGCCAGCTCCAGGCTGGATAGAAACGTCTCGCGCTGCAGCACATTGATGCCCAGATCCATCAGCTCGTAGGCGTGATGACGGTTACGCGCTCGCGCAATGATCTTGAGTTCGGGGAAATGCGCGCGCACCGTCTGTGCGGTACGCAGCGAAGCCGCCTCGTCGTCGATCGCCAGCACCAGCAGCTTCGCCTCATGCGCGCCGGCCGCACGCAGCAGATCCAGCCTGGAGGCATCGCCGTAGTAGACCTTGTTGCCGTACTTGCGCACGAAATCGACCTGATCAGGATTGATTTCCAGCGCGGTGAATCCCACATGCTTGGCGCGCAGCACACGGGCCACGATCTGGCCCACGCGGCCGAAGCCGGCGATGATCACCGGATGCTCGGGCCCGTCCATGGTATCGAATGCCGGCTCGGTCTTTTTCGTGCGCATGCGGTTGTAAACCGCCACGCTCTGGACCAGCAGGGGGGTAAGCACCATCGAGAGGGTCACCGTGGCCACCAGCAGGTCGGCTTCGGTCTGCACGAACAGCCCGCCGGCAACCGCTGTCGAAAGAATCACGAAAGCGAACTCACCGCCCTGAGGCAGATACGCCGCCAGGCTGCGCGACGCGCCCCAGCTCAGGCCGTTGCGACGGGCCAGCACGAACAGAATGGCCGCCTTGATCGCGACCAGCCCCACGGTCAGGCCCAGCAGATACAGCGGCTGGGCAATGATCAGGCCCAGATTGATGGACATGCCGACCGCGATGAAGAACAGCCCCAGCAGCAGATCCTTGAACGGATCGACGTTGGCTTCCAGCTCGTGACGGTATTCGGAATCGGCCAGCAGCACGCCGGCAACAAACGCGCCGAGTGCGACCGAAACACCGGTGGCTTCCATGACCACGGCGGTGCCCACCACGATCAACAGCGTCATCGCGGTAAATATCTCGGGCATGCGTGTCGCGGCGACCAGCCGGAAGATCGGACGCAACAGATAATGGCCGCCTACGACCATCGCGCCCAGCACCGCGGCAATCTTGGCGGTTTCCAGTACCGCACCGACGAAGCTGACCGACTCGCTGCCGTAGGTCAGTAGTGGCAACAGGGCGAGGATGGGAATGACGGCCAGATCCTGAAACAACAGAATCGCAAACGCCGCGCGTCCGTGACGGGCGGTCAGCTCGCCGCGCTCGGCCAGCAGCTGCAGCGCAAAAGCCGTCGACGACAGCGCCAGCGCCAGACCGGCCACGACAGCCGGCGCAAACGGCAGATTCATGACGCTGGCCGCCGCAATCGCCAGCGCCAGTGCGGTCGCGCCGACCTGCAGTCCGCCCAGCCCGATAATGGTCTTGCGCAGCGCCCACAGGCGTTTGGGCTGCATTTCCAGGCCGATGATGAACAGCAGCAGCACGACGCCGAACTCGGCGATATGCAGCACCTGCTCGACCTTGGCGATCAGGCCGAGCCCCCACGGCCCGATCGCCACGCCGGCAATCAGATACCCCAGCACCGAGCCCAGCCCCAGCCGCTGCGCGATCGGCACGGCGACCACCGCGGCGGCCAGAAAAATAGCGATTTGTTCAAGTAATGGGCCCACGCGCTTCCCCTTGGCCAAAGCCGCCAACGACGGCCTGATAAGACAGATACTATCGGACACAACGCCGATCGCGCGCTACATATGTCGAGCCAGGAGCGCGTCTCGTGCGCCGCGCAGGCCCGGCCGATAGCTGGTCGCGGCCCCGGCTCGGCGGTAGCCGTCGTGCCCCAGGCAAGCGACGCGGCGCACGAGATGATCGCGCGATCGTGCCGAGCAGAGTTGATAAGCTCGTGACATCAGGCAGTCCACGAGCAGGCGCGATGACCGACGCAGCCCCGGCCAGCGGCACTATCCAACGCCAGCAGGCGATCTATCGCAACGGCATGGCGGGCCGCCGTCCGCGGGTGCCGGTCGATTACGCCGAGCTGGAAAATACGGCCCGCTCACGGCTTTCGCCCGAGGCCTTCGCTTATATCGCCGGCGGTGCCGGACGCGAATCCACCATGACGGCTAATCGCGCTGCGTTCGAGCGCTGGCGGATCGTGCCACGCGTGCTGCGCGACGTGGATCGCCGCGATACGTCGATCGAGTTGCTGGGCCGACGCTATTCACAGCCGTTTTTGCTGTGCCCGATCGGCGTGCTGGAAATGGCCCACGACGAGGCCGATATCGGCGTGGCCCGGGCGGCGGCGGCCCGCGGCGTGCCGATGATGTTCTCCAACCAGGCCAGCCGCCCCATGGAAGCCTGCGCTGCGGCCATGGACACGGTCGCCGCGGGCGCGCCGCGCTGGTTTCAGCTGTACTGGTCAAAATCCGATGCGCTGGTCGAATCGCTGATCGGGCGGGCCGAGGCCTGTGGCTGCGAGGCCCTCGTGGTCACGCTCGACACCACGCTGCTCGGCTGGCGTTCGCGCGATCTGGATCTGGCCCATCTGCCGTTCCTGCTCGGCCAGGGGATTGCGCAGTACACCTCGGACCCGGTCTTTTGCGCCGCGCTTGCAGATACCGCAGACGACGGTCCGCGCCCGCCTGTCACCGCCAGAACGCTGCGCAACGTCCTCGCCGCTGCCCGCCAGTTCCCCGGCTCCAGCCTGCGGGCGCTGACCAGCGGTCAGGCGCTGGCGGCAGTGCGGCATTTCATTGCGACCTATTCGCGCCCGAATATCTGTTGGGCTGATCTGGCCTGGCTGCGCGAGCGCACACGCCTGCCGATTGTGCTCAAGGGCGTGCTCGACGCCGACGACGCACGACTTGCCGTGGCACACGGTGTAGACGGGCTGATCGTATCCAACCACGGCGGGCGTCAGGTCGACGGCGCGCGCGCCAGCCTCGATGCGTTGCCAGAGATCGTGGCCGCAGCCGCGCATCTGCCCGTGATTCTCGATTCCGGCATTCGCGGCGGCGCCGACGTATTCAAGGCGCTGGCGCTGGGTGCAACGGCCGTCGGCCTGGGCCGGCCGTTCGCCTATGGCCTGGCGCTGGCCGGCGAAGACGGTGTCGGCGAGGTGATCGATAATCTGGCTGCCGATTTCGAGCTGACCATGGCGTTGTCCGGCTGTCGTGATATCGACGAGGTCCGGTGTGCCCGTCTGATATACGATCAGGCCCCGCTCGCCTGACCGCGCGTCCCGAGGCATTCCACGCATGTTCGACGCATTTCCCTGGCTGATCCTGATCGTCGTGCTCGCCCTGCTCTGGTGGCAGGCCATGGGCGCCAAGGCCCGGGCGCGCGCTGCGGCCTTGAAAGCCTGCGAGGAGGCCGAGGTAACCTTCATCGACGAACTGGCGTTCAAGAGTATTGCGCTCGGGCGCGATGCGCATGGTCAACCGTGCGTCAAGCGCCGCTACGGCTTCGAGTTCTATCGCCGCGGCGATCGCCGTTATGGCGGCGAGATCGAGATGCACGCACAGCGGCTGGCGGCCGTTCATCTCGACCCGTACCCGGTCGCCTGATGTGGGACGTTCAGCCGTCAGTCGGCGTGGACGATCCACGATCGAAGCTCACGCTCAACCGGCCCAGACGATGACACTGCGTATCGCGGACAACCGCCGTTCTCTCGATAGCCTGAATAACGAGACGGGCCACCATCAGAATCACGCGCGCCGTCTCGATCTGACGAGCCTGCTCGTTGTCATTGGCGCGATGACGTGGGCTACGGCAATGCCGGCCGCTGCATCTACCGACGAGGCATGGGACGCATTCCGCGCCGACGTCACGACCCAGTGCACGACCGCTGCCCAGCAGACCCTCAGCGATATCCAGGTGCGGGTCGATCCTTTCGGATCCGAACAATACGGCCTGGCGCTGATCGACGGCGTGGCCGAGCGCGCCGATACGCGCAGCCAGCTGATATGTGTCTATGACAAGCAGGAAAAAACGGTTGAACTCGGTACGCCGCTGAACGACACCGCGCTCGAACACAGCGCCCCATGATCCATGGGGAACATTTTAAAATCAGTGCCTTGACGGATTATATGCCGCTGAATCGCCACGCTTGAGCCGATCGATCCAGGCGTCCTGACTGATCTGGCCGAGCGCATCGACCCTAGGGGCTGCCGCCGTCTCGTATGCAACAGCAACAGGCCCTTTAAAGAACAGATCACGCGACTCGATGGTCGTAGTCATGGCCACGTCCTCGAGGCGATCGGCCAGAGCTCGTGTATCGAAACGGTCCTGCAGCGCGCGATGCGCCTCGCCGCAGAGTCGGCTCATATCCTGTCTCGTGACGTCGCTTGTCATGTCTGTGGTTAGCGCGCGGACGCTGCCGCGCACCTGCCATCAAACGGCGACGCGTGTGATGGCCAGAGTTATGGCCGGCGATTTCAACCGGCGTTGCGCGGATCGGTCTCGGCGATCAACGGCCGGTTCGCATGGCGCTCGCGCATGGCCAGCAGCGGCTGGTGCTCGGTGAAGTCGAACAGGCCGCGCAGTTCCATCCAGTCGACCATGCAGTACAGACATATCGACGGGTAGTGCCAGCTATCGAACGCACCCTCGGCCGCCTGGGCCGACAACGCATCTATCGACAGGCGAATCCGTTCGCGCTGCAGATCGTGGAACATCGCGTCCTGGTCGAGATCGATACCCGAGCGCTTGGACAGCGCCAGCGTCACGCCCGAGTCATTGACCGCGTCGATGAGCGTGAGCTGGTTCTCCTGGGCCCAGCTCAACGGCTCGAGTCCCAGCTTGGCGGCAAGATAGCGGGCGATCACGCGGGAATCGTAGACGCCGAAATCGTCGTCTATCAGCATCGGCACCTTGAGCGCCGGGTTGTGGGCTCTGAGCACGTCCCGGTCGGGCCCATAGATATCCAGAATGGTGAATTCGTATGGTGTATCTCCCAGCAGGAGGCGGATACGGCGTACATAGGGCGAAGTGGGCGAGCCGAGCAGTTTCATGGCGGACATCTGTTGTATGTACAGGGTGCTCAAGCCTACAACAGCCGCGCATGCAAGCCGAAAGCGCGCCGGAGCGATAGACTGGGCGCCTGGATCCCCGAGCTGCCTGTCATGAGCGCTACCCCCGCCAGCCATATCACCCTGCGTTTCCTCGCCGAACCCTCGGACGTGAACTTCGGCGGCAAGGTACACGGCGGCAACGTCATGAAATGGATCGACCACGCCGGCTATACCTGTGCGGCCAACTGGTCGTGCAGCTATTGCGTGACTGCCTATGTGGGCGGCATCCGTTTTCTGCGGCCGATCAACGTGGGCGACCTGGTGGAGCTGCGCGCCGAGATCATGCACACCGGGCGTACCAGCATGCATATCTCGGTGAGCGTGCATGCGCGCAATCCACGCGATCCGGAGCGCCGTTTCACCACCCACTGCATTCTGGTATTCGTGGCGGTAGACGATGCCGGCACCCCGGTGCCTATCGATACCTTCGTGCCGACAACCGAGCACGGCCAGCGGATGAACGCCTACGCCCAGCGCATGATCGCCCTGCGCCAGGAACTGCAGAACGAGTCTCAGGCCTTTCTCGAGGGCTTCGAGAGCTGATGCCGTGCGACTTGCCGCCGGCATCAAACGACAACGTTGCAAGGAACCCATCGTGCTTGCGCATGTCTTAGCGCAGAACCCGTGAAAGGCTCCAACATGAATCGACGGAATCTGCTCAAGGCCTCAGCGGCGCTCGCCGCCCTTGGCCTGCCCGGCGCACCCGCTCTGGCACGCATGATCGAAGGCGAGACCGACAATCCCCATTTCGATTTCGACTGGCTCAAGACACACGCTCAGGAGCTGGCGTCCAGGCCATACAAATCGCGCGCGGCAACCCTGCCCGACGGCCTGGCCTCGCTCGCGCCGCTGGATTATCAGAAGATCGAGTACGCCCGTGATCATGCGCTGTGGACCGGCGACGACGATACCGACCTGCGGATTCACTTCTTTCATGTCGGCATGCAGTTCAATCATCCGGTGACCATGCACGGCGTCGATCCGGGCACAGGCGAGTCGCGCCGGATTCACTTCAAACCCGAACTGTTCGACTATCACGACAGCGGCGTGGATACCGCCAGCCTGAAAGGACGGGACCTCGGCTTTGCCGGCTTCCGACTGGCCGTCAACGGCGAGCAGACGCCAGTACAGGAAGTCACCGCTTTTCTTGGCGCCAGTTATTTCCGTGCGATCGACCGCAGCAAGCAGTACGGCCTGTCAGCGCGCGGCGTGGCGGTGGATATCGGCCTGAGCCGTCCGGAAGAGTTCCCCTATTTCACTGATTTCTGGTTCGTGCATCCTGAAGACGACGACGACTCGGTCACCGTCTTTGCCCTGCTCGACTCGCCCAGCCTAGCCGGCGCCTATCGCTTCGATATCGCCTGGGGCGAACAGGGCACGACCATGGACGTAGCCATGGACCTGTACACCCGCGCGGACATCGAACGGCTGGGCATCGCGCCCATGACCAGTATGTTTCTCAAGGGCACGAGCCAGCCGCAGGCAGTCGACACCATTCACCCACAGGTACACGACTCGGATCGGCTCGAGATGTGGCGCGGTAACGGCGAATGGGTCAGCCGGCCGTTGTTCAATCCGCGCTCGCTGCAATACAACGTGTTCAGCGACGAGAATCCGCGTGGCTTCGGCCTGGTCCAGCACGACCACGATTTCAGCAATTATCGTGATGATGTGGCCTGGTACAACCGCAGGCCGAGCCTGTGGGTGGAGCCGACCAGCGACTGGGGCGCCGGTAGCATTGCGCTGCTGGAACTGCCCACCGTGGGCGAGACCGTCGATAACATCGGCGCTTTCTGGATTCCCGAGCAGCCGGTGAAGGCCGGGGCGCATCTGAGCTACGGCTACAAACTCTACTGGTGGCCGCTGCCGCCAGCGCAACCCACGCTTTCTCAGGTGGAAAAGACCTGGGCCGGCATGGGCAACGTGCCCGAGGGCTGGATTCCTGGCGAACGCGCACCCAAGGAATACGCCCGTCGCTTTGCCGTGGACTTCGTTGGCGAGCCGCTGGCCAGTCTGGCCTCGGACGTGCCGGTCCAGGCCCATGTCGATATTTCACGCGGCACCCTCGGCGAGGTCCAGATCCGACGCTTCGAGCCGATCCAGGGTTATCGCGCGATCTTCGACTGGTCGCCGGACACCAACTCCGACGAGGCTGTCTCCATTCGCCTGTATCTTCGCAGCGGCGACCGGGCGCTAACCGCGACCTGGCTGTATCAGTGGGTTCCGCCGCGCCCGGAGGAACGCCACTACGAGGATTCGCCCGAGCCTTGATCCGCCGCCCGCGACGTCGAGACAACGGCGAACAGGTCGGATAGCATGCCGGCCATGCATTGCTGCTCGAACCTGCCGGCCCACCGCTGATGGATCTGCTGCTGGCCCTGGCCTGGCGTATACCCACCGCGCTGCTGCTGATCGCACTCGCGACATGGGGTGCGCTGGCGCTTTGGTACCGTGGCCCGGACGCCGCGCTGGCAACCACGCTGGTCGTCGGCCTGTGGGGCGTGATCGCTGCAGCGGGGCTCATCAGCCTGTGCCTGCCGGGCCACGCCAGCGCCCGCGGCGTCTGCCTGGCCCTGTTCGCGCTGGGCTTTATCGGCCTGTGTGTCTGGTGGTACACGATCATGCCGCAGGCGCAGCGCAACTGGGCCCCGGACGTCGAGCGCCTGCTCGACGCAAGCCTGGACGGCGATATCGTCACGCTGAAGAACGTACGCAACTTTGCCTGGCATTCCAGCCGCGAAGATTTCACCCCGCGCTGGGAAACCCGGACCTACGACCTGTCACAGCTGCAGTCGGTGGATATGGTCGTGTCGTACTGGATGGGCCCGGCCATTGCCCACACCCTGGTCAGCTTCGGTTTCGCGGACGGGCGTTATCTGGTGTTCTCGGTAGAAGTCCGGCGCACGGCGGATCAGAAATTCTCGCCGATCGCGGATTTCTTCAAGCAGTCGGAGCTGGTGCTGATCGCCGCCGACGAGCGCGATATCGTGCGCACGCGTTCCAACGTGCGCGGCGAGGATGTCTATCTGTATCGCGTGGCGATGCCGAAAGCCGAGATCCGCACCCTGTTTGAATCCTATATCGACGAAGCCCACGCGCTGCAGGCCGAGCCGGCTTTCTACAACACGCTGACCTCCAACTGCACGACCGTGATCTACGACATGATCAAGCGCATCGTGCCGGGCCTGCCGTGGGACTATCGACTGCTGGCCTCCGGCTACCTGCCGCAGTACGTCTATGATCTGGGCGCACTGGATACCTCCAGGCCCTTCGACGAACTCCAGCGCCGCGGCTTCATCGACGAGCGTGCGATCGCATCTGACGTGAACGGCACGGCCAGCGATGACTATTCCAGCATCATCCGTACCGGTATCCCCGCCCCCGACGGCCAGTTGATCGAGCCGGAGGCCGCTGGCCAATCCCGCAACAACACGCGATGATCACACCGTGCCTGTCACGGAGAATATCGCCATGTCATTTGCCCTGCGCCGCACCGCCTGGCGGCTGATCGTTGCGATGGCATTGATGAGCCTTGCTATCGCAGGTCTTGCCGCCGGCCCGTCCGCCGAACTGTCCCCGGAAGCGGTCGTGACGGCACAGCTGGATGCCCTGCGCGACGGCGACCCCGGCGCGGCCTATCGCTATGCCTCACCCGCCAATCAAGCCGCGATCGGCAGCGCCGAGGCCTTCGCGGCCATGCTCCAACGCCAGTACAGCGACATGCTCAGCCAAAGTGCGGCACGCGTCACGCTCAAGGCCAGCAACGACGAACAGGCCCAGGTGCTGGCCGAACTCACTCAGCCCGACGGCAGGCAGAGCGCCTATGTGTTCGTGCTGTCGCGCCAGTCGAGCGGGCCCTGCACAGGCTGCTGGCTGACCGACGGCGTATTTGCGCTGCAGCCGACCCATCAACAACCGATGTACAGTATCTGAGCGACGCACGCACGCCCCGCGACAACCCCGCGCACGCATCGACGGCGGCAGTGCCCTGCCGCAAGGCCGGGTGCGACGATCAAGCCGCTGGCTGCCACACCGCGGAACTCAGCGGAGCTGGCTGTCCTTGCTGCCACGACGATTGAAGCCCTGGCTGTGCTCGCGCTCGGCATCGACTGCCGCCTGGCAGGCCACGCAGTAGCGCACGCCCTGAATCAGCTCACGCCGCTTCTCGGGGATCGGCTCGCCGCATTCCTCGCAGTGGGTCAGGCTCTCGCCGCGCCCTTCGAGCTGGCGACGCGCGATATCCACGGCGTCGGCCACGGTGCTGTCGATCTGCTCCTGTACCGCGCCTTCCTTGGCCCATCCAGTCGCCATGATGTCCTCCGGATCTGTTGTTCTTCGGGCCGAACGTCCAGCCACAAAGGTCGGCAGTCGCCCTGAATCGCCCGATCTGTCGAATACTCGAATATCGGGCTCGGCGCGGCCAATTGCAAATCCGTCGGTCAGCCGCCGCTATGGTCGATCACCCGGCCGGGCGCACCGGCGGCCAGCGCGGCGCGCAGATCGTCGGGCACCGGCGTCTTGACCATCGGGGCCGTGGTCATCATCACGTAGACCGCCTGACCGGTACACAGCGGCTGCGCGTCGGCAGCTCGCATGATGCGGTAATGCATCTCGAAAGACGTGCGACCGACACGTTCCGTTGTCACCGCCACATCGATCACCTCGTCGAAGTGCGCCGGCGCCTGCCATTCCAGAACGAGCCGGACGACCTGGTTGTCCAGCCCACGCGCCAGCAGTGCGTTGTAGTCACGCCCGATGACGCGCATGAACTCGGTCATGGCGAGATCGACATAATCCGCATAACGGGCATTGAAAACGACCTGCTGGGCATCGCATTCGTTGTAACGAACCCGGAAGCGATAGCGAAACGCCTGCTCATGCATGGCTGTGGCACTCGCCGAAATATGTCATCGCGTGAACTCCTGTTTGGTAGGCCCGCGCCAAGATACCGAAACAGAGCGGCGCCGTGCGCCACGTGCCCATCAGGGCTCGACGACCGCGCCGATCTCATCGATACGCAGGCGCAGATCGGCCTGATGGCACAGCAGCACGGTCTGCGCATGCGCAACCGATCAAGGCGCCCCCGCGGCATTCGCGGCAACCTCGGAGGCTCGGCGTATTACGGGCCGGCCCTGAAAGATACTCAGCCCGCCGGCGCCGGCTCCAGCGCATCCAGCGCCTGGGCACGGCGTTTTTCCCAAAGTGCCGCAAATTCAGCATCGCCCATGTTCTCGCCGTCGCCCACCGCCTGCTGCCAGGCAGAACGCAGTGCAGCAAGGCGCTCCAGCCGCGCCTCATTCCAGCGCTGATCTTCGTCGCTCCACAGGCCTTTTTCCTTGAAGTAACGAATGGCGCCCTCGTGAAACGGCGCATCGATCGGCGGGGTACCCGATTTTTCCAGGGCGTAGCGCGAGGCCGTGGCCGTTGCATCCTTGTACAGCCCGAAGCTGTCATCCAGCGCCTTGGTGATCGCATACACGGTATCGGCATCGGTATCGGCGCGCGCGACCAGCACCGGATAGCGATAGGCCATCATGTTGATCGGCTCCCCGCTGGTCAGGCCCGCGCCCTTGTCTTCGCGAACCGGCGTGAACAAAGGCGCTACGGCGTTCAGCCGTTCCCAACCCTCGGCGTCGTCGGGATCCAGATTCACCCAGTGAATACCGCGTGGCGACTCGGCGAGTTCATACATCTGGCCGGTTGCGGTGACGGTGCAGGTGGCATCGGCCTGGTTCTGTGCCAGCGAACTCATCGCGGCCGCATAGGTCGGAAACATGACCGCTTCGACATCATCGCGGGTCAACCCCGCAAACGCGAGAATCGCATCGCACTTGAGGTTCGCCGAGGGATTGCCGGCAGCGTAGGCCACGCGCTTGCCCTTGACGTCGGCCACGGTCTCGATGCCGGCATCGGCTGCCGTTGCCATATCGAATGAGTTCGGCTTGCCAACCAGTACGCGCAGATCCTGCGGCCCGAAACGGCGATCGGCGAAATCGAATAGTCCTTCGGTCGCAAAGAATGTTTCAGTGGCCAGAAAACCCAGGTCAGCGCGCCCCGTAAGAACCGGCTGCAGCCGGCCGATCCCCGAGCCGGAGGGCTGGATGCGCACGCGCGTACCGTAGTTCTTGCCAAAAGCATTGGCGATCGCAGAGGCCTCCGCATAACCCGACGCGCCCAGATCATAGGAGGTCCAGATCATGGTCTTTGGTAGTTCCTGGGCCCCGGACGCAGCCGCCCACAAAGCCAGCACCAGCAGGGCAGACAGTCGGCCAAGACGGCCATATCGGATCGGTAATAACCTCATCAAAGTCTCCATTGCGGCGCAGAAGTCATCCGTCGCCAGGGATCAAATATCTGTTGCTGTCTCGATGCGTCGATACGACCGCGACCCGGCACAAAATGCTGACGCGGCGCCTGCCCGAAAACCCTATAGACCAGGCGTACGCCGCAGGCCGGAGCATGCGTTGATGAAACGCAGTTTTGCAGCGCAGTATCCGGTATACAATGCGGCAAAGGTCGTAGGATGTGTTCTGCCCTGTTGCCGTTGTATAGGCACACAAACGGTGCCCGACACGACGCGCGCCGGTATTCCACGATCAAGCGCAGTATCGGCCCGCTCTGGAGGCCCGATGCCTGCGGGCAAAGGCCCTCAGATATTGCCCAGGCCCACCAGCTAGCCTGACCGCTGGCTGGTGCCGACGCGCTAAAGCGCGCGTCGACCCTGGTCTGGCCGGCAACTAACCCTAGACGGGATCGGCCGGGGCGAGCACGACCCAGGTCTGGGCGTGCAGGCCAGGCAGCAGTTTGATGCGCTTTATTATCTTCAGACCAGCCTCGGCCACTTCGGACTCGAACGTCGCTCGCGGAATCATCTTGACGCGGACTTTCTTGCCCTGAAGCCACATCGCGGCGCGCTTGGTCCAGTAGTGCAGACAGCCGTCGTCGTAGTAGGTCATCACGATCTGGCGCTGATTGGCGCCCAGCGTGCGCAGCGCGGCCACACGCAGCTCGCCGTGGTGCAGGTGCTGGAACAGACGTACGCACAGCGCGCGACCGGCGCCGGCCGCCTGTAGCGGCAGCGGCTGGAGGATATCGGCCTGCTCGGCGTTATCCTGCTCCGGCCGAAATCCTGCGCTTTCGCGATACAGATCGGCCATCGCCTGCGACTGGTCCATGGCGCTCACGGTAAAACCGCGGCTGCGAAGCAGCGGAAAGAAACGCCCGTAGCCACAGGGGATATCGGCGATATGGCCATTGCAGCCGGCGTACGGAATCGCCAGCAGACGCGCGGCCAGTCGCTGTTCGCGCCTGTCGACCAAACGTTGGAAGAACCCGCCGTAACGCTTGGTGCGATAGACCTGGCCGCTACTCGCCGTGCGAAACGGCTTGGTGGACTCCGACTGCTGCATGCAGGAACTCATCTGATGATTGCAGTCATAGGCTACGCCGGATTCGACCCGGCGTTATCAGGATTCCATTAACGCTTGGCGCTGGCGCCGCCCACGCTCGCGCACGGCTGCCTGACGACGCGTGGCAAGTCATTGTCCCGCTTTGCTTGTGCGGCGTTCGTGCCGCTCTGAAACCGGGACATCGGCCAATGTGTAATAACGGTTTTTTTAGCACGTCGGTACGGGGCGTGCCACGCGCAGGCGTGCGCCGCTCGCCAGCCCACTTGCCCGTCACCCAGATGTGATCCGGATCTAGCCCATTCAGCTGGCTTCGTTGAACATCGAGATACGCCCACCGTCGACCACCAGATCATGGCAGTTGATGAACGCAGACTCGTCGCTGGCCAGAAATACGGCCGCATGGGCAATATCGTCTGCATGGCCGGCCCGCGGCTGCGGCGTGGCCTTGGCGAGATTGGCGGTGAGCTTGTCCATCTTGGCCTGATTCTCGGCGTCCGAGAGCGTGGCCGCGCGCGCCGAGCCGCCCCAGAAGATCGGCGTGGCGATCGCGCCGGGCGAGATGGCGTTTACACGGATCCCACGCGGCCCGAGCTCGACGCCGGCCATACGGGTGAAATGCGCCACCGCTGCCTTGGCGCCGGAATACAGATAGCCGCCCTGGCCCAACCGATGGCCGGCAATACTGGCGTTGTTGATGATACTGCCGCCATTCGTCATCACGCGCGCGGCATGCTTGATGCCAAAGGCCACACTGCCGGCCAGCAGGCGCATGGTGGCGTCGAAATCGGCCTCGGTGATCGTCTGGGCCGTGCTGCGCTCGCCGGCGCCTGCGTTGTTGAACAGGCAATCCACGCGTCCGAAGCGCTCGATGGCGGCATCGATGAGCGCGGCCATATCGGCTTCACGGCTGACATCGGTGGCCACAAAAATCGTGTCACCGCCCAGCTCGGCGGCCAGCGCCTGGCCCTTTTCCACGCTGCGGGCCGCCAGCACCAGTGTCGCACCCTGCTCAGCGAATCGGCGTGCGCTGGCTTCGCCGATTCCGCTGGTCGCGCCGGTGATGATGGCGATCTTGTCTTGAAGTCGTGCGCTCATGGCATTTTCGTTTCTTTCGGGGGTTCGTACTGCATTTTAGGCGGGCGCCAACGCTCGTCACAGACGACCTTTGGCCAGCGTCGTCACACGACCTTGAAAAACCACCGCGCTGCGCTCAAGTTAGCGCGCCCGTCCGCGCCGTGGCCTACCGGTTGATGATTGATCTGTCGCTGTTGTCGGTGTTCATTCCGACGTTCTTTGCCGTGTCGCTCACGCCCGGCCTGTGCATGACGCTGTCCATGAGCCTGGGCATGACGCTCGGCGTGCGCCGCACGCTGTGGATGATGACTGGCGAACTGACCGGCGTGGCGATCACGGCGGTGTCTGCGGTGGTTGGCGTAGCGACCGTCATGCTGCGCTATCCGACCGTTTTCGAAGTGTTCAAGTGGGCCGGCGGCGCCTATCTGATCTATCTGGGCATACAGATGTGGCGCTCGAAGGGCAGTCTGGCGATGCCGGAGACGGGCCAGGCCGCGCCGCCTGCGGGCCGCAGACAGCTCATTGCCCAGGGCTTTGTCACCGCGATCGCCAATCCCAAGGGCTGGGCCTTTGATATTGCGCTGCTGCCGCCGTTCATCAATACGGATCTGGCGCTCGCCCCGCAGCTGGCTGTGCTGGTGGCGGTGATTATGGTGATCGAATTCATGGCGCTGGTGCTCTATGCGGGCGGCGGCAGCACGGCGCGTCTGTTTCTGCGCGAGGCGCGCAATGTCCGGCTGCTGAATCGGGTTGCCGGCACGCTGATGATCGGCGTGGGCATCTGGCTGGCGCTTGCATAGCGCCTGGATCGGCGCCTAACCTGAAAGCACGCGGTCGCGGCCACTCAGCTTGGCCTGGTAGAGGCGCGTGTCGGCCGCGCCGAAGACGCTCTTCAAATCGCTGCCGTCAGCGCCAATCTCGGCCACCCCGATGCTCACTGTCAGGGGATGGGTTTCGGGCCCACGCGGCCAGTTCGCACCGGCGAGCGTGGCCCGCAGGCTTTCGGCGATGACGGTCGCATTCTGGCGCGTGGTATCGGGCAACAAGATGACGAACTCCTCGCCACCCAGGCGACAAAGCGTATCCGAAGCACGCAGGCGCGACCGCAGCAGATCGGCAACGAAACACAGCGCCTGATCGCCGCCGTCGTGGCCGAACCGGTCGTTGACCCGTTTGAAATGATCCAGATCCAAGGCCAGCAGGCTCGAAACACTATCGCCTCGGCCGGCGCGGCTGCGTTCGAGATCAAAAGCATGGCGAAGCCATTCGCGATTATGCAGGCCGGTGAGCGGATCGGTTAGCGCGAGCCGTTGCAGTCGCGCTTCGGTGCGCGCCCGGCTGAGTTCGTACACGTGCGCGAAGCCGAGAATCGATACCGCACACAGAAGCACGTTGACGACAGAGTTGATATTCACCCCACCGCCAAGCTCGCCGAAGCGTAGAAAGAAGACACCGGTCGCAATTAACAGAAATACCACGCTGACCACGAGGCCGAGCCTGCGACCGAGCAGCAGGTAACTCAGCACCGGTACCACCAGCGCCCAGCAGTAGATACTCGGATCCGTACCGCTGTCGAACAACGCGTACATCAAGACCAGGAAAAACGGCAGCAGGAACGCGAGCATCATTCCCTGCAGTTGCATGGTCCGGCGGGCACGCGGCCAGAGCAATGCCGCATAGACGGCCATGCCGGCCTCGGCGAATGCAAGCCCATAATTGGCGATACGAATATTGAGAACCACGAAGATCGCGCCGAAGGCGATCGTCAATCCGAGCAGCATCAACAGGACACTGCGGCGATAGTGTGCCGTGTCACTGACTGTCGGCCGCGCCTGACCGGCCCAAAAATCCTGCATGCCCTCCCCCTGCTGCGGCTATCATCGTTACCCGCTCGCTCCCCCATAGCTATTATTATACGACGGTCGCAAATTGCGAGGAGCCAGGTCCTGAACAATCACAATACAACGCCGCGGGTATCGCCCTGGGTGATGGTGGCCTGCGGTGCGGCGATCGTGACGCTGTCGATGGGCGCTCGCCAGGCGTTCGGTCTGTTCATGCTGCCGATGGCCCAGGATATTGCGATCAACCGGGAAACCTTCGGCCTGGCGATCGCTATTCAGAATCTGTTGTTTGGTCTGGTCCAGCCCTCGGTGGGGGCGCTTGCCGATCGCTACGGCGCCGGGCGCACTATCGTGATCGGCGCGATTGTCTATGCCGCAGGTCTGGCGCTCACGGCAACCGTGGGCAGCTCGCTGGGGGTGACCCTCACCCTGGGCACGCTGGTGGGCGTCGCCCTGGCCGGCACCACGTTCGTGGTCGTGCTCGGTGCCGTGGGCCGGGTGGTGCCGGAAAATCAGCGCGGCAAGGCGTTCGGCATCGTCACCGCCGGCGGCTCGATCGGCCAGTTTCTGGTGGTGCCGTTCACGCAGGAAATCATCAATCTCTCCGACTGGCGCACGACCATGCTCGTGCTCGCAGGGCTGATGATGATCATGATCGCGCTGGCTCGCGGGGTGACCGGGCGCGCCGAGCCGCAAGCCCTGGCCGCCGACGGCAGCATCGGCGAAGGCTCATGGGCGGCGCTCAAACGGGCCTCGCAGCATTCCGGATTCCTGCTGCTCAACGCGGGGTTCTTCGTCTGCGGCTTTCATATCGCGTTCCTGTCCACCCACCTGCCCGCCTATCTGGCAGATGCCGGGCTGAGCGGCTCGATCGGTGCTGCGTCGCTGGCGCTGATCGGCCTGTTCAATATCTTCGGCTCTTTTTTCTTCGGCTATTGCTCGGACCACTACAGCAAGAAACATGTGCTGTCGTATCTGTATTTCGCCCGTGCGGTGGTTATCGTGATCTTCCTGCTGGTGCCGCTGTCGACGACGAGCGCATTGATGTTCGCCTCTGCGATCGGCTTTCTCTGGCTGGGCACGGTGCCGCTGACCAGTGGCCTGGTCGGCCAGATCTTCGGCGTACGCCATCTGTCGCTGCTGTTCGGCGTGGTCTTCATGAGCCACCAGTTCGGCAGCTTCTTCGGCGCCTGGGCGGCCGGTTGGTCGTATCGGGTCACCGGCAGCTATGACGAGGCCTGGATGGCCTCGATTGTGCTCGCCCTGCTCGCCGCCGCCCTGCACTGGCCGATTCGCGATACGCCGGTCGCCCCGGTGCGTCGCACCATCAAGGTCTGAGATTCAGTCATGCCCTATCTTCAACTCGATGTCTGCGACACGTATTCGGCCGATACCAAGCGTGAGCTGGTACGCCGGCTCGCCGAGGCCTACGCCGAGACCATGGCCATGGATATCCGTCGTATCAGTATTGCCATCCGCGAACTCGGCCCGGCCGGGCTGTGGCGAATGATCGACGGCGAACCGGTGCCGGCCAACGTGCTGATGTGCGATATCCGTCGCGGCCGCGACGCCGATCAGCGCATGACGCTGGCCCGGCAGCTGGTCGCCATTTGTGTAGCAACACTCGGCGTTGACGAACACCGACTCAACGTGGAATTCACCCAGCACGCGGGCGACGAGATGTATCACCCGATGCTCGGCGGCTTCAGCCCCGAGTGGGGCGAGGGCGGCTGACGATGGCGTCGGATGCTCGTATCCGATGTGAACCGATGGCATGCGATCCGCGCCTGAGGTTATGCTCGAGCGATCATCTGCTGCGCCGCGATACTAAATGATGCGCTGGCTTCTGGGTCGACTTGGCGTGGCTCGACGGCCCACGCTTTTCCCGACAACGTCTGTGAGCTGCCGCGAGGCCGGCCCGGCCCGCGCAGCCGGTGATTGATCGGTGATGGGGTGACCACCTGCCTATATGCTGGTCATTCTTTCCCGAGCGTAATCCTCCATGACCGATACGCGGGTCGACGTGTCCGAAGATACTCGCCGTCGTGACGAGCGTATGGTCGTCGAGGGCGCCATGACGTCGGCGCTATGAGTTCGGATTCGCAGGGCCACGGTCTCGCGCCGCCGCGCCGAATCGTGATCATGGGCGTGTCCGGCTGCGGCAAATCCACACTCGGTCGCGCCCTCGGCGAGCGCCTTGGCGTGGCCTATATCGACGGCGACGATCATCACCCGCAGGCCAGTATCGACAAGATGGCCCGCGGCGAGCCACTCACCGATGCCGACCGGCACGGCTGGCTGGACACGCTCGCTCATCTCATCGGTGACAGGCGTCGCGCCGATCAATCGCTGTTGCTCGGCTGCTCTGCCTTGAAGCGCGCCTATCGTGCTCAGCTGGGCCAGCACGACAGCGATCTCATGTTCCTGTTTCTGAACGGCTGCTATGAACTCATCCTGGCGCGCATGCAACAACGCGCGCATTTCTTCTCGCCCGACATGCTCAGGAGCCAGTTCGACGCGCTGGAAGCACCGCACGAACACGACGCCATCGTCGTGGATATCGACCGGCCTCTCGACCAGGTCGTCGCCACATGCGTCGCGGCGCTACGCCGCGAAACAGGCTGATCGTCGATGCCGTGATCATGTGCTCAGAGTGTTCGCCATAGCGCCGGGTCGGGCGTATCCAGCGTATCCCGAATCACGACCAGCGCCCGATCGAGCGCGGCTTGATCGCGTGCCGCGCTGATACAGATGCGCACCGCCTGCGGCGCGGGCTCGCTGCCCACACAGAACGGCTCGGCCGGGGTCACGATCACGCCACGATCGGCCAGTTGCTCGACGAACGCCCCGGCGCGACGGTCCGGCGCCAGACGCAGCCAGACGTTGAAACCATCGCCGTGGCCGCTGTAGTCGGTGCCGGCCAGGCGCTCGGCCACCAAGGCGTGACGTGCCCTCATCTCCTCGCGCTGCCAGGCCAGCAATCGGCCGGCGTCGCCCGACTCGATCCACTGGCAGACCAGGCTCGCGATCAGCGGCGGCGGCATCCAGCTCTGGGTGCGCAGGGCCGCCTCGATGCGCCCACGAATCAGGCCTGGCACCCGGATCACGCCCGAGCGCATGCCGCCACCCAGAATCTTGGCCACCGAAAACAGGTAGACCGTGCGTTCGGGGGCCAGTTGATACAACGGTGTGCCACGCTCAGCTACGAACTGGACGCCGTCCTCGATCAGCCAGAAATCACGCGCCCGGGCGAGTTCGACCAGCGCGACGCGCCGGTCCTCGGTGAGCTTTGCCGCGGTCGGATTGTGATACTCGGGCATGAGATAGAGCGCGGCAAAGGGCTGGCGCGCGTGACGCACCGCGAGCGCGTCGATATCGATGCCATCAGCGTCGAATTCCACGCCCACAGTCTTGATGCCGAGCTGTTGCACCACGCTGATCAAGCCCGGATAGGTGAGTGTTTCGACAGCCAGGCGCTGACCCGGCGCGATCAGCGCGGACAAGGCCAGAAAAATGCCGTTGATACCGCCCTGATCGATGATCAGCTCGTCGGCGTCCATGGGCAGGCCGAGACAAGTCAGCCACGCCGCATAGCTCTGCCGGTGGGCCTCAAGCCCGCCTTCCGGCTGGTAATCCATGGCGTGCTGCAGGGCAAGCGGATCGGCCTGCAGCGCGCGCATGGCGCGCCCCAACCCCTCGGCGCGTTCATCATGGGGCGGCGGTAGCGACAACGATAGATCCGTGCGCCCGTCGTCTGCGGGCCGGCGCACGTGGGTGAACGCCGCCTCTTCGCGCGGCCGCACATACGTGCCGCTACCCACGCGCGCCTCGACCCAACCCTTGCGCTCGACTTCGCTATAGGCGCGCGTGATCGTGCCGATGGTCACGCCCAACGCATGCGCCAGCCGTCGCTGCGGCGGCAGTTTGGCGTCGACCGCAAGCTCGCCGGCCTTGATCGCATGCACGATCGCGTCCGCCACCTGGCGATAGCGTGGCCCGTCCCCGGACAGCGTGGGCGTCCAGATTGTCACGGTAACAATAAAAGCGTTGACTGCATGAATAGCCCGTATAGAGTCGAATTGTTCCAATCAAGAACAGTTAATCAGAACAAATGCACCCATACAATTACAATCGATTGGCCACGGCCGAGTTCCTTTCGTGATCTCGCTCGCCTGGCTGGGCTCGATCATTCTGTTCAGCGTGGCCATGTCGGGCACGCCGGGGCCGAACAACATGATGCTCACCGCATCCGGCGCCCGCTACGGCTACCGGCAGACACTGCCGCATATCCTCGGCATTCTGGGCGGCTGTGTGGTGCTGTTTGTAGCGATCGCGCTGGGCCTGGGTGCCGTGTTCGAGCGTTATCCGGGCGTGCAGTGGGGCCTGCGCCTGGCCGGCAGCGCGTATCTGCTCTATCTGGCCTGGCGGATCGCCACCGCGCCGCCGCCGAACCTGGACCGCGCCCGCAGCGCTCGCCCACTCAACGCGCTCGAGGCGGCAGCCTTTCAGTTCGCCAATCCCAAGGCCTGGATCATGGGCCTGACGCTGACGGCTTCGTTTCTGCCTGCCCACGGCTCACTGCTGGTCAATGCCTTCGCGCTGGCTGTGCTGATGGAACTCGCGGCGTTTCCGTGCGTATCGTTCTGGGCGCTGTTCGGCCGCACGCTGGGCAACCGCATACGCAGCGATCGCGGCTGGCGCATCTTCAACGGCGTGATGGGCGCGCTGACCGCGGCCTGCGTGATCCTGATCTTCACCGACTAGTGTTCTGTAACGTAAGTTCGCAAACATGAATTCCGAGTGATTTTTTGTGTCAGGCAAGGCGCGACAACGAGTCATGGCCGAGCCATGGCGAGGCGTCGCAACACAGCATGACGCAAAAAAGCGCCGGAATTGTGCGGTGTATTTGCGTTACAGGACACTAGCAGCGAGTGGGTTAATCCGGCATCGCCAGGCGCTTGTACATGACGTGCGCATCGACAAGGCCTTCGCGCGGATGCCGAAATGCGCCGGGCACTGTGCCAACGATACCGAAGCCGTGGCGCTGCCAGAGCCGGACCGCGCCGATATTGGTGGCGACCACGCAGTTGTACTGCATGGCGACAAAACCGAGTGCTAACGCTTCGCGCTGGCTGTGTTCGCACAGCGCGCCCGCGATACCGCGTCCACGCGCGGCCTGGGCCACCATATACCCACAGTTGGCTACGTGATCGCCCGGGCCCGACTGATTGGCCTTGATGAAATAGCTGCCGACAATCGTGCCGTCGTCATCGACAGCCACATAAGTGGCTGCAGGCTGCTCGACCCAGTAACGATACGCCGACGGTTCGTCGATATCGGTTGCGATGGCATAGGTCTCGCCGGCCCGGAATACAGTCTCGACAATGGCCCAGAGCGCGGGCCAGTCGGCCGCTGCAACAAGTCGGATCTGCATATCGACGCGTTCGTGACAAAAGACGAGCCGAATAATAACAGCGGGCGTATGGCTAGGGGCTGTTGCCAATTCGTACGAGGCCGCGCCAAGGGCCGAACTTGCCTACGCGCTACCTGATCGGGTTAGGCTGGACGGGTTATTCACTCCAAGGAGTCCTCATGGGTTTTGCACCGGCCGACATGCAGCTGTCCTGCAGCGCCTTTTCTGCGCACGGCGCGATTCCACGAAAACACAGCGCCGAGGGCGAGAACGTTTCGCCGGCATTGTCCTGGTCGAATATGCCCGAGGGCACCCAGAGCGTCGCCGTGATCTGTCACGATCCGGATGCGCCGCTGGTCCAGAACGGTCTCTACGGTTTCGTGCACTGGCTGTGCTACAACCTGCCGGCCGACACCACCGAACTGCCGGAAGGCTTTGACGGCGGCACCGTCGGCGCCAACGATTTCGGCGATTCGGGTTACGGCGGGCCGATGCCGCCCGAGGGCCACGGCATGCATCACTATTATTTCTGGGTGATGGCGTTCGACACCGCGCTGGATCTGCCTGCGGGTCTGTCGATCGGCCAGTTCCTCACCAAGGCCGAGCCGCATCTGCTGGGCATGGAACGCCTGATCGGCACCTACCGCCGGGACTGATCGAGCCGCGTCGTGTCTGTCTGCGGTCTGGCGTGCGTTCGCGGATTGTCTTCAGGCCTGGCGATCAACGGGCACGCGAGTCGGCCAGTGCGTTCAGATCAGTGATCAGCTGCGTCAGAATCTGGTCGAGCGCCAGTTTGGTTGATTGCTGGACCGCATTCTTCTGGCCGAACGCGCCGGCGAGCAGCATCTTGCCCTGCTGCGAGCGGCCAACAGCGGTGTAGGCGCGTGCCAGGCGCGTCTGCCCGGCGTTGTAGTAGGTGATCTTCATGGCCACGTTGGCCGCGAAATTGTCGAAGCTGTAGCGCTGGAGTTCGAATGCCAGCAGGCCGGTGCGTACGCCGCTGGGCACGGCGACCTTTTCCAGGCCGTTGAAGGCGGTCTGAACATCGGCCGACTGCAGCTGGTCGTCCAGCATCTGGCCGATATCCACGACCCAGGTGTTGGCGAACCCGCTCGACAGCGCCCGAAACGAATAGCTGAAGGCGCGGCTTGTTGCCGGCAGCAGATACTGTGAGGCCGTGCTGGTCTGGCCCAGATCGGCCTCGCCCGTATTGCCGGCGAGATAGCCGGGATAACCCTTTGCCACATCATGGGCACAGCCGGCGCTGACCAGCGCCACGAGACTGATCAGGGCCAGAACAATCAGGCGTCGTAGCCGTGTGTGTTGTGCCGTCATTCATGCCCCCCGGTGGCTCGAGCGCTTCGTCCAGATGCAGTCAGTGTATGGCGATCAGCTGGGCGACGATATCCTTCAATCGATCCAGGTAGGCACCGCGCGAGGGCGGCGTCGGATCGGAGGTGATCACCACCGTCATGGCCTTGTCGGGCACCACGAACAGCACCTGCCCACCATAACCCCAGCCATAGTGCGCTTTGGCGCCGGCCAGCGTCGTCGTGAACCAGCCGTAGCCGTAATCGTCGCCGTTATAGATCGATTGCGTCCGGGTTTTCCAGCTCGCCTCGATCCAGGCGGCCGGCAGCACCTGACGGTCATCCACGCGCCCATCGCGACGGATCATCTCGCCGAAGGCCAGCAGCGCACGCGGGGTCAGCCCCATTTCGTTGCCGCCGAAGTAGATGCCCTGTGGATCGCGTGTCCACGGCGGGATCGCAACGCCGAGCGGCTCACCCAGCCACTCGCGCATGAGCGCAAGCGTGCTGCGGCCGGTGGTCTCGGTCAGGCCTGCCGACAAAAGATGGCTGTTGCCGGTCGAATAGAGCATCTGACCGCCCGGCTCGGCAACAAACGGGCGACGCAGCGCGTCGGCCACCCAGTCGCGGCTCGCCACCCAGCCGCCATAGTTGGCCCCCGACGTGCGCTCGAGCCCGGCCTGCATGGATAGCAGCTGACCGACAGTGATTGTGCGCACACGCGGATCGATATCGTCCGGTACACGATCGCCGAGCAGTGCCACCACGGGTTGATCCACGCCGTCGATCGCACCGCGATCGATAGCCACGCCTACCAGTGCGGCGATCAATGTCTTCGACAGCGATTTGATATTGGCCGTCGCGTGGGTGCGATGCCCACGAAACCCACGATCGATAACGGTCTTTCCGTCGATCGCGACCAATAACGTATGGGTACGCGCCAGCTCGCCGGCCGCATCGGCAATGCGTGCAAGCGCGGCCGGGTCGAGGCCCGCGCCGCCCGCGGCCGACGCCGGCTGGCCGACCAGTGCAAGCAGCAATCCGAGCAGCGCGATACGAGCAACACAAAACAGGCGATACGGGGGCATGGACAACAGCGTGTGTCCCGACGAGATGCGATCACCACAGCTTACGACAGCAGGTGGCCCGCGCGTCGCTGCTCGCCCTCGCGTCAGCCGTCGGAAGCCGTATTGCGAGCCGTATCACGACGCACCGAATCCAGCTTTTCGCAGAGATGCTGCGCGCCGTCGAGCATCCGTACCGTGGGTCGGTTCATCAGATCCGGCGGCACGAAGAACAGATGATCGTTCTTCACCGCGGTCAGCCCCGGCCAGGCGCGCCAGTCGTCCAACCAGGGCGGCGCGGTCTCGCCGCGTCCGCTGGCCACGATCGCCTGCGGATCACGCGCCAGCACGGATTCGATACTCACCCGGGGCGCCAGCGTGGCCGCATCGGCAAAGATATTGCGCCCACCGCAGACCCGCATCACGTGGCTGACGAACTGATCGCCGCCCAGCGTCTGCAGCGGCTCGTTCCAGATCTCGTAGAACAGCGTGACCGGCGCCTGACCGGCATAACGATCACGCAGGCCCTGCAGGCGCTGGCGAAACGCAGCCGCGGCCGCGTTTGCGGTGTCGGGCCGGCCGCCGAGCACGCCGAAGTCGGCGATCGCGCGGGCGATATCCTCGGGCCGGCGCGGCTGATCGACATACACCCGCAGGCCCAGCGCCTCCATCTGCGCCAACAGCGCCCCACCGCCGCCATCGCCCGACGCCCATGCAACGACCAGGTCCGGTTCGAGCGCGACGATCGCCTCGACGCTGACGCTCATATAGCCGCCCACCCGCGCAATATCGTGGGCCGGCGGCGGATAGTCGCTATGCGAGACAGCACCGACCAGCCGATCACCCAGGCCCGCCGAATAGAGGTTTTCCACCAGATGCGGCGACAGCGCGACGATGCGCTGTGCCGGTTGTTGCAGGCGCACCTCGCGGCCAAGCGCATCGGTGACCACCATATCGGCAAGCGCTGATAACGAGACCAGACACCCGAGTAGCAGTGCAAGGGCGAGACTGAGCGTTGTCTTCATGTGTTTTCCGCGTAATCGAGTGCCTGGGCCAGGCGTGCGAACTGATCGCCGGGCAGGCCGAACCGGAGCCAACGCCGATCATCACCCAGGCGGGTCAGAACACCCTGGCGCGCCAGCGCTTCGAAAAAGGCCGGCGCCTGCCTGTCGTTGTCGAATCGGACGGTGGCAAACAGCCCGGCGCCGGCGACCCGCTCCGCGCCAAAGCAATGCGCCAGCAGTGCAGCGAGTTCATCGCCTGCCCGGCGGATCCGCGCCCGCTGGCCCTGCTGCCAGGCGCTATCACGCAGAGCGGCGGTGCCAATCCACACCGCAGGATGGCTGACGCCCCACGGCTCGATCGAATCCACGACACGCCCGATCAATTCAGGCCTGCCCGCGATGAAGCCCAGCCGGATGCCGGCCAGGCCGAAGAACTTGCCGACCGATCGAAGCACGATAACGTTAGTTTCAGACAAAATTTTCGACAACGACGGAACGAGGCTGTGCCCGCCGCAATCCATGAAGGCCTCATCGACGACCAGCAGGCCGTCGCCCAGCCCGCGTTGCACATCGGCCAGCGCGGCCGCGTCCAGGCATTCACCGGTCGGGTTGTTGGGATTGATGACCACCGCGTGATCGATACGGCCCAGCAGACCATGGAGTGCTTCGATATTTGTATAGCCAACTACTGTATGGCCGGCATCCCGCCAGGCGCGCGCATGCTCGCCGTAGCCCGGCACCGGAATCGCCACGCGTGCCGGCGCCAACTGACACGGGATCCGGCGAATGGCGAACTGGCTGCCGGGTATCGCCTGCAACAGCGCTGCATCGCAGCCGTAGTAGACGCCCGCCGCAGCACACAGCGCGGCCGTGTCCTCGGGCAGGCGTGACCATACCTCGTCAGGCAGCGCCGGCACCGGCCACGACCAGGGCGCAATGCCGGTCGACACATCCAGCCAGTCGTCGAGCGCAATGCCGTAGTGACGCGCGGCCTGCGCGCGCTGCCCGCCGTGGATCAGGCCCATGCCCAGCCCCAGACGCCGGCGGTGACAGCAATCACGACAAGCCAGAGCAGTCGCGCCCGGGCGATCAGCGCCAGCCCGCGATCGAGATCGGCGTCGGTGGGCGCATGACCGCAGCCGAGCGTCGGCCGCGGCGTCCACGCGCCGTGATATAGCGCGCCGCCGCCCAGCCGCACCCGCAGCGCGCCGGCGCCTGCACTCATCACCGGGCCCGCGTTGGGGCTGGCACAGGCGCTGGCCTGTGTACGCCAACAGGCCAGCGCGGTACGCGGTGATCCACACACGGCAAAAACCAGTGCAGTGAGCCGGGCAACCGGCCAGTTGAGGGCGTCGTCGACACGGGCCGCGGCCCAGCCGAACGCCGCCAGACGCGGGGTGCGATAGCCCCACATTGCATCCAGCGTATTGGCCAGCCGGTGGATCACCACGGCCGTACCGGCACCGACAGGGCCGGCCAGCAGGCCGCCCACGGCAAACCAGAACATCGACGCGAACACCGCATCGGCGGCGTTTTCCAGCAGCGATTCGAGCGCGGCCCGGCGAACCGCCGGTGCGTCCATCGCGAGACAATCGCGGCTCACCACTCGTGCCACCGCCGCGCGTGCGGCCTCGATATCGCCGGCGACCAGCGGCCGCCGCACCGCGTGAATATGGTCGCCCAGGCTGCGATAACCGATCGCCAGAGCCGCCAGCAGCGACGCCGCGAGCCATCCGAGCCAGAGTGCGCCGCTGGCCAGGCCATACAAGAGCACGGCGATACAAGCCGCGGGCGTTGCCAGCGCAATCACCAGCGCCCACACGCCCGACCGGCGACGACCATTGTTTAGATGTGCTTCAAGCGTCTTCGCCACGCCGCCGAAGCCCACCAGCGGATGCCATCGACGCGGCTCGCAACAGAGCTGGTCGAGCACGAGCGCGGCCAGCAGTGCGAGCGTCATAGGCTGCCCATGCCCACGCTCACGCCAAGCGCGGCGATCACCAGAACCAGCGTTTCCACACACTCGATCAGCCCGCCCACGATATCGCCGGTATAGCCGCCGATTCGACGCTGCCATGCCGCGCGCCAGGCCACAACGAAGACCAGCACCACCGCCGCAACGGCCAGCGCGACAAGCCACGACAGCCCACACAGCAGGGCCAGAGCGCACAGCGCCGATAAGAACGTGGCCAGCCAGACCGCAGGTTTCGGCAGGCTTGCCGTCTGCGTGGAGGCGATGCCGTGTGGGCGCACATAGCGCCCGGCGGCCATGAAACCAGCAGCCGCGGCACGGGCCACGATCGCCGCCACCAGCACGGTGACAGGCGTCGCCGCAGCCAGCGTTGCGAGTGCTGCGAACTTGAGTAAAAGCACGACAATCAGGCTTGCCACCGCCATCGGACCGGCCGCCGGATCCTTCATCACGGTCAGCGTGCGCACCGGATCGGCGTGTCCGGCGAACCAGGCATCGGCCGCATCGGCCAGACCGTCGAGATGCAGCGCGCCGGTGAGCCCGATCCAGATCGCGAGCAGCAGCGCCGCAGCCAGCAACGGCGACACGCTGTCCAGGGCCCATGCCACCAGCGCCAGCAGGCCGCCGAGCAGCAGGCCCACGACCGGATAGCAGGCCACCGAGCGCCCGGATGCGACGGGCGTGACCGGCATACGGATCCACTGCGACACCGGCAGCGTCGTCAACAACGCACAGGCCAGCCAGAGCGGCTGCAGGCCTCTCATCCGGCGTGCATGTTGTGAGCCACCAGCCGTAGCATGTCGCCATCGGAGCCGTCGGCGGCGTGGGTGACGCACAGGCGCGTCAGACAGGCATAGGGCGTTTCCAGACGGTGCAGGGCCGCGCCCGGCATGGACAGCAGCGCACCCAGCAGGATGCGGTTCAGGCCGCCGTGGGCGACCAGCAGGACATGCTGGCCGCGAGCCGCAACGAGCGCGTCGTTGAAGGCCGCCAGAGCCCGCTTGCGCACCGCGTCCAGCGGCTCGCCGTCGGGCGGCGCATGGCTTTCCGGATCATTCATCCAGGCGCTGGCCGCATCGAAATCGTCGTCCCAGACCTCGGCTACCGGCCGACCTTCCCATCGCCCGAAGCTCATCTCGCGCAGACGCGGGTCGACCTGTAGCGGCAGCTGACGCTGCCCGGCCAGTTCTTCAGCAAACGCGCAGCACCGACGCAGTGGCGAGGTCACGATATATTGCCAGGCGGGCTGGACCGCGGCGACGCGGCGCAGTCGATCCCAGCCGGCCGGGGCAAGGGCGACATCCGTCGAGCCGCGAAAGATCGGCCCGCCTTCGCACTCGGCGTGGCGCAGCAGATCGACGGTGGTGGTGATCGGTTCTTTCATATCTAGAGTCGGAGCAGTCGGGCTTTTTCGTCCGCAAATGAACGCGAATGCGCGTAAATAGAGCATAAAAGCCCATAGCTGCCCGTAGCTGGCCAATGCCTGGCCGCGATACGCGCTGGTGAACCTATCGGTCTTCCCGTTCGGGTCTTCTTCGCGTTCATTTGCGGTTGGTGTCTGTTGTGTCGGCTTTGAAAGACGACACCGCTATTCGACGTCCACACCGGCATCGGCAAACGTCGCCATGCCGGCGTGCAGTGCCAGCGCCGAGCGGATCAGCCCAACGGCCAGCACCGCGCCACTGCCCTCGCCGAGACGCATGCCCAGATCCAGCAACGGCGCAGCGTCGAGGGCCGCCAGCGCGATGCCGTGCCCGGCTTCGGCCGAGCGGTGGGCGAAGCCCAGCCAGTCACGCACGCCGGGATTGATCCGACAGGCGACAAGCGCGGCGACCGTGGTGATGAAACCGTCGACCAGCACCGGCACGCCGGCCTGAGCGGCGCCAATCATGGCCCCGACCAGCGCCGCAATCTCGAGCCCGCCAACATCCGCCAGAACACGCCGCGCACGCTCGGCCTCATCACAGGCCGACCAGTTCGGCCCATGTCGTGCCAGCGCCTCGGCGACCACCGCGTGCTTGCGCGCCAGACCGGCGTCATCCACGCCCGTGCCCCGGCCGACAACGTCGGCCGGCCTGGCGTCGGTGAGTGCGGCCAGCATGGCAGCGGCGCTGGTGGTATTGCCGATGCCCATCTCGCCGCCGATGAACAGCTGCGCGGCGCTATCCACCTGCGCGCGGCCGGCGGCCAGGGCCGCGACCAGCGTGGCATCGGTCATCGCCGGGCCGTGCGTGAAATCGGCGGTGCCGGATGCGACCGTGCAATCGATCACACCGGCGCTTTCCACCAGCGTGCCCACAATGCCCATATTAACCACCGCAAGCCGGGCGCCGTGCTCGCCTGCGAGCACGCTCACTGCGGCACCACCGCCGGCGAAATTGGCGATCATCTGCGCCGTGACGGCCTGTGGAAAAGCCGATACGCCGCGGGCCGCCACGCCGTGATCTGCCGCAAACACACAGACATCGATCAGGCTCAACTGCGGCCGTGTCCGGCCCTGCCAACCGGCAAAGGATTCAGCCAGCGATTCGAGCCGGCCGAGCGAGCCCGGCGGCTTGGTCAGCTGGGCCTGTCGGGCCTGTGCTGCAGCCACCGCATCGCCATCGATCGCGGCTACCGGTTCGAGCGTCCAGTCGGTCATTTTGGGTCGTCCTTGAGTGGCAACGGCAAGCCTGCCACGACGAGCGTGACCTGGGCACAGCGAGCGGCCAGCTCCTGGTGCAGCCGCCCGGCCTCATCGGCAAAGCGGCGCGACAGTTGGCCCAGCGGCACGATGCCCGAGCCGACTTCGTTGCTGACCATGATCAGCTGCGCCTGGCTGACGGCCAGCGCATCGACGAGTGCTGCGCGCTCATGCGCCCAGCAGTCCGCTGCCAGACTGTTGCTCAACCAGAGCGTCAGGCAGTCGATGAGGACACAGGTCCGCGGGTCATCGAGCGTTTGCAGAGTGGCACCGAGATGCAGCGGGGCTTCGACGGTGTCCCAGCGCGTATCGCGCGTAGCCCGATGATGGGCGATACGCTCGGCCATCTCTGCATCGCCGGCCTGCGCGGTGGCTACATAACACCAGCGCCGGGCATCGCGTGCCAGCGCAAGGCATTCGGCGTATGCGCTCTTGCCGCTGCGCGCGCCGCCCAGCACCAGATGATGGCCGTGGGCTGGCCGAGCGCTTGCCTCACGCATGCAGCACCACCGGCGTACCGGACGCGGGATGGGCGATCACCCGCGCCTGAATATCGAACAGCTGCTGCAGATGGGCGGGCGTGACCACCTCGGCCGGCGTGCCCTGGGCAATCACCGCGCCGTCTCGCAGCGCAAGCATCTGATCGGCGTGGCGGGCGGCCAGGGTGATGTCGTGCAGCACGATCATTACTGCTACGCCGTCGCGGGCGAACGCCCGAACCCGGGTCATGATCTGTTGCTGGTGGCCCAGATCGAGTGCTGCCACGGGTTCATCCAGCAGCAGCAGACGCGCGCCGGCGTCCTCGGCGCGCCAGATCTGGGCCAGCACACGGGCCAGCTGTGCCCGTTGTTTTTCGCCGCCGGACAGCTGGGTATAGACGCGGTCCATCAGGTGGGTCACGTCGGTGGCGGCACAGGCGGCCTCGACAATGCGGGCGTCGATACGCGCGCCCGAGGCATGCGGCCCACGGCCGAGCAGCACCACGTCGCGCACCCGAAACGGAAAAGTCAGCGCGCTGGCCTGGGGCAGCAGCGCGATATGACAGGCGCGCTCGCGATCGGCGTAATCGGCAAGCGGACGGCCGGCCAGACCGATCTGCCCGGCGCTGAGCCGATGATCGCCGATCACGGTATGAATCAGGCTCGACTTGCCGGCGCCGTTGGGGCCGATCACGGCAAGCACCTCGCCGGCCCGTATATCGACGCTGACATCGTGCAGGCAGGTACGCCCACCCAGCGTGACCGACAGCGCCTCTACAGTGAGCGTGTTGGCAGACGTCACAGATCGTACTCACGCCGACGACGCAGCAGCGAAATGAAGAACGGCGCACCCAGGAGCGCGGTGAGCAGGCCTACCGGCAGCTCGGTCGGCGCGATTACGATACGCGCGAGCGTATCCGCGACCAGCAGCAGGATCGCGCCCGCCAGCGCCGAGGCCGGCAGCAGCCAGCGATGATCGGGCCCGATCAGCAGCCGCACGATATGCGGCACCACCAGCCCCACGAAGGCAATCGCTCCGGCAACGGCCACCGACACGCCCACGCCGGCGGCCACGATCAACACCAACCGGCGCTTGACCGCGTCGACCGCCACGCCCAGATGACGCGCCTCGGACTCGCCCAGCAGCAGCGCGTTGAGCGCACGCGCCTGGGCCGGCACCACCGCGAACACCACCAGCGCCACGCCCGCCACGACGGCCACCCGTGGCCAGTTGGCGCCGTCCAGACCGCCCATGCGCCACAGGCTGATCCGGCGCAGCATGTCGTTGTCGGCATAGAACTCGAGCAGCGACGTCAGGCTGCCGGCGATCGCGCCGATGGCAATACCGGCGAGCAGCATGGTCGCCACCGACGTGCCCGCCGGCCCGGTAGCCAGCCGGTAGACCAGCATTACCGCAACGGTGCCGCCGGCAAACGCGCCGAGCGAGACCAGTGACAGGCCGGCGAGCCCGGTCAGCGTGCCGGCGAATACGATGACCAGGCTTGCCCCGGCCGACGCGCCCGCGGTCACGCCGATCAGCGACGGATCGGCCAGCGGATTACGGAACAGGCCCTGCATCGCGGCCCCGCATATCGCCAGCAGCGCGCCGACGAGTGCGGTGAGCAGCGCCCGCGGCAGACGGATGTAATCGACGATGAGCGCCAGACGCGTATCCGGCGTGCCCAGGCCCGTGAGCGCGCCGAGCACGCCTGAGGCCGGCAACGCCACCGCCCCGAGCATGACCGCCATGAGCAGGCAGATCGGCAGTATCGCGCTCAGCAGCAGCACCAGCCCGCCACGGCTCACGGCAACCGATCCAGATCGATCGCGGCTTCAACGGCATCGGCCAGCCGGTCCAGCTCTGATTCACGCAGCGCGCGCTGGTCGGTCGCCTGCCCAAGGCTCGCTCTATCGGCCAGCCCGGCCCAGGCGAGCAGCGCATCGGCCGCGCGCGGCTCGTCGAACAGGCCGTGGATATAACAGCCGGCGATCTGGCCGTCGTCAGAGACCGCGCCGTCCGGGCCATCGGCCAGTTCCAGCAGTGGCCGTGCCAGGGCCGCACCCGTGGTATGGCCACAATGGATACGATAGCCGGCCACCGGCGCATCGAAACATAGCCGGCCGCTGACGTTCTCCAGGCGTTTTTCGGCGCGCAGCTCGGTGGCCAGCGCCAGCCAGCCCAGCCCCTGGGCGCTGCCCGGCACGTCTTCGATGCCGGCCGGGTCGGCAATGCTCTGTCCCAGCATCTGGTAGCCGCCACAGATACCCAGCAGCTTGCCGCCATAGCGCAGATGTCGCTGGATACGCGCCGGCCAGCCCTGATCGCGTAGCCAGGCCAGATCCGCGCGCACGTTCTTGGAGCCGGGCAGCACGATCAGATCGGCCGGGCCGGGCCTATCGCCCGGCCCGATCCATTGCAGGTCCACGCCCGGATGCAGGCGCAGCGCATCCAGATCGGTATGGTTGCTGATGCGCGGCAGTACCGGCACCTGCACCACCAGCGCGGGGCCGTCGCTTTCGCTACGGATCTGATCGGTGGCGATCGCGTCCTCGGCTTCCAGATGCAGCCCCTGAAGATAGGGCAGCACCCCGAATACCGGCTTGCCGGTACGCGCTTCCAGCCAGTCCAGCCCGGACTGCAGCAGCGCGATATCGCCGCGAAAGCGGTTGATCACGAAGCCGCAGATCCGCGCGCGCTCGCTTGCCGACAGTAATTCGAGCGTACCCACAATCTGGGCGAACACGCCGCCCTTGTCGATATCGGCCACCAGCAGCACCGGGCAGTCCACCGCCTCGGCAAAGCCCATGTTGGCGATATCGTTGGCGCGCAGGTTGATCTCGGCCGGGCTGCCGGCGCCTTCGACCAGCACCCGCTCGTAGGTCGCCGCCAGGCGGCCGTGCGAGGCCAGTACCGCATCCATCGCCACCCGCTTGTAGTCGTGATACGCGCTGGCCTGCATCGCACCCACGGGGTGGCCGTGGATGATGACCTGGGCGCCGGTATCGCTGGAGGGCTTGAGCAGCACCGGGCTCATATCGATAGTGGGCGCAAGCCCGCAGGCCGCGGCCTGTACCGCCTGGGCACGGGCGATCTCGCCGCCGTCGACCGACACCGCACTGTTGAGCGACATGTTCTGCGGCTTGAACGGCGCAATGGCCACGCCGCGCCGATACCAGGCCCGGCCAAGGCCTGCGACCAGCGTCGACTTGCCGGCGTCGGTGGCGGTGCCCTGCACCATCAATGTCTTAGCGGGCATGGGCACAGGGCATGCGGGCGTCGTGGCAGATGGCGTCAATAAGCGCGGCGATCACCAGCCGTGCGGCCTGTTCGCCGAAGCGGGTGTGCTTGCCGGTATAGCGCAGTGCTGCGCCGTGTGGCGGGCAGAAGACGGCAGTGGCGTCGGTGCCCGTGCCGGTGGCCAGCGCCCCGGACACCGGGCTGGTGATGCCCGCATCCTGCAGCGCAGCCGCCTTGGCCTCGGTGAGCGTGGTCAGCGTTTCGGCCATGGCCGCCGGGGTGAGTGCGGAGCTCGTGCCCAGCGCCAGGTTGATGGTGCCGGCAGAGATCGGCGGCGCGCTCAGGCCGGTGTGCTCGACCGTATCCCCCGCGCGGCGCGCATTGGCCAGACCGGCGGTGACCAGCACCGAGAGCATCACGCCGTCGATCGACGTGCTGGTCAGGCGCAGCGAACGCATGGTCGCTGCGGTCATCATGCCCACGCTGTCCACGGCCGCACCACGAGCAGCGCCGTGGTCGGCCAGCATCCGCTCCGGCGGAGTCTCGCCCAACGGGCCGAACGGACAGTCGCCCGGCAGGTGCATGTTGACGAAGCCGCCGGCCTGTACCCAGCCGCCCCGTGCGACCGCAGAGCTCAGACACTGCTGGGGCCGGTCAAAGGACACCGCCAGCCCGTCGCGATCCACCCATGCCTGCCAGTCGGCCGGCAGCAGGGCCTGTGGCAGCGCAAGTGCTGTGTCCGACAGCGCTTGCGCCGACCACAGCGACGGCTCACGACCCGGCAGGTCCATATCAGTAATCGACCCCCTGGCGGGCCTTGATACCGGACTTGAAGGCGTGCTTGATGTCCTTGACCTCGGCCACCGTATCGGCGATCTCGCGCAGGCCATGGCCGCCGCCACGGCCGGTGACCACCACAGACTGGCTTTCCGGGCGCTCGGCCAGCGCCTTGAGCACCGTGTCCTCGTCCAGATACTTGTAGCCGATCATATAGGTCAGCTCGTCGATGACGACCAGATCAAAGGCCGGATCGGCAAGCATGCGGGCGACCTCGGCCCAGGTGCGCTCGGCGGCGGCGATATCGCCCGAGCGATCCTGGGTGTTCCATGTGAAACCGGTGCCCATCTGATAGAAATCGACCTGTGGGCAGTGCTCGCGTAGATAGATCTCCTCGCCCGAGAGCTGGGCGCCCTTGATGAACTGGACCACGCCCACCTTGTGGCCATAGCCCAGCGCGCGCATGACCATGCCGAAGGCCGAGCTGGACTTGCCCTTGCCGTTGCCGGTGAGCACGATCATCACGCCGCGCTCGATGTCGGCCGCGGCGATGCTCGCGTCCACGCGGTCTTTCTGCTTCTCCATTGCCGCCTTGTGCTTGCGGTCCTTGTCGTCGCTCATGGGATGCTCCTGGTCAATTAGCGTATAAGCCGAGAGATCGTTACGGCTGATAGCGCAGGGTCACGAAGACGTTACGATCCGGCTGATTGTAGAACTGCGCGGTTTCATAGTCCTCGTCGAATAGATTGTTGAGCTTGGCCTGCAGCTGCCAGGCACGGGACAGATTCACCGAGCCGCGCAGATCGACGAGCTGGTAGCTGTCCAGTTCGTTGGCGTTGGCCGCGTCATCGTAGGCCGAATCCGAGACGAACAGCCCCGCGCCTATGGAATAGCGCTCGCCGATGGCGCGGTCGATATCCAGTTGTACCGAGTGCTCGGGCCGGCGCGGTAGTTCGTTGCCGCGGTTGAGCCCATCCGAGCGGTTTTCGGCCTTGAGCCAGGTCAGTGCGGCGTTGACCTGCCACTGGGCGATGGCCGTACCCAGGCTCGCTTCCAGCCCGCGGATACGCGCCTCGTCGATATTGATCGCGGTGAACGTGGCCGGATCGCTGGCGATGAGGTCGTCGATATTGGTCTGATAGGCATGCAGCGCCCACTCGCCCCAGGCCTGGGTGGCATCGAAGCCGACTTCCACGCTGCGCGACTCTTCCGGATCCAGATCGGGATTGCCGAAGTTGGGGAAATACAGCTCATTGAAGGTCGGCGCCTTGAAGGCAGTGCCGTAGGAGACGCTGGCCGTGTAGTTGTCGGTCAGATCGAAGCCGTAGCTCGCCGAGCCGGTGGCATGCTCACCGAACTGCTGGTTGTCGTCGCCGCGCCCGGCCAGCTGGATATGATTGCGCCCCCAGTCGCCCAGGTACTGCACGAACGCGCCGGTGTTGTCGCGCGAGGTGTCGGCATAGACCGTATCGCTCTCGACGTTGTCGTTCTTGTAGTCCACGCCGGCGGTCACGAGGCTGTTCTCGCCGATCGAGATATCGTTCTTGATCGACAGCTGATTACGCCGCGTCTCGAAGCGCCCGGCCGGCACATTGTTGAAGGTGTTGTCGGATTCATCCCAGCTGGTGCCGCCAGAGAGCGTGAGCTTCCAGGGCTGCAGCGGCCGGAACGCGATCGACGACCCCAGTACCTGTTGCAGTACATCGGCCTGATTCGACGAAAACTGGCTGCCGTCGTATTGGTTGTCGGCCTCGGCGCGCAGGAAGTTCAGCTTGAAATCCGCACCGTTGTCGAAGCGGTGGCCGAAGTTGAGCGCGCCGCTGACGCGGTTGTAGCCGTCGTCATCGGCCTCGTCGGCAAAACAGCCGCCGGTGCCGGCCGCGCCCGCACGACAGGAGTCGAAGCCGTGGCTCTGCTGGCCGCTGAGGCTGATGTTGTAGTGGGTCGAGCCGTCGTTACCCGACACGCCGGCCTGCGCCTGATAGGTGTCGTAGCTGCCGGCGCCGATATTGGCGTATGGGCGCGTGCCCGTGGCGCCGCTGCCGTCACGGGTAAATATCTGGATCACGCCGCCGATGGCCTCGGAGCCGTATAGCGAAGAACGCGGTCCGCGCACGATCTCGACGCGCTCGATCTGATCGATCGGCAGATCCTGAATCGCCGGCTGGCCGGTGGTCGCCGAGCCGTATTCCACGCCGTCGATCAGCAACAGCACATGGTCAGACTCGGTGCCGCGCATGAAGATGGATTCGGCCTTGCCGGGCCCGCCGCTGTTGGTCACGGTGATGCCCGGCGAGCGCCGCAGCACATCGGAGATCGAGCGCGCCTGCAGGCGTTCGATATCCGCTCGATTGATGACCGTGGTGGCCGCCAGGGTTTGTGACGGCGCCTGCGAGGTGCGGTTGGCGGTCACCTCGATACTGTCCAGCGAACCGGTTTCCGGCTGTTCTGCCGCCTGTGCCGCCAGCCCGATCCCCAACAGGCAAGTGCCTGCGATAAAACGCGAATTCATGTGTGTGGCCTATCGTGACAACGCGCTCACCCGCGCGTAGAAGCATGACGGCCCGACATCACCACAGACATGATCGATAGGCAGGACGCACCGCAGCCCTGCCGCGATACGCGAAAATTAGGTTCTGATTCCCCTGCCAGCCGATCATCGCCCGCCGCGATGCCAGACCTGCGTACTACGGGCCGGTCTCCGGACTCACGAGCGGCTTTTGGCCACGTTTTCTGCACCTTCCCGGATCACCCATCCAGTGGCTTGTCGCAGAAACGCAAAACTCGCATACCGTTGCGGGGGCAGTGCCGGCCTTGTCGAGCGATCGACGCACCGGCTTCCCGTTTAATCCGACAATCCACGCGTCTGCGTCAATCGCCGGCCACCTGTAGCCAGAGCAAGAGTAGAGACGCGCCCCTGCCAGGTCAACCGCTCAAAGCGCCGTCATGACAGCGTCCTGGCGCGAGCCAGGCGTTGCACACCCGCGCCCGTTTTTCGTCTATCCGGATAAGCGGATATACTGGCGTATTGAATAGATTCCCGACCTGTGGACAAGTCTCGATGCCGGACCTGATCAAAGCGCTGCAAGACCGTATCCTCGTGCTCGACGGCGCCATGGGCACGATGATCCAGAACCACGATCCGAACGAGGCCGAATACCGCGGCGCGCGTTTTGCCGACTGGGATTCCGATCTCAAGGGCAACAACGACCTGCTCACTCTCTCCAACCCGGATCTGATCCGCGAGATCACCGCGCAGTACGCCGAAGCCGGCTCGGATATCCTCACCACCAATACCTTTTCAGCCACGACCATCGCCCAGGCCGACTACGGCATGGAAGATCTGGCCGACGAGATGAACCGCGCCGCAGCTGCGATTGCGCGTGACGTCGCCGAGGAATACGCCACCCCGGACAAGCCACGTTTTGTGGCCGGCGTGATCGGCCCGACCAATCGCACGGCCAGCATCTCGCCGGACGTCAACGACCCCAGCAAGCGCAACACCAGCTTCGAGGAACTGGCCAAGGCCTACGGTGACTCGGCCGCGGCGCTGCTGGACGGCGGCGTGGATATCATCCTGCTGGAAACCATCTTCGACACGCTCAACGCCAAGGCCGGCATCTATGCCGTACGCAAACTCATGCGCGAGCGCGACGTGGATATTCCGCTGATGATCTCGGGCACGATTACCGATGCGTCCGGCCGGACGCTCTCCGGCCAGACCACCGAGGCGTTCTACAACTCCATAGCCCACGCCCGGGCGCTGACAGTGGGCCTGAACTGCGCGCTGGGCCCGGACCTACTGCGCGAATACGTCGCCGAGATCTCACGGATCGTGCCCTGTTACACGCACGCCTACCCCAACGCGGGCCTGCCCAACGAGTTTGGCGAATACGACCTGACGCCGGATGAGATGGCCGAGCATATCGGCGAGTGGGCCGAGTCCGGGCTGCTCAACATGGCCGGCGGTTGCTGTGGGTCCACGCCTGAACATATTGCCGCGATTGCCGAGGCCGTTGCCGGCAAGGCGCCGCGCCAACGCCCCGAGATCAAGCGGGCAATGCGCTTGTCGGGGCTGGAGCCGTTCACGGCGTCGGCGTAGGGAGAAAGCGACACTCAGCAGCAACACACTCGCTGCCGCCGAGGTGGTAACATTGTAGCTACACACCCAGCAGTCAGTAGATTGCCATGAACAAGACCGTTGATGTTCGTGCTCGTATCAGCGCAGAAGAAAAGGAACGCGCCAGCGAGACGCTGGCCAGCATGGGCCTGACCGTCAGTCAGGCGATACGGCTGTTCCTGAGCGACGTCGCTGCGAATCGAACCTTGCCGTTCAAGATCAAGGCGCCGAACGTCGACACCGTGAACGCCTTGGAAGAGATCGACCGAGGCGAATACAGCACGCATGACAGCGTCGACGCGCTGTTCAAGGATTTGAGCCAGGACTTGAACAAGGACTGATGCATGCGGTCGTTGCGAACCACGAAAACCTTCGAAAAGGATTTCAAGCGGGTCGCAAAGCAGGGCCGAGAGATGTCCCGGCTCAAGACCGTGATCGAGCAGCTCGTTGCTGACCAGACGCTTTCACCGCTGCGTCGGGACCATGCACTCATCGGCAACTACAACGATAGTCGCGAGTGTCATATTCAATCGGACTGGTTGCTCATCTATCACGTGACACAAACAGAGCTGACGCTGGTTCGCACCGGCAGCCACTCGGATCTTTTTTCATAGCCCGAAAGCACGCACCAGCCTTTCGCAGACGATCCCGGATAACTTCTTAAATGACCTCAACAGCCAACTTCATCAATATCGGCGAGCGTACCAACGTCACCGGCAGCGCCAAGTTCCGCCGCCTGATCAAGGACGAGCATTACGACGTCGCACTCGACGTGGCCCGTGAGCAGGTCGAGAACGGCGCCCAGATCATCGATATCAACATGGACGAGGGCATGCTGGATTCCACGGCTGCCATGCGTCAGTTCCTGAATCTGATCGCCGGCGAGCCGGATATCGCGCGCGTGCCGGTGATGGTGGATTCCTCCAAGTGGGAAGTCATCGAGGCCGGGCTGCAGTGTATTCAGGGCAAGGGGATGGTGAACTCCATCTCCATGAAGGAAGGCGAGGACAAGTTTCTGGAGCAGGCCCAGGCCTGTCTGGACTACGGCGCGGCCGTGGTCGTCATGGCCTTCGACGAGCAGGGCCAGGCCGATACCGAGGATCGCAAGGTCGAGATCGCGGAGCGCGCCTACAAGCTGCTGACTGAAGAGCTCGACTTCCCGCCTGAAGACATCATCTTCGATCTCAATATCTTCGCTATCGCCACCGGCATCGAGGAGCACAACAACTACGGCGTGGATTTCATCAACGCCGTTACACGCGTGCGCGAGATCTGCCCGCACGCCCATTTTTCCGGCGGCCTGTCGAATGTGTCGTTCTCGTTTCGGGGCAACGAGGGCGTACGCCGGGCCATGCACTCGGTGTTTCTCTATCACGCGATTCCGGCCGGGCTGGACATGGCGATCGTCAATGCCGGCCAGCTCGAGGTGTATGACGATATCCCCGCCGAGCTGCGCGACGCCTGCGAGGACGTGATCCTCAACCGCCGCGAGGATGCCACCGAGCGCCTGCTGGAGCTGGCCGAACAGTATCGCGGCGACGGCAAGGCCAAGGAAAACAAGCAGGATCTGGCCTGGCGCGAGTGGGAGGTCACCAAGCGTATCGAACACGCGTTGGTGCACGGCATCGACACCTACGCCGTCGAAGACACCGAAGAGGCCCGCATCGCCGCCGACAAACCGCTGCACGTGATCGAAGGCCCGCTCATGGACGGCATGAACGTGGTGGGCGATCTGTTCGGCGCCGGCAAGATGTTCCTGCCGCAGGTGGTGAAATCCGCCCGCGTGATGAAAAAGGCCGTGGCCCATCTACTGCCTTATATCGAGGAAGAGAAAGACGACGCCGACAAGGGCCAGTCCAACGGCAAGATCATCATGGCCACGGTGAAAGGCGACGTACACGATATCGGCAAGAACATCGTCGGCGTGGTGCTCCAGTGCAACAACTTCGAGGTCATCGACCTCGGCGTGATGGTGCCGCTGGCCAAGATTCTGGACGCGGCCGAGAAGGAAAACGCCGATGTCATCGGCCTGTCCGGGCTGATCACGCCCTCGCTGGACGAAATGGTAAGCGTCGCCGCCGAGATGCAGCGCCGCGGCATGACCACGCCCCTGCTCATCGGCGGCGCGACCACGTCGCGCGCCCACACGGCCGTCAAGATCGACCCGGTCTATGACGGGGCGGTGATGTGGGTCAAGGACGCCAGCCGCTCGGTGCCGGTGGCCGCACGCATGACCGGCAAGGACAGCCGCGTGGAACTGGCCAGGGAACTGAAGGAGGAATACGCCCAGGTTCGCGAGCGCCATGCCTCCAAGCGCAAGGACAAGTTTCTGACGCTGGCCGATGCCCGTGCCAATCGCGTCAAGCTCGACTGGGACAACTACGAGCCGCCACGCCCGGCGCTGCCCGAATCCACGGCCTACGCCAGGCGCCAGCCGATGCCGTGGGCGAGCGATACGAACGACTCGGGCGACGTCGCGTCGGGCCTGTATGTCTTCGACGACTTCCCCATCGAAGAACTCATCCCCACGATCGACTGGACGCCCTTCTTCCAGTCCTGGGAAATGCGCGGCCGCTATCCGGATATTCTCAACGACCCGGTCAAGGGCCCGGAAGCCAAGAAGCTGTTCAACGACGCCCAGACCATGCTCAAGCAGATCGTCGACGAAAAATGGCTGACGGCCAAAGGCGTTGCCGGCCTGTTCCCGGCCGTCACCGTGGGCGACGATATCCATGTGCTGAGCGACGATCGCAGCGAAAAGATCGACGTGATTCACAACCTGCGCCAGCAGAGCGAGCATCGCAAGGGCGTGCCCAACCGCAGCCTGGCCGATTTCGTCGCCCCGGAAGACGCTGGCAAGCACGATTGGGTGGGCGGCTTCGCGGTCACCGCCGGCCTCGGCTCGCACGAACACGTGATGGCATTCAAGGCCGAGCACGACGACTACAACGCGATCATGGTCGAGGCACTGGCCGATCGGCTGGCCGAGTCCTTTGCCGAATGGCTGCACAAGCACGTACGCACCCAGCTGTGGGCGCATAGCGCCACAGAAACCCTGGAAAACGCCGAGCTGATCGGCGAGAAGTACGACGGTATCCGCCCGGCACCCGGCTATCCTGCCTGCCCGGAACATACCGGCAAGGACACGATCTGGGATCTGCTCCACGTGGAACAGAACACCGGTATCGAGCTGACCGACTCCAAGGCGATGTGGCCCGGTGCGGCCGTGTCCGGCTGGTACTTCAGCCACCCGGAGTCGCGTTATTTCGTGCTCGGCCGCGTCGCCCGCGACCAGGTCGAGGACTATGCCAAGCGCAAGGGCTGGGACATCGCTACCGCCGAGCGATGGATCGGGCCGAATCTGGGCTACGAGCCGGGCGCCTGAGCCGGCTAGGGCCTGTTCACGCTAGGAACGCGACAATGGGGCGCCGTATCGGCGGTACGGATCAGCAGCCAGCTGGCCAGCGAAGCACAGAACACGAGCGCTGCGGCCGTGAAGAAGATGGCCTGGTAGCCGGCGGCAAAACTGTCGAGGGCGGCATCCAGTACCGGCGGCGATAATGCAGGCCCGCCCAGCAGGTCGCCGGAGACAATCCGGTGCACGATCGCGCCCTGTTCGGCATCCGACATTGACGATAGCGCCGTCGCCACGGCAGACGATGCCCGCCCGAACAGAATCGCACCCAGCGCGGCAAACCCGACGACAATCCCCGCAAAACGGATCGTGCCCCCCACGCCCGCCGCCATGCCGGCGCGTTCCGGCGGAATGACGGTCATACTGACCTTGGCCCCTTCCCCGTTGAGAAATCCGGCGCCGATGCCGGCCACCAGCATGCCGACAAGCATCCATGGATAGGCCAGCCAGGGCGCGCTTATACCAAGCCAGCTCAGCCCGGCGGCGATCAGCATCAGCCCCATCGACAGCAGGACACGACCCGACAAGCGATGCGTCAGATAGCGGGCGACCAGACGCGGCACCACGAACAACGGTACGGCCAGCGGCAGCATCAGAACGCCCGCGGTGCGCGCATCCGAACCAAAGCCACCCTGAAAATACAGCGGCAGATACGTCAACATCGTCAGCAGGCCGGCAGCAAAGGCGAGATTGGTGATACACGCGCCGATATAGGTCGGCCGGCGGAAAAACCCCAGATCCAGCATCGGCCGGGTCTGCAGACGCTCCACCACGACGAATACCGCCAACAGCAGTCCTGCGCCGGCCAGCTCGTAGCGCACGACTGCGCTATCCCAGCCCTGATGATTGCCCGAGATCAGCGCGAGGGTGAGAAGAAACAACGCCAGAGAGAAGCTCAAGAAACCCATCACGTCGACGCGCTTGGCGTGTGGATCGCGCGAATCGGTGACGGCGTACAGCGTCAGCGCGATCATGACCAGCCCGACCGGCACGTTGATATAGAACGCCCACTCCCAGCCCAGCGACTGCGTGATCACCCCGCCGACAATCGGCCCGAGCGTAATTGCAACACCGATCACCGCGCCCCAGAAGGCAAACGCGCGCGCCCGCTCGGCGCCGCGAAAGGTGTGCGAGAGGATCGCCAGCGCGGCACTCAGCTGCAGTGCCGCACCTAACCCCTGGAAAGCGCGCGCACCATTGAGCACGCCCACACTCGGCGCGGCGCCGCAAACGAACGACGCTGCGGTGAAGATTGCCAGCCCCGCGGTCAGACATCGCTTGCGCCCGTAGCGATCGGCCAGTGTGCCGGCGGGCAGTACGAACGACGCGAAGGTCAGCGTATAGGCGCTGATCACCCATTCGATCGCGGCGAAATCCGCGTGCAATTCCCGTGCGATGGTCGGCAACGACACGGCCACGATGTTCGAATCCAGATTGATCATGAACGACGGCACGGACACGCACAGCAGCACCAGCAGTCGCTGCGTGGCGTCCATCGGCGTATTCGGGCTCGTTCCGCTCAGGATGCCTCTCCGCCGGCCTGCCGATGGGCATCGTAGATCGCCAGATGGGTATAGGCGGCCTTGAGCAGCGGCAAGTCCAGCGTCGAGTCGGCGGCCCGTGCGACCAGATCACCCAGGATCTGATCGACCTCGACCGCCTCACCCGCACACAGGTCGCGATACATCGACGAGGTTCGTGGAGCATCGGCCTCGGTAAGCAGGTCGGTAATCCACGCGAGAAAGTCGGCGCGTGGGGCTACGCCGACGGCGCGCACGACGCTGGCCACCTCTGCAATGAATGCATGGATGAACGCGAGCCCCTCCGGTGCCGCCACTATCGCGCCGATCGGCGCACGCATGAGACTGTTGATGCCGCCCATCGAGGCCAGCATCGTCCATTTCTCCCACATGTCGCGCTCGATCGTCGTGGACAGCTCGGTCTCGAAGCCGGCGTCACTCAACAACGCGTGTACCTGTTCGATGCGTTCCGAGCGTTCGCCGGACATCTCGCCGTAGCTCAGGCGTTGAATCTCGGCCTGTTGAACGACACGCCCGTCATCGTCGAGCGTAGTGGCAACCAGGCATACACCGCCAACCAGGTTGGCGTCGCCGAAGCGACGGCGAATCGCATCGACGTGCCGCATGCCGTTCAGCACCGGCAGAATCAGCGTGTTCGGGCCAACCGCCGGCGCCATGTCGTCAAGCGCTTGAGCCAGTCCATAGGCCTTGACCGTCAACAGGATCACATCGAAGGCGCCCGACAGTTCGTCTGCGGTCAGCAGCGGCGGCTCGAGTGTGGTGTTGCCGTGCGGACTCACGATTTCCAGACCGCGTTCGCGCAGCTGTGCCGCCCGGCCCGGGCGAACGAGAAAGCTCACATCACGACCGGCTTCCAGCAGGCGCCCGCCGAAATAACCACCGGTGGAGCCCGCGCCTACTACAAGAATCCGCATGCTTGACCCAATACGTGCATATGCCAATATTGAAATTTTTAAATGCATATGCATATTTTGTCAACAACACGCGCGCTTGGAGCACCGCCCATGGCCCGATCCGACTCAGCCCGAAGCGACCGCAGGGACACGGTGTCGTTCGACGAAGGCACACCGAGCGGCCCGTTGTCACAACCCGGCCCGTGCAACGGCAATGAGCTGCGCAAGGCATCGCGACGGATCTCGCAGCTCTACGACGGGGTGATCGCAACCAGCGGCCTGCGCTCGACACAGCGCTCCATCCTCGTACAGTTGGCGACCCTGGGCGCGCCCACCATGGGTGAACTGGCCCAGGCGCTGGTACTCGACCGCTCGGCGCTCGCACACAATCTGAAACCGCTGGAACGCGACGGCTATCTGTCGATCAAGGCCGATCGCGCCGACAGACGCAGCCGCCGCGTGTCGCTGACGCCGGCCGGCCAGGACAAACTCGAAGAATCGAACGCTCTGTGGGCCAGCGCACAGCGCCGATTCGAATCGGCATTCGGCACGGAACAGGCACAGGCGCTTCGCCATACCCTGGCGATCATTTCATCGGCTGAGTTCGTACGATCGTTCGAACGGGCCGAGGCCGAAGACAGCCATGCCAGCTCTGCCTGCCCGGAAACCGACCCGCACCCTACGCACAACCGCAATTGATATCAGGTCGCTGCGCATCGGCCACAATACGCGGGCCTCAGACGCCGCCCATCACCCAGGCCGTGGAGCGGGTACGCAGCACCACCGCGCACATGCGTGTCACCAGGAACATCGTCAGCCCCACCCAGATACCGGCCAGCCCGCAGTCGAACGCCCAAGACAACCAGATCAAGGGCAGGAACGCGCCAAGCGCACAGGCCAGCGTGGTGGTGCGCAGATAAGCGGTATCGCCAGCGCCCAGCAATACGCCGTCGAGTGCGAACACCACGCCGGCGATCGGCTGCTGGGCCACGAACAGCCACCAGGCGGGTGGGATCTGTGCGAGCACCGCAGGGTCGCTGGTGAACAGACGCGGCAGTATCGGGGCGAGTGCGGCAAACACGCCCGCAAGCAGCACGCCCAGGCTGAGTGAATAGCGCATGATCTGCCAGGCCACACGCTGCGCGCTTTCGCGTCGATTGGCGCCCAGTTCTGCGCCGATCAGGGCCTGGGCGGCGATGGCAAGCGAATCCAGTACCAGCGACAGCAACACCCAGAGCTGATAGACGATCTGGTGCGCGCCGACCGCCGCGGCCGAAGAGCGCGCGGCCACGGCGGCCGCTGACAGAAAACACACCTGAAACGACAGGCTGCGCAGGATCAGATCCCGCCCCATGACCATCTGGGCGGCCATGATCCGCCATTCCGGGCGATCGAGCGCGCCGTCGACAAACAGCGCCCGCAGAAACAGCGCGGCCGCCACGTATTGGGCCAGCACGTTGGCGATCGCCGAACCTTCGAGGCCCAGGCCCATCGGATAGACCAGAATCGGACATACGATCGCCGACAGGAGATTGCCGGCCAGCACATAGCGAAACGGCCTGAGCGTATCTTGAACCCCGCGCATCCAGCCGTTGCCGGCCAGCGTCACTAGAATGGCAGGCGCGCCTAGCAGCGCGATTCTCAGCCAGCGGGCGGCCGCTTCGGCGGCCGCCGATTCGCCGGCCAGCAAGCGTGCGATGGGCGCTGCAAAGATCTCGCCAAGCAACAGCACAGCAAGCCCGACCGCGATCGCAAGCCAGGTGGCCTGGGTGCCTTCGCCGACCGCTTCACGCCGCCGACCGGCACCGAACAGACGGGCACTGCGGGCGGTCGTGCCGTACGACAGGAAGGTCAGCTGGCTGGTCATCACCGACAGCACGGTGCCGCCGAGGGCGAGGCCGGCCAGCGGCACCGCGCCGAGATGGCCCACCACCGCCGTATCGATCAGCACATAGAGCGGCTCGGCGGCGAGCACGCCGAGCGCCGGCAACGCGAGCCGCGCAATAGCGGCGGGAGATAGAGTCTGAGCGGCACTCATGGAAAGTAGCGATCGGTGCGGCTTCGGGCGCGAGATTGTCCCATACCCTCGCGGCGGCTGGCAGTAGGCACCCGGGCGTGTTCGTCACTATTTCATGAATCGATACCGGCGCGGCGTGCCGGTGGCGTCGTCATCCGCACGCGGTTGTACAGGGCCTTGTTGCCGTTCCATACGATAGGCGGCTCGCGCCGTGGCTGAGGCGCATCAGGCGCCGACGCGGTGCTCGTATGGAGCGGCCGCCACCGGCCCTCGTGCCGAATCCACGCGCCGATGCAGATACAGCGCACAGCTGACACGCAGCATGGAGGTCAGGTTGCCGACGCTGCCCTGGGCACTCATCACTTCGTCGTAGAGCTTGCCGATAAAACCCGATACCGAATAGCCGTCCTCGGCGGCCAGCGTCTCGAGTATTTCCCAGAACTCGTTTTCCAGTCGTACGCTGGTTACGAACCCCTGCAGGCGAACCGAACGCGTCACGCTTTCATATCGCTCGGGGTCGACAGATGCGTATTTGTTGCACATGGCGCGGCCTCTGTTGTTCTTATCTTGCCAGCCCTACGAAGACAGCTGTTTTGAACCTAGCGTGTTTGTTGGTTGTGCGCAATGTAGTAGCCGCTTAATACCACCGGCGCGTGCGACCGAGGCTAGTCTGGCCTCATAAAACAAGGACGGATGCACAACATCCGCCGTCAGCAGGAGATCCCGAATGTCCGATATCGCGCTTTCACGGCGTCGCTTTCTAGTGGCCGGCGGCGGCCTGCTCATGGGCACGCTGGCTGCGTCCAGCGGTGCTATCGCCCTGCTCGCCCCAACCCGCAGCTGGGCGGTCGAGCTTGCCCACTTCGACACCCATCAGAGCCAGACGCTGCTGCAGATGTGTCGCGTGCTCTACCCGCACGACACCCTCGATGACGCCGCCTATGCGCTGGTGGTCAAGGATCTCGACGTGGCCGCAGACGACGAGGCGGTGCGCGCACTGCTGATCGACGGCGTGGCCGACCTGGACTCGGCCAGCGCCGACACCTGGCTCGCCGCAGACCCGGCCACCCGGCTGGCACAGATCGAGTCGATCGAGGGCACACCGTTCTTCTCCACGGTACGCAGCACGGCGGTCGTGTCGCTGTACAGCAGTGCGCTGTCCTATGCGCATTTCGGCTATCCCGGCCCGCAGGGCGACGCCGGCTATCTGCATCGCGGCTTCAACGATCTGGACTGGCTGCCGGACCCGCCGGATAGCGCCAGCGGACCGATCCCCGACGACAGCCGCGCGTAAGGAGCAGATCATGGGACAGTACGACAATCGCAAGACCTTCGCCGCCGATGACGACAGTGTGGTGGTCATCGTCGGGTCCGGCGCGGGTGGCGGCACGCTCGCCAATGCCCTCGCCCAGAAAGGCATCGACGTGGTGCTGCTGGAGGCCGGCGGCCTGCATACCGCCGCAGACTTCATCGCCGACGAATGGCCGTCGTTCAACCAGATCGCCTGGACCGATGTACGCACGGCGTCCGGACCGTGGCAGCTGGCAACCGATTTCCCCAAGCTGCCGGCCTGGATATGCAAGACAGTCGGTGGCAGCTCGGTGCACTGGGCCGGCGCCAGCCTTCGCTTTCAGGAGCACGAGTTCAAGGCGAAAAGCACGTATGGCGATATCGACGGCGCCAACATGCTGGACTGGCCGATCACGCTGGATGAGCTGGCGCCCTGGTACGACCGCGCCGAGAAGATGCTCCACGTGACCCGCACGAATGGCCTGCCCGGCCTGCCCGGCAACAACAATTTCAACGTCATGTATGCGGGCGCACAGAAGCTCGGCTACAGCGAATGCTCGACCGGGCACATGGCCATCAATAGCGTCACCAAGGACGGACGGCCCCACTGTATGCAGCGTGGCTTCTGTTTTCAGGGCTGTCGTTTCCAGGCGAAATGGTCGACGCTCTACACCGAGATCCCGGCGGCCCTCGCCACCGGTCACGCCGAGCTGCGGGTGCGATCCCATGTTGCCCATATCGAGCACGACGAGAAGGGCCGTGCCAGCGGTGTGATCTATTTTGACGGCGAGGGCAAAAAACAGCGTCAAAAGGCTCGCGCGGTGGCCGTGGCCGGCAACTCCATCGAAAGCCCGCGGCTGTTGCTCAACTCGGCCTCCAGCCTGTTCCCCGACGGGCTGGCCAACGGTTCCGGCCAGGTCGGACGCAACTATATGCGTCATACCACCGGCTCGGTGTTCGGCGAGTTCCCCGATCCGGTGGAGATGTACCGCGGCACGGTGATGGCGGGCATCATTCAGGATGAAGCCCGCCACGACCCCAGGCGCGGCTTTGCCGCCGGCTACGAGTTCGAGACCATCTCACTGGGGCTTGCCTTCACCGCGGCCTTCCTCAAGCCCGGCGCCTGGGGTGCGGACTTCACCAGCGCCATAGATCAGTATCGCCATATGGCGGGTATGTGGATCGTAGGCGAGGATCTGCCACAGGAAGACAATCGCGTGACCCTCAACGGCGATATCAAGGATGCCTTCGGACTGCCGGTGGCCGATGTCTGGTATGCCGATCATGTCAACGACACCGCCATGCGCAACCACGCGTTCGAACAGGGCAGCAAGCTCTATGATGCCGTGGGCGCCAAGCGCATACATCGCACTCCGCCCTATCCGTCGACCCACAACATGGGCACCTGCCGGATGAGCGAAAAACCCGAGGACGGTGTCTGCAACAAGCACGGGCAGACCCACGAAGTAGCCAATCTGTTCATCTCGGACGGCAGCCAGTTCACCACCAGCGCGGCCGAAAACCCGACGCTCACCATCGTGTCGCTGGCCCTGCGTCAGGCCGACTATATCGCTGACCAGATCAACCGGCGGGTGATCTAGGGCTTGTTGCTGTGTCGTGCTGCCCACGCCAAGGGGCGCCTGAAAACAGCCAGGGGCGGCAAGACGAGCCGCCAGCAAGTGCCGCCAGCAGCACGTCTAGCCGACGTCCGGGCCTGTGCCCGGGCGTCGGTACGGGTGTCAGTCCGGCCTGAAAATTCCCAGAGAAGTGATTCACACCGCTCCATTCGGATCTTAATCGACATAAGATGAGGTCTGGACACACCCGCTGCGGTTCCGCCAAGCCTGGCTCGGGGACGACAATGGATCGGATGACGACCGCCAAGGCCTTTATAGCGGTTGCTCTCACGCTACTGTGCAGCAGTATCGCGGCAGCCGCTCAACCGCTGGGAACGCTGCGCCTGCCGGCATCGACCCTGGATCGCAGCGGTCGGGTGACGGTGGTTTATGACCTGGGTGAACGCTTCAGCGGGCACGCCGCGCTGCGTCTGCGCTGGACCGACAGCCTGGGCCGCGTCGTGGCCGATCGAACTCTGTCCACGGATCTGACCGACGCGGCTCATATCCCCTTCGATATCGATATGGCCCGTGCGCTGGCGATGCACAATCGTCTGCGTGTCGACGTCCGGCTGAATGGTAGCCGCGGCGGGATCCGGCTGGAGGACGAACTGGAAAGCGCCGAGGCCGGTTTCGTGGCCCGACCGCCGTTCACCGGCTGGAACGACTACGTGATCATGATGTGGCACGCCTATCCAGCGCAGCTGCTGCCCACGCTCAAGCGGCTGGGCATCGACGCCGGCCAGTATTCGGGTCGTATCAAGACACCGCCGAATTTTCTGATCGACAACGACATGCGCTGGTATGCCGAGAGCCTTGTACCGGACTTTTATGCCGAATATCATCGCTGGCGGCGCGATCAGCCCAAGGATCTGTCCTTCACCCGCGCCAAGCAGCAGTATCAAGACAACCCCGACAGCCTGGACGCCTTCAAGCGCCACCCCGGCCTGGAGGATCCGACCTGGCGTCAGCGCGTACACGACCGCAGCCTGGCGATAGCACAACGCAGCGCCCCATACCGGCCCTACTTCTACAGCCTGGCGGACGAACCCGGTATCGCCGAGCTCGCAGCGCAATGGGATTTCGGTTTCTCGGCCGCGTCGCTGGCCGGCATGCGCGACTGGCTGCGCAGCCAGTACCACAGCCTTGCAGCACTCAACGACCAGTGGGGCACGGATTTTTCGAGTTGGGATCAGGTCATGCCGATGACCACACGCCAGGCCATGACGACGCCCGACCACAACTTCTCCGCCTGGGCGGACTTCAAGACCTGGATGGACGTATCGTTCGCGGGCGCGCTCAAGATGGGCGCAGACGCGGTCCGCCAGGGCGATCCGGACGCGTTCGTGGGTTTCGGCGGCAGTCAGATGCCGGGCTGGGGCGGCTACGATTACGCACGGCTCACCAAGGCAGTGACCGCGATCGAGATCTACGATATCGGCCGCAGCGTCGATATCGTGCATTCGCTGGATCCGTCGATACCGATTCTGGGCACCGGCTTTGCCGCGGGCCGCTGGGAAAAGCACCGGGTCTGGCACGAACTGCTGCACGGCAATCGCGGCCTGATCCTGTGGGATCCGGAGCGACGCTACGTGCAGCCCGACGGTCGGCCCACGAAGGCGGGACGATTCTCGGGCACGTACTACAACGAAATTCGCGACGGCGCCGGCGCGCTCATCATCAACAGCCCGGTGGTCAACGACCCGATCGCCATCCACTATTCACAGCCCAGCCTGCGCACCCAGTGGCTGCTCGAGCGCCGCGCCGACAGCGACGGCGACGACACGGCCTGGATGCGCCGCGGCGCCAAGTACGAGCGCACCCACAACCTATTCATGCGGCTGCGTGAATCCTGGGCCAACCTGATCGAGGACCAGGGGCTTCAGCACCGCTTTGTCTCCTACCAGCAGCTCGAACAGGGCGAACTGCGCAAGCGCGACTATCGCGTGCTCATCCTGCCGCAGTCGAGCTCGCTGTCGCAGGCCGAGGCCACCGCGATCCGCGACTTCGTGAATGCCGGCGGGGTGGCCATTGCCAGCGGCATGCCCGGCACCTACGACGAGCACAGCCGTAAACGCGCGCAGTCTGTGCTGGAGGATATGTTCGGCCTCGGCCCCAGCAGCGACACATCGTCGCCGGCCGCCACCGCAGACCCGCTGGGCGCGCACGTGCGCCGTATCGGCAAGGGCCAGGCGATCCGGCTGGACACGGATATTGCCGGCTACCTGCAACGCCGGCTCACCGGCGACGAAGCGTCGATCCATGACGGGATCACACGGCTGCTGCGCGCCAACGATATCCGGCCACGCTTCGCGGTCGAAGACGACAACGGCGACGCCGTCGTGGGTATCGATACCCATGTGCTGGCCAACGGGCGCGTACGTATCGTCTCACTGCAGTCGAATCCGCAGATGCGCGTGGACGAGCTCGGCCCGCCCGATTTCCGGTCGAACAAGCGCTTCGAGACGCCGATCAGCGTACGCCTGCGGCTGCCCGCATCGATGTATGTCTACGATATCCGTACGCGTACCGCGCTGGGCCGTCAGAACCAGCTGCCGCTCACCGTCGACCCCTACGAGCCCACGCTACTCGCGATGAGCGATACGCCGCTGCCCGAGATGCAGGTCACGCTACCTGCCCGCGCCCGGCGCGGATCGCTCGTGGACATCAGCATGCGCACCGCACCGTCCCAGGCCAACGTGAACGTGTTCCATGTGACTATTCGCAACCCGGCGGGCGAGCGCATGCTGGCCTACTCGGGTAATGTCATCGTGCACGCGAGCGAGGGCAGCGAGCGCATCCCGCTGGCGCTCAACGACCCCACGGGGCCTTGGCGCGTCACCGTCCACAACCTGCTTAGCGGGCAGACTGTCACCCGCAGACTGGATGTCGAATAACGCCAGGCTGTCGTACGCGCTTGACGCACGCCGCAAAACGCGTCTTTCATGGGCATCGAAACAGCGTCGGAGCGAGCCGATGGCAGCCGATCTCGTGTTCTATACCCATCCCATGTCGCGCGGGCGGATCGTTCGCTGGATGCTCGAGGAAACCGGAGCTCGCTATGAGACCGAGATTCTCGATTACGCCACGGATATGAAAGCGGCGCCGTATCGGGCCGTCAACCCCATGGGCAAGGTGCCCGCGATCGTCCATGGGAGTCGGATCGTGACCGAATGTGCAGCGATATGCGCCTATCTTGCCGATGCATTCCCAGAGGCCGGGTTGGCGCCGGAGACCGATGACCGCGCCGAATATTATCGCTGGCTGTTCTTTGCCGCCGGCCCACTCGAACATGCCGTGACCAACCACTCGCTCGGGTTCACACCGAGCGCGGAGCAGGGGCGCATGGTTGGCTACGGCAGCTATGATCTGGCCGTAGACGTGCTGGCGCAGGCGGTGGCCGCGAACCCGTATATCACCGGCCGCCGTTTTACCGCCGCCGACGTCTACCTCGGCTCGCAGGTGGCCTGGGGCCTTCAGTTCGGCTCATTGCCCGCAGGCGAGGCGTTCAAGGACTATGCCGAACGGGTCACCGCACGCGATGCCTACCAGCGCGCAATGGCCCGCGACGACGCCCTGATGCCCAACAGCTGACCCGGCAGGCGCGTAGCATCATCGCCCGTGCATCATATCTGCACGTTGAATTTCCGCACTTCGGCACACACCTCAACGGCTGATTCCGGAGTTACCCGAGCCGCCGACATGTCATCCGATCAACTGCAACGTTTTCTGTTCGACGATACCCAGGTCCGCGGGGAGATCGCGCAACTTGAGGATACCTACCAGCAAGCACTCTCGCGGCATGACTATCCGGCACCGATCGAACGGCTGCTGGGCGAGCTGATGGCCGCCTGTGCACTGCTGACCGCGACCGTCAAATTGGACGGTACTCTGGGCGTGGAATTCCGCGGCACCGGCGTGCTGCGACTGCTGATGGCCGAATCCAACCCGGGTCTGGGCGAGAAAGCCCAGCGTCTTCGCGCCATCGCCCGTTTCGATGAAGCCGCGCTGGCACAGCTCGAAGACATGTCGCTTGCCTCGCTGTTCGGCGAAGGCCGTGTGGTGATCACGATGGATCCCGCAGAAGGCCAGCGTTATCAAGGCATCGTGGCGCTGGACAAACCCACGATCGCGGGCTGCCTGGAAGAGTATTTCGAGCGTTCGGAACAGCTCCCCACGCGCCTCTGGCTGGCAGCAGACGGCGACTATGCGTCCGGCCTGCTGCTGCAGAAACTGCCCGAAGATGCGCAGTCTAGTGACGTCGACGCCTGGACGCGGATCAATCACCTGGCCGATACCATCACGCCCGACGAACTGACCGAGCTGGATGCCCAGAGCGTGCTGTTCCGGCTGTTCCACGAGGAACAGCCGCGGCTGTTCGACCCCGCGCCGGTGATGTTTGCCTGTACCTGTACACGTGAACGCTTCGGCGCGGCCCTGCATCAGCTGGGCGCCGACGAACTGCGCAGTATCGTCAAGGAACAGGGCCAGATCGAAACCCAGTGTCATTTCTGCAATACGCAGTATGTATTCACGCCGGCCGATACCGAGGCACTGATAGAAGACCCGGACGCCCCGCCACCGACGCTGCAGTAGCACGCGCGGCGCGTGCGCAGGCGGCACGTATTCCTGTGAACGCCGTTCAGCAAGTGTCTATACTGACGCTATTCGCACTCGGCTTTCGATGCCATGGCCCGTCGCAGCGAACATACCCGTGAGCAGCTCGGCGAACTCATCCTGGGCGCCGCCGAACAGCTGATTGCCGAAAACGGCATGGCCGGCTTAAGTGCACGCGCCATTGCCAAAGCGATCGGTTATACGCCGGGCACGATCTATCTGGTTTTCGCCAATCTTGATGACGTGATTCTGCACGTCAATGCGCGCACGCTGGATCGGCTGTTCGCGCCTATCGAGAAAGCTGTAGCGGGCGATGACACACCGACCGGGCAGCTGGTGCGCGCCGCCCGTGCCTATGTCGAGTTCGCGCGCGCGCATCCGAACCTGTGGCGTGCCTGTTTCGAGCACCGCCTGCCCAGCGAGCAGACCGGCCCCGACTATATCGATATGCGTATTCAGCGCCTGATCGCGCTCATCATGCCGCCCCTGGCTGCGGCATCACGCGCCGAAGGGGCACACCTGAACGCCGCCGCGCAAGCGCTGTGGAGCGGCGTGCACGGTATCTGTATTCTGTCGCTGACCAACAAGCTGCATCTGGTGGGCGGTCAGGCGACCGAGCATCTCACCGACGATCTGGTCATTCATTATCTGACCGGACTTGCCGCGCGCGGCGTCGGCACATCCCTAGGGTCGGGCTGATCGCCGACCGGCTCGCCGGTATCGAGCATCTGCTGTATCCGAAGCTGCAGCATGTCGGCGCTGACCTGATCCGGCGCGACCGGCGCCCCGGCAACCAGCTCGATGCGTGACCAGAACCGCCGCGGCAGCGCTTTCATCGCCGCACCGCGCTTGCGCGAAAAGAAGCTGCCCCACATGCCGCGTAGCGCCATCGGCACCACCGGCACCGGCGTGCGCGCCACCACGCGTTCGACGCCCTTGCGGAACGCACGCATCTGGCCGTCGTGGGTGATCTCGCCCTCGGGAAACAGACACACCACCTGGCCATCCTCGAGCTCGCGCGCAATTGCGTCGTAGGCGGCTTCAAGCCGCTGGGGGTCTTCCTTGGCCGGGGCGATCGGAATGGCCTTGCCGGTACGAAACACGAACGACAGCACCGGCACATCGAATATGGTGTGATACATCACAAAACGCGTGGGCCGTACCACCGTACCGCCCAGAATCAGCCCGTCCATGAAGCTGACGTGGTTGCAGACCAGCAGCACGCCGCCTTCATCGGGAATATGCGCCATACCGCGCTTGCGTACACGATAGATCGTGCTCACCAGCAGCCACACGATGAAGCGCATGGTGAATTCGGGCACGAGCTTGAAGATGAACAGCACCACCGCCGCGGTCATGATCGCGGTGGTGATAAACAGCTCCGGGATCGACAGGCCCAGCTTGAGCGCGCCCACCGCATAGAGCGAGGCCAGCACCATGAACAGCGCGTTGATCACGCTGTTGGCCGCAATGATCCGCGACAGACGTTCACGCGGGGCGCGCTCCTGGATGAGCGAATACAAGGGCACGATATAAAAGCCGCCAAACAGACCGATCAGGCCCAGATCGATGAGCACACGCCAGCTGTCGTCCAGCGCCAGAAAACCGCTCAGGCCGACCGTGTCGGCGTGCGCTGCGACATCGGCAAACCCGAGATGCAGGCTGAACACCACCAGCCCGGCCGCCCCGAACGGCACCAGGCCGAGTTCTATACGCCCGCCGGACAGGCGATCACAGAGCATCGAACCGATACCGATTCCCAGCGAGAACAGTGCCAGCAGCAGTGTCACCACCGTGGCATCGCCGCCCAGATCGACACGCACATAGTTGGGCAGCTGAGCCAGATACAGCGCCCCTACCGCCCAGAACCAGCTGATCCCCATAATCGACAGAAAGATCGTACGGTTCTCTCGGGCGAAACCGATGATGCGGATGGTCTCGCTCACGGGATTCCAGTTGAGTTTCAGATCCGGCGCACTGGGTGCGGTACGCGGGATCGCCAGACTCACGACCCAACCCAGCACGGCGAACAACAGCACGCTGAACCCGATCACCGCCGTGCGATCGCCCACCAGATGAATCAGCTCACCGCCGGCGATCGTGCCCAGCAGAATCGCGATGAAAGTGCCCAGCTCGACCATGCCGTTGCCGCCGGTCAGCTCGTGATTGTCCAGATGGGCCGGCAGATAACCGTATTTCACCGGCCCGAACAACGTGCTCTGGGCGCCCATCAGAAACAGCAGCGCCATGAGCAGCGCGAGGCTATTGATCACAAACGCGAGCGCGGCCCCCGCCATGATCACGATCTCCAGCGCCTTGATCCAGCGCATGAGCGTGGCCTTGTCGTACTTGTCTGCGAACTGACCGGCCGTGGCTGAAAACAAAAAGAACGGCAGGATGAACAAACCGGCCGCCAGATTGACGAGCACATCGGCGCTCATGCTGCTCGTGGCCAGCGACGAGCCCTGGAATGCGATCAGGATGACCAGCGCATTCTTGAACAGGTTGTCGTTGAAGGCGCCCAGAAACTGGGTGAAGAAGAACGGCGAGAACCGTCGTTCGCGCAGTAGGCTGAATTGTCCGGAGGCCATCGTCGCGACCATTAATTAAACAGTGTTTAATTTATAGCAATGTGGTTTGGCGCTGACAAGCCGTCCCGTGTTCGATTGGGCACGGCGCGATCGGTCCGCCGGGATGCCCGGTTGCGCTCAGCCGTTGCGCTCGCTGCGCAGCGAGCCTTTCCGGCGCTGCCTGCTATCGCGCTGACAGAGCGGCTGAATCGAATCGCGCCGATAGCCGATAATGCGCGGCCACGCCGCGCGCGGCTCGTTTTGACGACGAGTACCGTCTAGCCGACAGCCACGACGTCGCCGCAAGCGAGGCTCAGTATTCGCGCGCGTTCTCCAGGCCGCCTTCGTAGACGGGCTGGCCGCCGGCGGCGCGGATCAGTGCCTCGGCGATCGGGCGCGTGGATTCGTCGTTGGTGGTATAGGCCACATCGAATCGGTCGTGATCCGTATCGCCCGGCGCGGGAAAGCGTGCCGCACTCACCAGATTGAAAGCCCGGATGAAGCGCGTGCCTGGAAACAGGCTGGCCGAATACAGCGCTTCGCCCATCGTCTCGGCCTTGATGGCCACATCGCCGTCGCGATGCACGAAGGCGTTGTCCATATCCACCAGCACCTTGTCTTTCATGGCCTCGGCGTGGGCCTTGGCGATAGCCGGTTCGGCGCCGTAGGGTACGGCGAGTGCCACGATATCGGCGCGGGCAATGGCGTCGCCTACCGATGCGGCGCTCGCGCCGTGGCCGGCACGTTCGACGATCGAACCCAGCGCGTCGGGGTTGCGAGTGGCAAAGATCACCCGGTAGCCAGCAGCCGCCCATAGCGGGCCCAGCGCCTGGCCCATGCTGCCGGCACCGATCATCGCGATGGTCTGTGTATCACTGTCTTTCGGGCCGGTTTCGGCGGCCCCGGCGACGCCGGCTGCCACCCACAGCACAACACAGGCGAGCATCGCCGCGAAAACGCGCACAGGCGAAGCGCCCCGGCTGTGCCCGAGTGTTCGGATTGGGGTTTCGGTCATAGCGATCGCTGTTTTGGCCGTTCCCGGAACATAGCATGGCCGGCGATCGATGCTGCAGCACCACGCCTCATGCCGCCATGGCCTGCCACAACCAGTCCAGAACGCGCTGGCGACGCGTATCCGCCGCGTCGACTAAGTGCTGGTCGCCGACATGAATTGATAACCCCTGCGGCAGCTCAAGCCGCTCGGTCATCGGCCGGACGAGCTGGCCGCTATCCAGCAGATGCGCCAGACCGCGCCCCCAGCCCAGGCCGATGCCCTGGCCCATAAGCGCGGCCTGCAGCACCACGGGATAGTTGTCGAAGACCGTACCCGTGGGTGCGCTGCGCCCGGCGTCGATCGCTGCGAGCCATTCATCCCAGCTCATCCAGACATCGTTCGGATCATCGCGACAATGCAGGATCGGGTAGCGATCCAGGTCTTTCGCATCAATCGATGCCGCAGCAGCCACTGCCGGACTGCAGACCGGAAATACCGCGTCGGACACCGAAAACAGGGGCAGGAACCGCCCACTCGGTCGGCTGCTGCTCTGCAGGGCGATATCAAACAATTCAGCCACCTGCGTCAACGGCTGGGTCGAGGCGTTCACACGCAGGCGAATATCCGGGTGCTCGGCATGAAAAGCCGGCAGCCGCGGGATAAGCCAGTACATGGCCACATGGATTTCAGCCAGAACCACGATATCGTCCTCATGGCGACGGCTGCGCAACCCATCGGCACAGGCGGCCACGGATTCCAGGCCATCGCTGACTGCCCGCGCCAGCCGCCAGCCGGCGTCGGTGAGCGTCACGGCGCGATGGCCACGCTCGAAAAGCGCAGTGCCGAGATTGTGTTCCAGCGCACGGATCTGGCGGCTTACGGCCGCCTGGGTAAGGCTCAGTTCGGCCGCGGCGCGGGTAAAGCTTTCATGGCGCGCTGCCGCCTCGAACGGCAGCAGGCTCGCCAACGGCGGCAATGTACGACGAAGACGGCTCATACATCGATACTATTACGTTTTCGCATTACGTGGGGTAATGCCAAGCGCTTTATTCATCGTGTGAACTCGTTTGGGCCCCGGCGCATGCTGTGGACAGTCCGGCATCGACGGGAGATCTGGCATGACGGCAATCGGCGCACCGCGCCCGGCATTGATAGATGGCCTGTTCTTTATTGTGATCGCGGCATTTGCGCTGTCGCTTGGCGACGGCCTGGTCAAGATCACGAGCACGCATGCCAGCCTCTGGCAGCTGTTGATGCTCAGATCGCTGATCGCGGTGCCGCTATTGATCGGCGTGATCCGCACACGGGGCGGCCGTTCGCTCAAGCCCAACAACAGCTTATGGGTGGGTGTTCGCAGCCTGTTGCTGGTCGCGATGTGGATCGCGGTCTATGTGGCCGTTGCCGGCCTGCCATTGCCCACCGTCTCGGCGGCACTGTATACCGCGCCGCTGATCATCACGCTGCTCTCGGGCCTCGCGCCCGGTAGGCGAATGGCGATCGGGGAGATCGGTGCAGTGGTCGTCGGTTTCGTCGGCGTGCTGATGTTGCTCCAGCCCGGCGGATCGGCGTTTTCCGTGGTGCTCTGGCTGCCGCTGGCAGGCGCGCTGTGCTACGCGCTTGCCGCGCTGGTCACCGGCTCACGCTGTCGCGAGGAGTCGCCGCTGCTGTTGTCGCTCATCCTCAACGTCGCTTTTCTGCTTGTCGGCACGATCATGACGACCGGGCTGACCGTGTGGCCGGTGGCTGCGGAACTGCGCGGCGCCGCACCGTTCGTGCTCAACGGCTGGCAGACGATCACATCCACTGCCCTGCTGCCGGTTGCGGGCCTTGTCACGATGCTGGCGCTGATCATGGTCGTAGCCAACACCAGCATGGCGCGTGCCTATCAGATTGGCCCGGCGCCGATTATCGCGGCCGGCGACTACAGCTATCTGGTGTTCTCCTGTCTGTGGAGCCTGCTGCTGTTCGACGAGGCGCCCACTTTGCTCGGCGGGCTTGGTATCGCCCTGATCGTTGCCGCCGGGCTGTGGGCGAGCGCGGCGGGCAGGGGCCGCTCAGGCTAGCCCGGACACGGGCTCAGCTGCTCGCTGACAGGTAGCGCATAAGCACGAATATCAGCACGATCGTTACAAGCAGAACGATGCCGACGGTCTTCGAATGATTTTTCCAGAGCGTGAGCGCGCGCTGGCCGAAAATAGCCACGAGCAGCGCCAGACCAAAATAACGCAGGCCTCGTGCAATGGCCGCCGCCAGCAGGAACAACCCGATCGGATAACCGGCCACGCCCGCGGCGAGCATGGCGATCTGGAACGGGATCGGAGTGATGCCGATCGACACGATCGCCCAGAAGCCGTTGCGATCGAACTGCTGGCTGAAGCTGTGGTACGCCGACTGCCACCCGAACGTCTCAACCAGCCAGCGCCCCACCGAGCCGAACAGCAACGCCCCGAAGCCGTAGCCCACGAGTGCGCCGAGCAGACAACCGAGCGTGGTGATGGCAGCGATCAGCCAGATTCGCCGTCGATTGGCGAGCATGAAAGGCACCAGCACCAGCTCGATCGGAATCGGCAGGATCAGCGTCTCCAGGAAAGAAGCCACACCGATCAGCACCAGCGCATAGCGCGACTCATTGAGCCGTCGTGACCATGTTTGCACGCGTTTCATGGTGATCCCTGTCGGCCGGCGCGCTACTGCGCGGCCTGAGTCTACCAGCGCCGGCGCCGCAGAGATCCAGGCCTCGAGCGCGCCCATACCGCGTTCATGCAGCAGCGGCCCTCAAATAGGTTGCGCAAACCCGCGCCACGAGACACATTTAAGCCTTGGACAAACATCGAGCCGTCGTTGAGTACATCGGACAAGGAACTGGCACTCAAGCTGGCCGCGCTCGCCGCCGTGCCGGACCCGATCTTCATCCTTACCGAAAGCGGCCGCTATGCAGCCATCATCGGTGGGCCGGATCGTGGTCTGTATCACGATGGCTCCTGTTTAGTGGATTTCAGCATCTACGACGTGCTGCCCGACGCCAAGGCCGACTGGTTCATCGAGCAGATCCGCCGCACGCTGGCCGAGGATCAACTCCGGATCGTGGAGTATTCACTGGCCGGGGCGGACGGCGACGGGCTCGACGCGTACGCCGGCCCAGACGGCCAAGCCTGGTTTGAAGGCCGCATCCAGCCACTGGGGATGCGCGTGGACGGCGAGCGTGCGGTGGTATGGCTTGCCAGCAACATCTCGCGCCGGCATGCGCTCGAAGACCAGCTACGCCAGCTCAGCGAAACCGACGAGCTCACCGGCGTCGGCAACCGGCGCCGACTCATCCAGACCCTCAATCAGTTGCTCGCAGACTACGGCCCCGAGACCTCGCCTATCGCCCTGCTCATGATCGATATCGATTATTTCAAGTCCGTCAACGACTGCTACGGTCACCTCGACGGCGATCAGGTCATCCGCGAACTGGCCCGACTCTGCGACGCACGGATCAAGAGATCCGACCTGTTCGCCCGCCTGGGCGGCGAGGAATTCGCGCTGGTGCTTAACAACACCACGCCCGATAAGGCCATGCTTGTTGCCGAACGACTGCGTGCGGCCGTGGCCGACCATGTATTCAAGCTCGGCAGCGGCGCCACCCTCGATCTTACCGTGAGTATTGGCGTGAGCATTGCGTGTCCCACCGCACGGCGCACAAACGACCTGCTGCGGCTGGCTGATACCGCGCTCTACGATGCCAAGCGCCAAGGTCGAAACCAGGCCATTCTGTCCAGAGCGCACCGGCCCGAGAGCCAGGCCAGGCCCGCCTGACTGGCCGCGAGCAGCCCCACGTCAGAATCACGGCGTTTTTGCAGTTCGGGCGCCGCACTGTTTATATAGGGGTGCAGAACTCGCTCTTCGACCAGCGCTCGACTCGATTCGATTGACGATGAGCGTATGGCCCCAACTCGCGATCACCGGTCATCCCGATGCACCCTTATTACACTCTGGACGGCGGCAAGACGATCATCGCCGTGTTGCTATTAACCCTGGGTTCGGCCGTGCTGACCCAGCCAGCGCTGGCTGCCGGCAAGCCGGTCTGGCAGAGCATGGAAGTCACGGCGACGTCCTTCACGCTGGCCGAGGAAGAAACCAAGAAAGGCAACGCCGGCCTGACCGCCTTCGGCGATCTGCTCAAACCCACCTCCAAGGCGATCGCCGTATCCCGCGATCTGCTCCGCAAGGGGCTGACGCATGGCACCAGAATCCGGGTGGAAGGCCTGCCGGATGTCTACACCGTGCGCGACAAGATGCACCGCCGCTGGCGGGACAAGATCGATATCCTGTTTGCCAAGAGACAGCGCGCGCTGAACTGGGGCAAACAGACCGTCACGATCCAGTACCTGGCACCCAACTAGGGCGGACGGCGGTTCACGCCGCGCCCGGTCTAGCGCCGCCACCAGTTGGTCTTGGCCAGATCCACGACCTCGTCACCGCGCCCGCTCATCACCGCGCGCAGCATGTACAGCGAAAAGCCGCGCGCCTGCTCGGCTTCGATACGCGGCGGCATGGACAGCTCCTGCTTGGCCGTCCGCACGTCGATGAGCGCGGGGCCATCGTGGGAAAACGCCCGTGACAGCGCGTCGTCCAGATCCTCGGACGAGGTAACTCGTGTACCCCGGATACCCAGCGATTCGGCCAGCCGCGCGTAGTCGACGGTGGGAAGGTCAGTGGTTGAGTCGACATAGCCGGCCGCTTTCATCTCCATGGCCACGAACCCCAGCGTCTCGTTGTTATAGACCACCACTTTCACGGGCAGCTGCTCTGCAGCCAGCGTGATCAGATCGCCCATGAGCATGGCCAGGCCGCCGTCGCCGGCCAGCGCTATAATCTGGCGGCCCGGAAAAGCGGCCTGCCAACCCATCGCCGCCGGCACGGCCACTGCCATTGAGCCGTGCATGAAGGAGCCCGTCAACCGGCGCTCGCGGGTCATCTGGATATAGCGCGCCGCCCATACCGTGGGCGTGCCGACATCGGCGGTGAACACGGCGTTTTCTGCGGCCAGGGCGCTCACCCGGGCAGTCAGATACTGCGGATGCAGCGGCTTGTCCTGGTCGCGCACCGTGGCCAGCTCATCCAGCTCGGCGCGTGACTTGCGATAATGTTTCTGCGACTCGTCGAGGAACCTGGTATCAGCTTTTTCTGCCAGCCTTGGCAACAGGCGTTCGAGCGTCGGGCCGATATCACCCACCAGCCCTTGAAGCAGCGGACTGCGTCGGCCCAGATGGCCGCCGCGGATATCGATCTGCACGATGCGTCCGTGCACGGGAAAGAACTCGCGATACGGAAAGTTCGTGCCGAGCATGATCAGCAGATCGCATTCGCGCATGGCGTGATAGCCCGACGCAAAGCCGATCAGCCCGGTCATGCCCACGTCATAGGGGTTGTCGTATTCGAGCGACTGCTTGCCGCGCAGCGCGTGCACTACCGGTGCCTTGAGCCGCTCGGCCAGAGCCACGACCTCGTCGTGATAGCCCTGACAGCCATAACCACCCAGAATCGCGACCTTGCCCGCGTCGTTGATCACCTGTGCGAGCGCATCCAACGCCGGGTCCGGCGGCACCACGAGCGGGGCAACCGGCGCATGCCAGCCCATCTGCTGAGGCGAAACATTGGCCAACGCCACATCGCCGGGCAGCACGATCACGGACACCGAGCGGTTGATGATCGCGCTGTTCATGGCAGCCTCGATCACCCGCGGCACCTGGGCCGGGTTGGAGATCAGCTCGCAGTAGTCGCTGCACTCGCGGAACATATCCTGCGGGTGTGTTTCCTGAAAATAGCCCAGGCCGATCTCGCTGGACGGAATCTGGGCCGCGATCACCAGCATCGGCACATTGGCCCGCTGGGCCTCGAACAGCCCGTTGATCAGATGCAGATTACCCGGCCCACAGGAGCCCGCACATACCGCCAGCCCGCCACGGGCGTCGGCCTCGTGGGCGGCCGCCAGCGCAGCGACTTCTTCATGGCGTACGCCGCGCCAGCGGATATTGTCGCGGGTGCGCAGCGCTTCGGTGAAGCCGTTGAGCGAGTCGCCCGGCAGGCCCCAGACGTGTTGTACGTCCGCCTGTATGAGCAGTTCGACCAGCAGATCGGCAATCGTATATTCGGCCATGACGGCATCCTCGGACGCGATCGATCGACAATCGCGTGAAATAGAACCAGCTTATACCTGTATTTTACACGCATAAGCGCGACGGTCGGCGTGTCATCTCCCGACGCTCGCGGTATCCGCCAGCATACGACGACGCGCGCCGATGATCGCGTGATCATCCGGGCGCTGCGCAAAAGCGATCACGGCGAGATCGGCGCGCGCCACGCCAAACGGCAATACCAGCGACGCCCGATACGGCTGGCGACCGGCGGCACCCGCGGGGTTGCTATGGGCCTGGATCAGCGTACGCACCAGCCCGTCCTCACGAAGGGTGCGATGCGCGTTCTCACCCGCACCGATCTTCGAGACCACGCTGTTCTGGACCAGCGCCACCCATATTTCGGTGCCGCTGTCCGCGGGGTGGCCCTGAAAACCCACAGCCACGTCCAGCGACCCGTTGCCAGCCGGCACCCAGTCGAGCGTGATAGGCCGATCCGCCTGGCCGGAAAGTGTCTCGATCGCGGTGCGGATCTCCTGTTTCCAGGTGCCGACGGTCGAGGTCGTTCCGTTGATGATCAGCTGCGGGGTATAGACCTTGCCCTGGAAATTGTCCCAGCCGTACATCTGCTGACGATCCGTGAACTGCGCACTCGAGTAGCGATCGATCCAGCCGTAGGGGTTCCAGTAATCGACGTGTTCCGACAGCAGGATCAGATCGATGCCGGGCGGCGGTGAGCGCTGCAGTTCGCTCATGAACTCATCGGCGGGCGGACACTGTTCGCAGCTGTTCGATGTGAACAATTCGAGCACGACCGGGCGCTTGACGGTATCGGCTGACGCCGAGTTGGCAATCAGCAGCAGGCCGAAGACAGCAGCGAGCATGGATCGCATAGGGTGCAGTGGGTTCATGGACTGACAGTACGCGCGTGACATGAATCGGCGTCCCGGGGCTTGCTTGCGCCAGTAGTTCGAGCGACGTATCCAGTGGCTTGCGTGATTCATCCTGCGATGCCTACCCGTCGGGATAATTGCCATTATCTTCACCAAGCCCGGACCGGCGCAATCGCTGCACACCCTTGCGATGTGCCGTGATGAACACCAGAACGGCCGCTCGTCAGCGGCTATACCTGTCGATAATAATTACACTTTTCGAGAGCCGTTTGTTTTTTATATTGGAAAACATCACGTTGTAATTCGGCCCCAGTCTTGCAGGCACTCCCCGACCCAACACGAGAGGAGGATGCCCAAATGACGATTCATCGCCACCATGCGATCGCGCTGCTCGCGGTCACGCTCATGAGCTTCGGCCTGGTGGGAAGCGCTAATGCAGCCGCCATCAAGTTCACGCCCGACGCCGACCTGACCACACCGTTCACTTTTTCGCTGGGCGGTGGCGCGGCCAGCTATACGTTCAACGCCCGCAATACGCTGTTCAACGACCCTGTGGGCGTCTCCACCGCAGGCACCGGTCTGGTCTCCAGCCTGGGCGCACCGTTCAACGATCCGGCCCAGCCCAGCGGATTCTTCCCGAATGTGACCTTCGGCCCCGACGACGGCATGAATTATGTGTCCTATAACGACCGCGTCGGCCGGATTGGCACCTCGACCGCGGATGTGTTCATCGGGCTGAAGTATCTCCTGGGCGACGATGCCTTTTATGGCTATGCACGAGTGGTGGGTTCACAGACGGTAGGCAATAACTTGAACTACCGGCCGCGTCTGCTCTCCTACGGTTTCCAGACCACCGCCAACACGGCGATCGTGACCGGCGAAGGCACACTGCAGGTGCCTGAGCCTTCGTCTATTGCGATGTTTGCCGGCGGCTTTGCGCTGATCGGACTGTTGTGTCTCGGTCGTCGACGCCAGACGATTGCGCCTCTGGCGAGCTAAGCGAGCGGCAATTCGCTGCGAGGGGGCCAGCGTCTGCCATGCACAGGCGCTGGCCTCATCAAGCGCTTGCCCCTCGTACACCAGGGCGGCAACCGTTGCAGATCCAGACTGGCAGTAAGTTCAGTGCTCGACGACGGCGACGCGGATGCCCGTCTGTTCTGGTACAACCCCGAAGCGTCGGCGAGAGCGCCGAGATCAAGGCCGACCATCTCCTACCGGAATTGGTCTTGTGCGGCACAGCGCCGCGTTGACACTGTTGCGATCGATCCGCGCCTCATTCGATACTCAGGCGCCACAGGAGAATCGATCATGGCCCGTCTACCCTATGCCGACCCTGTCGCGGTGGCCGACCGACCGCTGGTCGAAGCCATTTCGGCGCAGCGCGGCGAAATCCTTCATCTGTACCAGATGCTGCTGCACAGCCCGCCGCTGACCGCGGGCTGGCTGCACTACCTGAGCGCAATCCGCCAGCAGTGCGGGCTGCCCGGCGCCATACGGGAACTGGTGATCATGCGTATCGCACAGCTCAACCGGGCCGCCTACGAAGCCGAGCAGCACGCGCCGATCGCGCTTGCCGAAGGCATCAGCCAGGCCCAGCTGGATGCGCTGGAGGACTGGCGCGCCAGCCACCTGTTCGACGACACCCAGCAGGCCGTGCTCGCCCTGACCGACGCCATGACCCAGACCGTGCAGGTACCCAACGCGGTATTCGAGGCCGCACGGCGCCATTTCAACGCCACTGGCATGGTGGAACTGGTGGGCGTGATAGCCGCTTACAACATGGTTTCGCGTTTTCTGGAAGCGCTGGAGATCGATTCGCGCGATGAACGCCCGCCGGCGACCTGAAGACGCCGGGCGCGAGCGTATGCCCGTAGATGGCCAGCGCATGGCAAGACCGGGCGACGGGCGCTAGTCGATAGCGCTCGGATGGCGTCGCAGCTCCTCGACAAAGCCGAACCGGGCGTGATCGGTGATGCGGTCCGGATACAGAACGCCCATCAGGTGATCGTATTCGTGCTGCACCACGCGGGCATGAAAACCACCCGCCTCACGCTCGATCCGCTGGCCTTTGGCGTCCAGCCCGCGATAACGGATACGCGCCCAGCGCGACACATAGCCCTGCAGGCCCGGAATCGACAGACAGCCTTCCCAGCCGCCGACCGTCTCTTCACCGATCGCCTCGATCTCGGGATTGATCAGCACCGTCAGCGGCACGCCGTCGTCGTCCTCGTCTGCGGCCGTGCGCGAGGGCGGCACGAAGAACATCATCACCGCCTGGGACACATAGACCTGTGGTGCCGCCAGCCCCACGCCCTCGGCATCCGCCAGCGTGTCCTTCATGTCGGCAATCAGGCGCTGTATCTCGGCGCTGGCCGGGTCCGCGACTGCTGCAGCCGGCTGTCTCAATACCGGGTGGCCCATACGGGCAATCTTCAATATCGCCATCGTGGATGATCTTGTGAATCGTGCCGGTCAGGATAACCCCAACGACCGCCAAGGCTAGGTTTTTGGTCTGAGTGGCTCGAGCAGGGCAGACAGACCGTTGTGATCGATCTCGTGCATGAGCGCCAGCAACCGGCCAGTCTCACCGCTGGGAAAGCCCGAACGCGCGAACCAGTTCAGGTAATGCCCCGGCAGATCGGCCAGCAGCCAGCCCTCGTACTTGCCGAACGGCATGACAGTGGTAACCAGCTTGGGTAAGTCCTGCGGATCCATGACAGTGCGACCAGACTTGGCGACGGCGCGTAGCATGCATGACAGACACCGGCACACGCCAATGCATCACCGCGACCATCGAGGCCGTATTCATGTTCATGAATATCCATATCGAATACCGGCGTCCTGGCACGTTCTGCATGGCGATTCTGCTCGCCGTCGCGATGCTCACGGCGAGCGGTTGTGCCACGCTCGGCAGCGATCGGGACGCATCGGCCGAGCCGCCCTTCACCGCAGCCGGCGCGTCGGCCCGCGATCAGCTCAACGACGGCTACAGCGATCTGTACGCCACCGCCGACGCACTGTCGCAGGTCGACCGGATCTTCTATGTGAAGTTCGAATCCGACGCGGTCCAGCGTGTGGTGCAGGACATCACCCAGTACAACGGCCAGCTGGCCAAGCGCTTGAGCGCGCTTACCAGTGATTTTCCGGCGCTGGATATCGGCCGGCAAACCGCACCGCCCATCATCCGGGCGGCGCGCGAGGCCCAGAAGAAAGCCACCCTCAAGCGGTTCGCGCCCGTGGTCGGCGCCTCCGGTGCCGCTTTCGAGCGCGGCATTCTCATCCGCCTGCTGGGCGCGGTCGATCAGCAGCACTATATTGCCGCAACGCTCGCCGCACGCGAGCCGGTGCCGGCGCTGTCGAAGATCATGGGCCACGCAGCTGATCGATATGCCGGCCTCTATGACGAGATCGATACACTGCTCAAGGCGCGTTTCTATCGCTAAGGCCTGTGGGCGCTTCCCACGGCAACCGGCCCTGATCTAACCGGCAGCCCGGCTGCCCATTAGAGGCCTGACTATCGCTGCTTGCGGCACGAGTCAGTGCCCGCGCTGACCCAGGTCGAAAGGGCTGACCGGCCAGCGCGGCCGGCGCTGAAGCCGCTGGCCGTCTGCGGCGTCCAGATCGTGTGTGTCGAGCGTCGTCGGCAGCCGTACGTCGGCGATCAGGCGATCGTGCGCATGCGCGGCCGTCACGCGCTGGTCAATAGCAGCCGCCAGACCGGCCCGCATGGCGGATTCGCCGTGATTGATGAACACCGTTGCCGGTCGCGCGGCTGCAGCAGGCTGCCGGCGCTCGAAGACGAACCGCAGCAGCGCGTCGATATCGCCGTGACCGGAATAATAATCACCGAAATCCACGAGCCGCGCCCGGATATGGACCGGGTCGATACGCGCCTTACCGAGCGCCAGCGGCCCGCCTGCCCACTCGCCCGCCATCAGCTGGCGCAGGCGCCCGGCACCGGTGTTGGGCGGCGCATAGCCACAGAGCACGATGGTAGCCGCGGGGTTGCTGATCTGGTCGGCAATGAAATCAACGATCCTTCCGCCCTCACACATGCCGCTGCCGGCCAGGGCCACCATCCGGCTGAGCGCCGGGTCGTGCATGGCCCGCAGGGTGCCCTGCGGTGCGCGATTGCGCCGCACGCGGGCCCAGAGCGCGGCGAGATACGAGTCGAGCGCCGACTCGTCAGCCAGGCCCAGGCGCGCGGCCATCTCGGGATTACGATACGCCGTCGGCTCGAGCGGGCCGTCCCCACGGCTGAGCATGGCCGCATATACATCGGTCATGCGTGCCGCCAGCGGTGCATCGAGCGACAGCCAGCGCGGCCGGCCCTGACCGTCGGGCCGGCCGGCGCCGGTGGTACGCAGCACCAGATCCAGGTCGAACCACAGCTCCTGTGCTCGATGAATGGCAAAACAGGGCACGACCACCGGCCCGCCGCCGCGTGCATCACTGTCGGCCAGCATCTGTGACCAGGCAGCCATGCGGTCGTCGAATGACTTGTAGTGGGCCGCACGCGCCGGCTCGCCGCCACGGGTGGACTCCACCACCAGATAATCGGCGTCGTCCGGCACGCTCTGGCCTGCAAGCAGCGATTGATACGGATTGTCCGGCGTATTGCCGCCGATATCACCGCTGAAGACAATCGACCGGGCGATGCCGACACGGCTGCGCCAGCCGATAGTCACCGCCACCGCACCCAGAATATGGGCGCTGCGATGGAACGTGATTGCCACGCCGTGCAGGCGCATGGGCCGGTCGAAGACGAAATCGGCACGCCCATCGAGTGGCTGGAAATCGATCATCTCCACGTCGTCGGCGTCATATTCGCGTGAGAATCGGGCGCCGTCCAGAAGTGCGATACGCGTCATCCAGGCGGTCGCCTCGGTGCAGTACACCGGCCCGCGAAAGCCCGCCCGATGCAGCTGTGGCAGGCGTCCGCAGTGGTCGCGATGCGCGTGCGTGAGCAGCACGAAACCCAGTTGGCGCGCATCGAACGGCAACGTTGGTGCACCCTCGGCCACACCGGCCCCGCGATCGGCGTAGGCGCCGCAGTCCACCAGACAGCGAAGCTTGAGCCGCTCGTCGGTCAACAGGCTGCAGGAACCGGTGACACCGTCGGCACCACCAAGAAAAGTCAGGTTCATGGGAGGGTCGTCGAAAGATCGAGAGTGGGCACGCTGGCTAGCGTGCAAAAGACATCAGGAGCGTAGCGGTTTACGTCGGAGCCGACCGGATTGGACGCGAACCGGCCTGACCCGCGACGGCCCGGCTACAACGCACAAAGCGTCCCTCAAGACGCACAATTGCAAACCCCAAATAAATTTGGTATTCCGCGCGTAAACAGGCGTACATTGGTAGCGTTGTACACCCGCCTCGCCCACTCCCCGGAGTTTCATGCAAGTATTCGATAACCCAGTCGGCCCCGGTTCGCTCTGGTTCGATAATCTATCCACCGCCGACGGTATACCCGTGGCCTACGACCCGCAGGCACGGGCATTCCTGCCGATGCCGCCGTTCTGTGCCAATCGTGAGCGCATCGGCTGCAACTGGATCGCGCCCGAGGAAGGGGCATTCTGTCGCGCCTGCGAAATGACCGCGCTGGCCCCGGATCCCACTATCGACGACGCTGTTGCCAACTGGGCAACCACCGAGGCCGCCAAGCGCTGGGCGATCGATAATCTCGGCCGTTGGCAATGGTTCCGGCCCGAGGATCCGGGCACGCGCCCGGTGTTCCATATGCTCGCCGAGGACGGCGCGCCAGCGCCGATGGGCCATGCCTACGGGGTGGTCACCATCAGCGTCGCGGAGGCGGATCCGATCGTACGCATCACCCGCCGGCAGGCGCTGGGCGAGCCTTATCGCACCATGATCGGGCATATGCGCCACGAAATTGCGCATATGCTGTGGTGGCGCCTGAGCCTGCGCGACGATTTCATGGATGCGTTCCGCGCCATGTTCGGCGACGAGCGCGAGGATTACGGCGAGGCACTTCAACGGCATTACCACAACGGCCCGCCAGCCGACTGGTCACAGCGTTTTCTGACCACTTATGCGTCTGCGCATCCGCACGAGGACTGGGCTGAAACGACCGCCCATCTGCTGCACTTGACTGATATCAGCGACAGCTTTGTTGCAGCTGGCATGTCGTCTGAAGCGCTGCCGGCACCAGGGTGGAATCCTTATACGGAAACCGACTCCGAGCGGCTGATCCATATCGCGGCCTCGCTGGCCGTCGGCATCAATCACGTCAACCGCTCGATGGGGCTGCCGGATCTCTACCCGTTCATGCTGGCCAGCGCCACCCACCAGAAACTGGCTTTTGTTCATGACTGGCTGCGCCGCGGCGCCCAGGGGCTGTAACCACGCGCCAGGCAGCTATCGACCGGGTGATGCCCGGTCGATCGCATCCAGCCGAAAACGCCCGTCAGCGTCCAGAAAGACGTTACGAGCCAAATCGAACTGATGCGAACGGCTTTCCAGGAAGTGCATCAGATAGCCGGCCGTGTTCGGCAGGATCACCAGATCGCCTCGCGCCACCCCGTTTGGGAATCGAAACCGCCGTTTATAGATGAACTCGGATTCGGTGCAATAGGTGCCGGTAAGAAAGCCTTCAGCCGGCTCACCGGCCGCGCGGCCGTCAACCGGGATCATGAACGGGTCGAACATCACCTCGGCAAAGCCGGTACGGAACTGGGTGCGGTTGAGCTCCAGCCCGATCACCAGATTGCCCTGGGTATCATGTTTGCGATGCGCCACGCGGGCGATGGTCAGCCCGCAGCCATCGAGCACGCTGCGCCCCGGTTCGCAGCGTAGTTCGAGTTGCAACGCGCTGAGCCAGCGATGGAGCGGCCGGCCGTGGTGCACCGTATCCAGCACCTGCGCCAACCAGGCGTCCTGCACGATCGCATGGGCGGTCGGATACGCGTCCGGTGCGCCCCAGGCGCCGTCGATACGGCGCCGGCCAAGCGTGTCGTTGGCGTAGGTGATCGGCTCGCCTCGGTTATCCAGTGCGTCGGCGTGCGCGTCCAGATACGCATCACACTGGTTTTCGTCGGCCAGATAGCGCATCGGCAACCCGCCGCCGATATCGACAAACAGCGGACCGGTCCCGCGCGCTCGAAGACGTTCAAGCATCGGCAGCAGAGCCGCGATAGCCGAGGCGCGATGACCCGGATCGTAGCCGCCCAGATGAAACTGCAGGCCGTGCAGATCCAGCGCCGGATGATCGCTCTCGATACGCGTGATTAACGCCGCCAGATCCTCAACTGAATAGCCGAACCGCGAATGCAGGACGTCGCCCTCGTGGGCGAACCCGGCGACCCGCAGGCCAATCGGGGTCTGGGTGCCTGCCTTGACGGCCAGCGCGGCAAGCAGCGCCAACTCGTCGTCGTTATCCACAATAACGGTGACGCCGTGGGCCACACACAGCGCCATCAGCGCCTCGGTCTTGATGCCGGCAGTACAGATGATCCGCGCCGGGTCCACGCCAGATTCAAGCGATTGGCTGACCTCGGCAACGCTCGCGGCATCAATACCGCTCTGCGCGTCGCGTGCGGCAACGACATACGACAGACACTTGTTGGCCTTGCGGGCGAAATACGGCCGGCAGGCCAGATCGCGCGTATCGGCTACGTTCTGCAGGGCTTGCAGATTGGCCACGAACGGCGCGGTGGACTGGATATTGACCGGCGAGCCGTGTTCGGCGACCAGCGCGGCTGGCGCGGGCGACGACAACAGCTCGGCCATCCAGGGCGCCATGCGCGCCTGCAAGGGCACCACGCCGTGGCAATAAGACAACAGATCAATCATGCAGAAGACATCTTGTGAGCAGGACGCGCCGACTGGCCCGTCGGTGATTCATGGGCCAGGCACAGTTGCCTGGCCCATTGCGCAGGCGTTGTATGCAGCGTACGGCTGAGCGTGTCGTTGCCAAGCACGGACAGTTCGGTCACGCGGCCGATCACGGCAATGCCGGCCAGCGTGCGGGCGCTGCCGGCGACACAAGGGCGCCCCGCCGGGTCGACCTTGAGCGTGCCGAACGCTGTCAACGCCAGCTGTTCGTTGTTGATCAGGCCCGGCAACGGGCCGGCGGCATCGAAGCGCCAGGGCGCCGGTATCGTGGCGTCGATATCGACATCCCCGGCTGATACGCCGCGGCCGAGATCCAGACGCACGATATCGGCATCGATCAGCGCCAGCAGGCGCGCGATATTAGACGCCGCCGGTCCAAAGGCAATACGTTCCATCTCCACGGCAATCGCGCGAAAGCCGGCCACGGCGAGCCGGGCGAGCCCGCCGTGGCTGATCAATCGAACCAGCTGCGGATAGACGCCGCGCCAGACCAGCGCCAGCGCCACGGCGACGTCCGGTGCCGCGCGGCCCGTGGCCACCTGCCAGGCATGCCGCATGGCCGCGGTCGCCGCATCGCCGTCCATCACGTGGCTGCGCCATGCCGTGAACCAGCGCGCGGCCTCGCCTGGAGCGGCTGCGATAAACGCATCGGCGCTACGACAGAACATGGGCCAGACGTCGGCCTCGAAATCGCCAATCGGGCGTTCGAACGCATCCAGTGCCGCTGCCAACGCCGCCACCACGCCCGTTCGATGCGTATCCATCGCCACCACGCCGGCCTCCGGCTTGGCCAGCATAGGCCGCCCCGAACGCGACATCGGCCGGATACACGCCGGCTCACGGCCACTGGCGCGATAGGCGAGCTGGCCGTGGCCGGCGTCTTCGAAACGCCCGCCACGGCCCACCGTCAGAGACAGCGCGGCATCGATGAATGTCAGGCCAAACCCGCGGCAGCGTAGCGATCCTGCGAGACGCTCCTGTGCGTCGGCCAGCCGCTGGGGTGGATATACGGACAAAGGCCGCGCATCGTCCGCCTGCTGCCAGCGCTGATGACCGGTGACGATCAGCACCTCGTCAAAGCACGCTGACCGGCGCCCATGCCCCACCTGCCAGCGATTGCCCTCACGATTGATACGCGTGACAAACGCCCGCTCGATCTGCAGCGAGACGTTCGCGGGCAGACTGGCACGCAGCCGCTTAAAGCACGCCACCAGATACTCACCGACGCGCGCGCGCGGCAGATAAGCGTGCGGGTCGGCCTGTGCCGGATATGTATCGGCCAGCCAGGCCAGCAGCGACGGACGATGGGCATTGGCCGCAAACGATCGATCCCAGGCATCGATCATGGCGGCGCTGAAGTTCATCAACAGATAATCAGGCTGATCGGGCGCATATACCGGCCCTGCGCCCAGTGCCGGGTGCGGCTCGTAGAGCGTGACCACAAAATTGCGATCCGGCGTCTGTGCAGCCATGCCGGCCAGGCAGTCGAGCGCGAACAAGCCGCGCGGGCCGCCGCCGACGATCGCGATCTGGCGGCGATCAGGCATGCACGTCGTCCATCATGCGTCGGATATCGGCCGCAGTCTGGCCCAGTGTCTTGTCGACCCATACATCGTTGAAGATGGTATCCAGATAACGCGTGCCGCTGTCGTGCAGGATCACGGCTACGCGCTGGCCGCGCAGGGCGTCGGCCTGGCGTCGCACGGCTTCGAGCACGCCGCCGGCCGAGCCGCCGACCAGTATGGCCTCACGCTCGGCCGCCCGCCGACAACCGGCCACACAGCGCGCATCGCTGACGCGCACCACCTGCGAGAACTGCTGGCCCACCGCCAACGCAGGAATGCGTCCGGCGCCCATGCCCGGGATGAACCGCGGGCCAGCCGTGCCGTTGAACAAGGTACTGCCCTGGGCGTCGACGACCACCACGCGCGTCCGGCGCCCGTGCTCAGCCAGATAATCCCGACAGCCCTGGGCCGTGCCGGTGCTGCTGGTGGCTACGAACAGCGTATCGATATTGCCATCCATCGCTGCGTCGATTTCGGCGATGGTGCCGATCTGGTGCGCGGTCGGGTTGTCGCGATTGGCATACTGGTTGAGCCAGACCGCGCCTGGCACCGATGCCACGATCTGCTCGACCGCTACCATGCGTGCGGCCAGCAGATCGCCGTCGAGTGCTTCGGTCACCAGGTGAATCTCGGCGCCCAGCGCCCGCATGATGGCTACGTTCTGGGCCTGGGCGTTGCGATCGACCACACAAATCAGGCGCAGGCCATGATAGCGACAGATCTGTGCCAGCCCGATCCCCATATTCCCCGACGACGATTCGACCAGCGTTGTCGACGTGGAAATATCGCCACGCGCCAACGCCTGCTCGACCATATGCCGCGCTGGGCGATCCTTGGCCGAGCCGCCGGGGTTGAACGCCTCGAGCTTGGCATACAGATCGATATCGTCGCGCTCAAGATAGCGCCCCAGGCGCATCATTGGCGTATCGCCGATCAGCCCGACCACGCTGTCGGCTATCTCGGACAACGCCACCTCATCAACGCGAAGCGGTAACACCATGACCTGACTCCTGAAAAACCGGGCCTCGACAAGCGCGGTGACCCGTTAGCAGGTCGTGGGTACGCCTGCTGATCCTGCGTGGGCACAGACGCGATCGATTACTGCGCGCCTGGCAAGCGCATTAACGCTCGACGCACAAAACAGGTCAATCCGTAGCGCAACTGACGAGCGCCCGCTGCTGCGCCTCCAGCATGGGCTGGGCCTGATTCGCCAGGGCGTCGGAACCCGCTGACAGCGTCAGCCGTTTGCGCGCCGGCTCACAAGTGATCACGATCGCTTGGCGACACGGGCTTCCCGCTGGAGCGTTCAGCGTCGGCGCCGTTGAGCAGCCCGTTTCGATCGAGCCGGTCGTGCAATGTGCGTATTTCACCCCGGAGCACCTGGATCTCGTGATACAGCGCACGCGTCATATCGCGTTGAGCGCGCGACTCACGCGATTCGCGCTCGCTATTGTCGTGTACGAACATCGAACTGATATAGGCCGCAAAACTGCCGAAAAGACCCACGCCACAGATCATCAGAATAACGGCAACGATTCGCCCCAGCGTGGTCACCGGATAGAAGTCGCCGTACCCGACCGTGGTCACGGTAACCACCGCCCACCACAGCGCTTCCTCGGCGGTGTTGATGGGGCTGGTCGGATCCGGACTTTCCACCAACAGCATCGTGATCGCGCCGAACGCCACCAGCAGGACGGTCGCCGTCGCGGCCGAGGCAAACACGCCTTCGGCACGATTGCGGAACAGTAGTCTCCAGATCATCTGTGCAGACTTGACCGCGCGCAGCGCCCGGAGCACGCGCACCACGCGAAACAGCCGCGCGCCCTGGAACAGCCCGGCGGGAATACATGCCAGCAGATCGATCCAGCCCCAGCGCATATACGCCAGCTTGCTGCGGGCGCGGGCAAAGCGTTGGCAGAAGTCGGCGAAGAAGAACAGGCAGACGATATAGTCCATGTACTGCATCAGCTGCGAGATCTCGCTCGGCAGCGTCAACAGCAGATCCGCCAGCATCGCGCCGATCACATAGACCGACAGCACCAGGATGAAAAGCTGGAAAGGGGTGACACGTTCCTTCACGACTCGATGGGCCCGTTGTTCTGCTCTATAAGGACGCAGGATAGCCTGTCTCGATCCTTTATCTGACTCGGCAGATCGGGTCGGCCCGCATGTTCTGGCTCGGCGATTGTTCCAGGCGTTGCCATCGGCCCGAGCTTGCGTCCCGCAACTGGTCAGGGCCTGGTCAGGGTCGGGGCCGGACGCTGCGCCCGGACGACTTCTTGTAGCACCGCCGTCGAGCCAGTGATGCGTGACGAACGCAAGCCGCGAGGATTCAATCAGAGATTCATTGCTACAGCGCCTTCACGGATACGGTTATCCACGTCAGTGTCGATAATCAGCGAGCGACTTGTCTCGTCACCCTGTGGCGGCTGATGCCGTCATGGCTGGAACCCGCGGCACCCTGTTCATCGCCGTTCGGCAACCGTGTATCGCTTGTAACGATGGCTTGCCGTGGGTACAGAAAATCGCCTCGGGCCAGATCAGAACCCCGCCGATGGCTACGATGTGCACACTCCAGCTAACTTTTGTCGATACAAATATCTGGTTTTATTGTTCTTTATCGAAAAGAGTCCTGGGCGACCCAGTTTCGCATGGTGCTCTGCCACGATTCGAGGTAACGTGAAAGCTGGGGAAAATATAGGGGAAGACTCGATGGATCAGCTCGCGCGCAGACTCGGTCTCAAGACCGATCCCACCATTTTCTTTGTCTCGGCGGGGATCATGGTGGTCTTCCTGATCGCCCTTTTGATCGCGCCCGAGGCCATTGGTGACGCTTTCGGTGCAGGCCGTGCCTGGATCGTCACCAATCTTGGCTGGTTCTTCATATTCGGCGTGACCACCTGGGTCATATTTCTGTTGTGGGTCGCGCTCAGCCGTTACGGCTCGATCCGTCTGGGCGGCAACGACGCCAAGCCGGACTACGGCAATATTTCCTGGTTCACCATGCTCTTTGCCGGCGGTATCGGCACGGTGCTGATGTTCTGGGGCGTTGCCGAGCCCATCTCCCATTTCTCGACGCCACCGCGTCCGGAGGTTGTGCCCTTCTCTCCGGAAGCCGCAGACGATGCGATGGGCTTTGCGATCTATCATCTGGGCCTTCACACCTGGGCGATCTTCACCCTGCCGGGCCTGGCATTCGCGTATTTCATCTACCGATATGACCTGCCGATGCGCTTCAGCTCGGTGTTCTACTCGCTCATCGGCGACCGAATATACGGCCCGCTCGGCAAGTCGCTGGATATCTTCGCTATTCTCGGCACGCTGTTCGGCGTGGCTGTTTCTATCGGCCTGGGCACGCAACAGATCAATGCCGGCCTGACCGAACTACTCGGCGTATCTGATTCGGTCACGACCAAGGTCATCATCATCGCCGTGCTCACCACCGTGGCCGTGGGCTCGATCACGGCCGGGCTGGACGCGGGCGTCAAGCTACTGTCGAACATCAATATCGGCATGGCCGTGGGTCTGATGATCTTCGTGCTCGTTACCGGCTCGACCGTGTTCCTGCTGCGCTCGATTATCGAGACCTTCGGGATCTATATCTCCAATATCGTACCGATGGCGTTCTGGAACGATGCGCTGGCCGAGTACACACACGAAGAAGGCGGCTGGGGCTGGCAGGGCAGCTGGACCGTGTTCTACTGGGCCTGGACCGTGACCTGGTCGCCGTTCATCGGCATTTTCGTGGCCCGCATATCGCGCGGCCGCACTATCCGCGAATTCGTACTCGGGGTGCTGTTCGCGCCGTCGATATTCACCCTGATCTGGTTCGCAATCTTCGGCTGGTCGGCCATGCAGATCGACGGCATTGGCGAGGAGGCCCGCGCGGCACTCGGTGCCCAGGCCGGCTCGCTGTCCACCGCCGTGAGCGAAAGCATACCGCTGGCCATGTTCGCGTTCTTCGAACACTTCCCCTTCGCGACCCTGATCAAGGGACTGGCAGTGGTCATTGTTGCCATCTTCTTTGCCACCTCGTCCGACTCGGCCTCGCTGGTCGTGGATATGCTCTGTACAGGCGAAGCCGATCCGGGGCCGGTCCATCAGCGCATGTTCTGGGGGATTTCCGAAGGTGTGCTGGCCGCGATGCTGATAGTGCTTGCCGGTGAAGCCGGACTCACCGCCCTGCAACAGGTGATTACCGTGGTCGGGCTGCCGATGTTCATTCTGGTATTCGCCATGATGTTCGCCCTGCTGCGCGGCCTGTCGCAGGAAGATCTCAGTGGCGTGACCGTGGGCCAGCGGCCCGAAGCCAAGGATCTGTAGGTCGCTGTTGTAACCCCCGGTCAGCCAAGCCTGACTGATCGGGGCGGCAACCAGCGGACTCGGCACAGGCCGCTGGTGCTGCATGGCGAATCGGTATTTACACAGCAACCCAAGCGAGGCCTGGGCGCATTCTCCGTAGCGCTACAAGGGGAATTGGTCGAGCGCCACAGCAGAGTTGGCGTAGTGCACAGCCCGAGATTCTCTCAAGAGCAGGCACGAGCGACAGGTACGCTCTGGCGTTCGTGGGACCACGAATTTCGCTGATCGGAAAGCCGAATATACGCCGTCGCAGTCGACGACATCGGCAGTCGGCCACGATCGGCGCCTATTGAGCCTGAAAATAGAACAGGCCGCGCCATCCATCGGTATCAGGATGAGCACGAGGGCCCACAACAGTAAATCATCCCGGCTGCCGACAGAATGCCGACAACCGGGAACGGTGTCCTGCTGTTCTCGACGGCGAGGCGCTAGGGCCTGTTGCCATTTCGTACGAGACCGCGCCAAGGGCTGTTTTGCGGCAAGACGAGGCACCAGCAAGTGCTGTGTAGTTATTCTACTCAAGCGCGCTGTAACGCTGTATTGCCGCATATCGTTAATTTGTTGGGCCCTTGTCCCGAAGGGTTGGGCCTCCCTGAAAAATCGACCAGGGGCCCCAGACTGCGTTGCAAGTCTTGATCGTGGCGAGCCACGATCGGCGACTCGCGCCTTGCCTGAGACCCCTAGTTACATTTTATGGGAGGACGCCAACGCGGCGCTCGAACGAAACGGCAACAGGCCCTAGGCGCGCTCGGTCACTTCCAGCAGGTGATACCCGAACTGCGTCTTGACCGGCCCCTGAACCTCGTTGAGCGGTGCGTTGAACACGACCTCGTCAAACTCACGCACCATCTGACCCGGGCCGAACGAGCCCAGATCGCCACCCTTGCGGCCGGACGGGCACGACGAATGCTCACGGGCAACTTCAGCGAAATCGCTGCCGTCTTCGATCTGCTGCTTGAGTTCGGCGCACTTGTCTTCGCTATCGACAAGAATATGACGGGCACTGGCTTTGGCCATGACTGGCCTCCTGCTATGGGAAATTACGGGATCGACATACTACTGGAATAATGGCGCGCCCGACGCCAATCCGTTCTGGGGCATCGGCGGGGCCCCATATGCGTTGCCCACTTGTTCCCGGGCGCCGATACTCGGTCCGGCCACCGCGGATAATTGAGCCACCCCCTGCCCGGCAGACCACAGGACTTCTGATGCGCTACCCCATGCCCGCGGCGGATATCGAGGCCCCGCACACGGCCGTGTTCGAAACCCATAAAAGCCGTTTCATCGGCTGGGGTGCCGGCATTGGCTGTATCGAGGACGCACAGCGCCTGCTCGCGCTTGCCCGTCAGCACTACCCCGACGCCTCGCACCACTGTTCGGCCTATATCGCAGGCCCGCCTGGCGAGGATCAGGCGATCGGCTTTTCCGACGACGGCGAACCCGGCGGCACCGCCGGACGGCCCATGTATCAAGTGCTCGATGGCAGCGGCCTGGGACAGATTGCATGCGTCGTCACGCGCTATTTCGGCGGCACCAAGCTCGGCACCGGCGGCCTTGCCCGCGCCTATGCACAGACCGCCAGCGAGCTGATCGCCACGCTGCCAACCCGGCAACATATCCCGCGGCGGCGCGTGTCACTCGGCCTCACCTTTGCCGACGAGCAAGCTGCCCGCGAGTGGCTGGCACAGCATGAGGGGAATATAGCGCAGGCCGATTACCACGTGAACGGCGTGACCCTGAGCGTGGACTGGCCGATGGATGCGGCGACTGATCTAGCCGAACTCGACGCTCGACTCAGCGGACGCCTGGCAAGCACCAGCGATCAGCTGTAATCAACGTCTGCTGCAATCTGCGGGCCTATTCTCGAACGACATGATTGTCACCTCGTCGCCCGCACGCCCTCTCGCGTCGTATGAGCTTTTGTCATAGCTGAGGTGGCAGCCCTATCGATCGTACGGCCGTTGCGGGCGTATCAAGACCGCTGACGCATGGCCGCGACATCGTCGGCAGGCTGCGCTTATCCGTCCCGAAACGTCGCGAATGCGTGCTGATGCACGAATTCATCCACGCGAGCGGGATCATGGTTTACTTGATAATTTTGCAGCGTTTCAGAAGCTCCGCGGTATCAATCCAAAAATATATATTTTTCTATACTATCGCGCTCTTAACCCTCGCCATCCAAGATTCTCGCGTGCACAAGGTTTTACGCGCTGACGCACTACATGGCTGCACAAAGCTTCGCGTCGCCCCAAAGTAAAAACGACAAAGGCCTTCAGTACGCCGTCCAGACAGCCGATAGCCCACCTACGGCCTTATTCTAGCCGTTTCAGATGAGCAGACGTGGGGGCCAGGTCAATCAACCTGAGGCAGAACGTCTAAATTCATACGCTATTCTAGTCGGAGTGGTTGAATGACCAATCGAAGATATTTAGCCGCTTGCCTGCCAGCCCTTTTCGCGGGCTTGCTGGTAAGCAGTGATCCAGCAAAGGCGCTCGATACAGATCCTGTTGCCGTCAGTACCAAGCCGCGACTCATCGTGCTTACGGATATGAGCAGTATCCAGTCTGGTGTACGTGAGCCGGATGACGCCCAGTCGCTGATCCGGCTGATGCTGTATGCGAACGAGTTCGATATCGAAGGACTGGTTGCCTCTTCAGGCCTGCAGCACGGTCGGGTGGTCCGGCCCGAATATATCCGCAGGATTGTCGATGCCTACGCGCAGTGCCGGCCGAATCTGGTGGTGCACAACAAGAGCTATCCCGACTTCTACAACAAGAGTTACCCGACCGCCGATCAGTTGCGACGGGTCATCAAATCCGGTCAACCCCATGCAGACAGGGGTATTCCGGCATCTCAAAGCATAGGGGCCCAGAAAGACACGCAGGCCTCCGAGTGGATCATAGACGTGGTGGACAAGTCGGACAGTCGGCCGGTATGGGTGACCGTCTGGGGTGGCCCGGCCGATCTGGCACAAGCGCTCTGGAAAGTCAGAAACACCAGAAGCAGTGCCCAGGTCGCCGAGTTTGTCTCCAGACTACGGGTCGTTGCGTCAGGCAATCAGGACGAGACCGCAGGATGGATCAAGAACAACTTCCCGAATATATTCTTTGCCACGCGCAAGGAGGGTGCCCGCGGGATGTATCGTGGGGGTGATCAGTCACTGGTCAGCTCCTCCTGGGTCAAGACCAACATCCGCGGCCACGGCGCTCTGGGCCAGATGTATCCGGATTACCACGGCGGTGATATCTGGTCCTGGAAGATCGGCAAGATAAACGGCATCAAGGGCGGTGATTCGGCCACTTACATGGGCCTGATCAGAAACGGCCTCAATGTGCCCGACAAGCTCAGCGTACAGAACTGGGGCGGGCGTCTGCAGATAGACGGACGCAACCCCGACCGCTACTGGGATGACATCAACCGAGTGGGTAATTACCGCAAGGACATCTCGCCTTACCTCGCTGCCGTTTATCGCTGGCGGCCGGATTTCCAGGCCGACTATGCGGCGCGTTTCGACTGGTGCGCCAAGCCCTATAGCCAGGCTAATCACAACCCGATGAACAGCACCGGCAACCAGGTGATCAATACACGGGTTGCCTCGGGCAAGCGTATCAGGCTGCAAAGCGGAAACTGGAGCGATCCGGACGGCAACAACATGGCCTTCCATTGGCAGAAGCTGAGCGAGGAAAGCAGCTACCGGAGCGGCATAAAAATAGAGAATGGCAATACGGAATCGCCCTACATCACGGCGCCCAATGTAAGCCGCTCACAATCGATCAGCATGCTGTTGACGGTCAAAGACGACGGCAAGCCGCCGCTTGTGTCCTACAAGCGGGTCAACATTACCGTGTCGCCACGGTAAATCGATAAGGGCAGAACCATATGGAAAGGGGTCAGAGCCGAGTAACGGTTTTATCGGGTGTATCAGACTTCGGCGTGCCGCTGAATCGTATCTGACCCCTTTTTGCTCTTAATATTCTTGATCAGCGGAAAAGCAGTAAGAACCTAGTTACGGGTTTCCATGTGCATTAGGCTTCGACATATTGCTGAATCGCGCCCGCAATCAAATCTGAATATTTATAAATATCGGTAATCTTTGACAGCTCCACTCGCTGCTCATCCGCTGGCGCGAAAATCGTCACCCAATTTCTCTTTGATCCAAAATACAATCGGCAAATAGATCGCCGATTATTATCATCGAACAAAATTGCACAGTAGCTTTTCGCGTCGCGCATGGTGATTAAATCAGGATCTACGAACTGCGCGCTGATTGCTTGAATGATGCGATAGGCCTGCCATTCTTCCGGTGTCGTTTCGATATCGCTTTTCGTAACGTCAACCCCGCCAGCTTCTTCGGCCTCGGCAGAGATGCTAGCGGAACCAACGTCGTCGGCCACGCCATCCGTTTCAAATGCGCTTTTCAACCGATCGTTGACACGATCGCGAATATATTCGCCACAGGCGCGATATGTCAGGTCAGCAAACTCGTCCTTCACGCTTGCAGTTAAACGACCAGAATAGACACGGCTCGAAAATAATTTGACGAATTCTTCACTGGGGCTCTTGAACTCCTTCGCAATCTCAGCCTTAAGCGCGCGCCTATATTTCAGATTGCTCGCAGTGCTGAGAATATTTTCTAGATTAAACGTAGTTCGAGCGAATTGCTTTAGTTCGTCCACTTGGATTTCGTTGAATTCAAGTAAGTTAAACTCGAAAAACGATCGGTCGTCCATGCGATTCGCGCGCTCCAAATCGCTATAGAAAAGATACCGTGCACCATCGGTGAGAATTGCAAAGCGCGCGTCTGTAACGCCAAAATAACGAAACAGTTGGCCAGCGTACTTTGAGTCCAGTACTGCCCCAAGCCCTTTGCACTCGATGAGCATCATGATTCTTGATTATGTACCAAGCTCAGCAGCGGTCAGCTGGCGCTCGGTCCACGGTCGTGTGGTCGCCGCTGCTCGCAGCAGTCGCGGGAGTATTGAGCGTAGGTTGTAACGTCGATTGAACCGATACTGA